>JACCDP010091876.1_pt1 | contig 16257 bp, 17 predicted proteins | sample 7445841 | NCBI WGS metagenome assembly JACCDP01 (sample SAMN15323441, study PRJNA562643) | freshwater metagenome | isolation source: river surface water | place: USA:Blue River Watershed | collected 2017-08-17 | reverse complement strand
CTGTCGGTGTCGTTCCTGCTCAGCTCGGCCCTGAATTTTTTCCTCGCGATCTGGATCCTGAAGGCGGTTCCCAATTCGCCGGAATGGAATGAACAACTTGGCCGCATGAACTGGCTCAGTTGGCCAGTCATCGTCATCCCCAGCACGGGCATGATGATGTGGGCGCTCTTCCGCCTGATGAACGGCATCCAGCGCCTCACAGGACTGCCCCCGGAACAATTGTTCCGAGGGCAGCACCCGCCGAAGGCCTGATCGCCGGCTTCCTGTCCGACCGAAGGGCCCTCAGCCCTGACCCGCCTCGCCGGCGGTGAACTCCAGATCGCCAGCCGCGTTGGCCGAGACGATCACCGTGTCGCGCGGTTTGAAGTCTCCCGCCAAGAGCCGTTGGGCCAGCGGATTGAGCAGCAGGTCCTGGATGGCCCGTTTGAGCGGACGGGCCCCGAACTGCGGATCATAGCCCTCCTCCGCCAAACGCTTGCGAGCCAAGTCGGTGACGCGCAGTTGGATGTGTTGACCGGCCACCCGCCGGATCACTTGGTCCAACTGGATGTCGACGATGCGTCCCAAATGAGATTCGTCGAGGCTGTGGAAGAGGATGGTGTCGTCCACGCGGTTCAGGAACTCCGGCCGGAAATGACGGCGTAATTCGCCCAACACCTTGTCCTCCATGGCTTGGCGGGCGGCCGGGGTGTTCTTCGAATCCATGAAATACTCCTGAATGATCGCAGAACCGATATTGGAGGTCAGGATCACCACCGTGTTCTTGAAGTCCACGGTGCGGCCTTGGCCATCGGTGAGACGCCCGTCGTCCAGCACCTGCAGCAGCAAGTTGAAGACGTCGTGATGCGCCTTCTCAATCTCGTCGAAGAGCACCACGGAATAGGGCCGACGTCTTACTGCCTCGCTCAACTGGCCGCCCTCCTCATAGCCCACGTATCCCGGAGGCGCGCCCACCAGTCGGGCCACGGCGTGCTTCTCCATGTATTCGGACATGTCGATGCGCACCATGGCCTGGTCGTCATCGAAGAGGAACTCGGCCAACGCCCGCGCCAGCTCGGTCTTTCCGACACCGGTCGGCCCCAGGAAGATGAAGGAACCGATCGGACGCCCCGGGTCGCCCAAGCCCGAACGAGCCCGCCGCACGGCATCGGCCACGGCCTTCACCGCCTCGGATTGTCCCACCACCCGCGCGGCCAGGCGCTCCTCCATGCGGACCAGCTTCGCACGTTCGCCTTCCAACATCCGCTGCACTGGGATGCCCGTCCACGCAGCCACCACCTTGGCGATGTCCTCCTCGGTCACCTCCTGGCGGAGGAGCGCTGCCGGAGCGCCTTCCTTGGGGGCCTGTTTTTCCACCGTCGACAATTTCTGCTCCAAGCCGGGGATGCGGCCATACTGGATTTCCGCCGCCTTGTTCAAGTCGCCCTTGCGACGCGCCTGATCCAGCTCCTGACGGGCCTCCTCCAACTGGCTCTGGAGAAGGCTCACCGCATGGATGGCCGTTTTCTCATTCTGCCACTGGGCTGACAGCGCCCCGGACTTCTCCTTCAGGTTGGCCAGTTCGGATTCGAGTTTCTTCAACCGCTCACGACTGGCCTCGTCCTTCTCCTTGGCCAGCGACGTGCGCTCGATTTGGTACTGCAGGATCTGGCGATCCAGCCGGTCCAGCTCGGTCGGCTTGGAATCGAGTTCCATCTTCAATCGTGAGGCCGACTCGTCCACCAAATCCACTGCCTTGTCGGGCAGAAACCGGTCGCTGATGTAGCGATGTGAGAGCGTCGCCGCCGCCACCAGCGCACTGTCCTGAATGCGCACCCCATGGTGCGTCTCGTAGCGCTCCTTGAGGCCGCGCAAGATGGCGATGGTGTTCTCCACCGAGGGCTCCGGCACTTGCACCGGTTGGAAACGCCGCTCCAACGCGGGGTCCTTCTCGATGTGCTTGCGGTACTCGTCGAGCGTGGTCGCCCCGACACAGCGCAATTCGCCACGAGCCAGCTGGGGCTTGAGCATGTTGGCCGCATCGGCCGCTCCCTCGGAGGCACCGGCCCCCACGATGGTGTGCAACTCATCGATGAAGAGGATGATCCGACCCTCGGCCGCGGTGACTTCCTTGAGGAAGGCCTTGAGACGGTCCTCGAACTCGCCGCGATATTTCGCGCCAGCGATCATCGAGCCGATATCGAGCGCAATGACCCGACGGTTCTTGAGAGACTCGGGCACATCGCCATCGACGATCCGCTTGGCCAGTCCCTCGACGATGGCCGTCTTGCCCACGCCGGGTTCACCGATGAGCACCGGGTTGTTCTTGGTGCGCCGCGTCAGCACTTGCATGACCCGACGGATCTCGTCGTCCCGGCCGATCACCGGGTCGATCTTGCCCTTGCGGGCCAAGGCTGTGAGGTCCTTGCCGTACTTCTCCAGCGCCTGAAACTTCTCTTCTGGATTCGCATCCGACACCCGTTGGTTGCCCCGCACCGCAATCAGCGCCTTGAGCACCGTATCGCGCTTGAGCCCCAACCGATCCGTGATGCGACGAAAACTGTCGCCGCCCTTCTCCAGCAAACCGAGGAAGAGGTGTTCGGTGGAAACATATTCATCCTTGAGAGACTTGGCTTCGGCCAGCGCCGCCTTCAGCGCCCCCTGCAAATCCGTGGATGGATAAACATCAGCCCCACCTTGAACCGTGGGGCGACGCACCAACTCCGATTCCAGTTCCCGCACCAATCGACTCACCTCCACACCGGCTTTTTCCAACAATGGAGGAACGATGCCGTCGGATTGAGTCACCAAAGCCAGAGCCAAATGCTCACTGTCGAAAGCCGCGTGGTGATGTTCTTGAGCCCCGGATTGGGCGGCCTGAATGGCTTCTTGAGCCTTTTGGGTCAGTTTATCGAGTGTCATTGATGCCCCACTGCATCGACCATGCCACACGGGGCACACCCGGGGCCGGAAGAAAACAGGCCGGAACGGGGCTTCTCCTCCCATTCCGGCCTTGAAACCGGGACAAACCGCGTCATCCCGACCCAGTGCAGCGGGCAGACTGACGCACGGCATCCATCATTTGGCAGGACCGTAGCCCGCGGCCGGGGAACCGTCGTCCTGCAGCTTGCCCGTCGCCCACAGCGTGCCGCGGGTGATCAAGTCGAGATAAACCGGATCCGACATCGTGTGGTTGTAATGCCCCATCGTCGTGCCGAACACCCGGGCCTTGCCATACTGGTGCACCCAGACATTCGCCTCGCCCTTCTTGGTCTCGTGGCTGTAGCCCACAGCCAGCGGAGTCGCCTCCTTCTCCACCTTCTCAATGATGTAGAGCTCCTCCTTCGGCGTCTGCCACACGGCCGGGAAACCCTTCATCACCGGATGCTCCGGCTTCACATTGGTCATCGGATAAGCGAAGTGCGACCCGTGCGAGCGGCTCGTCACGCCCACGAAGCGGAACCATTCATTGGTCGGTGCGCGGTAACAGTGCATCGCGCAGTGGATCACCACGGCCGGCGTGCCGGCGCGGTGCGGGGCCACGATGCCCTCCAGCCAGGCCGGGTCCTTCTCATCAGCATAGCACTCATTGTGCAGCACAATGTCGTAGCCAGCGGCCCAGTCGGCCTTCTGATAGGCGCTCACCTTGTGCTGGGTACCATCGGCCCCCTTGTCGCGCACCAACGTGAACTCCACATTGGCCCGTTGGGAAATCCCCTGCATCAGCGTCACCGCCTGAGCATCGTACTCGTGGCAGCAACCGCCCGTGATGAGCAACGCACGGAGCGGACGCGGACGGGTTCCAGCCTTTCGCTCATACCGGGCCAGCATGACGCCACCGCCATCGCCCACCTTGAACTCCTTCGGCAAATCGGACGAATCCAACGCATAGCAGGCCCGCCATCCGGTCGGCGTCTTTTCCACGATGGCACGCACCCCGCGGCCCACATTCTGCCCCTCCTCTTCCGTCACCGTCATCACCGGAGGGGTCGTGTTGTAATCCATGGCCAGTTTACCCTTGGCCACCATCTGCCCACCCGCCTCCATCGAATACTTCCCGCCGGAAACGGTCACCACCAGCGCCTTGCGAGTGTCCTCCGGCAGAGGCCCCTGCTCTGTCTCCAACTCGGCCACGGTCCAAGAACCGTCAAAATCGATGGCAGGGGCTGCGGCTCGGAGCCACAAAGCGGAAAGCAACAAGAAGAGTCGAGACAAGGTCTTCATGGAAATTGGTCGCAAGGCTGAACCCGGAATCGCCTCCGGCCAAGCCACATCTGCATCGGGTTAAACGCCCAACCCGGCGCCAGCGGCATCGATCCCGCAGAGTCCCACCAACTTCTGCACAGACATCCACCCCACCAAGGCGGCAGCGGGATCGGGCCGGCGCAAGCACTGGAAGCGATCCACAAAAAACCCTGCGGGCAGCGCAAAAGCCGATCCTCCCCCGAGCTTCCCTGCGAGCGCAGGACCGTTCCCGCGGAGCCCCCACGGCATGCCACCCCATCGCCAGAACCACAGCGCAACCCTCCCCACAACAAACCGAGAAAACTCTGAGCGCAGCCTTATCCAAAAGCTGAAAGCCTCACCCTCCTCCCACACCCTACGCCCAGCAGGCGGCAGCGGGATCGGTCCGGAGCGAGCACTGGAAGCGATCCACAAAAAACCCTGCGCGCAGCGCAAAAGCCGATCCTCCCCCGAGCTTCCCGGCGAGCGCAGGACCGTTCCCGCGGAGCCCTTCAAGGAAGACGTTTATAGTAAAGAGTGTCCCCTTTTGTGTAGATATGCGGGACTGACCCCGCAGCAGTCAACCTGCCACCTGGAGCGAGGCACCCCCATTGACCAGATACAGCGCCGCCATACGGACCGCCAAGCCATTGGTCACCTGCTCCAAGATCACCGACTGAGGTCCATCCGCGATACTACTCGCAATTTCCACCCCCCGATTGATTGGGCCAGGATGCATGATCAACGCATCCGGCTTCACCTTGGCCAACCGCGCCGTGTTCAGCCCGAACAGCGCCGCATACTCCCCCGTGCTCGGGAACATCGAAGCCTTCTGCCGCTCATGTTGGATCCGCAGCAAATTGATCACATCCGCATCCCGAAGCGCCTCGTCGACATTCCAAGTCACCCGAACATTCGGAGCGAACGACTCAAATGACTTCGGTACCAACGTCGGCGGACCACAGAGGGTCACCTTCGCTCCCAGCTTGGTCAGCGCCCAGATATTCGAGCGGGCCACCCGGCTGTAGAGGATATCCCCCAGAATCGTCACATTCAGCCCATCCACCCGCCCCTTCTTTTCACGGATCGTAAAAACATCCAGCAACCCCTGGGTCGGATGCTCATGCGCGCCGTCGCCGGCATTCAGCACATGCGCCCCCAGGAACCGCGACAGGAAATGCGCCGCCCCACTGGCGCCATGCCGCAAGATGATGATGTCGGCATTGAGCGCCTCAAGATTCCGAGCCGTATCCTTGAGCGTTTCACCCTTCTTCAACGAACTGGCTTCCGCCGAGAAATTGATCACATCGGCACTGAGCCGCAGGGCGGCCAATTCGAAGCTGATCCGCGTACGGGTGCTCGGTTCGACAAAGAGATTGATGACCGTCTTGCCGCGCAAGGCCGGCACCTTCTTGATGGACCGTTCGCCGACGGCCTTGAACTCACGGGCCGTATCCAGCACATGGATGATCTCCTCCGCAGAGAGGCTCTGCAGATCGAGCAGGTGTTTGCGATTCCAGATCATGAAACAGAGGGGGCCAACGACTGCGTGGCAGAGTCGCGCAGGAAGACTCCATCATCAACCCCGCCTTGGGAACAGCGCACCTGGACCGACTGAGTCAGAGAGGTCGCCACCTCCTTGCCAACGACATCCGGTCGGATCGGAAGTTGCCGATGGCCTCGGTCGATCACCACGGCCAACTGGACACGACTGGGGCGACCGAATTCGTGGAGCGCATCCATCGCCGCCCGAATCGTGCGACCGGTGAAGAACACATCATCCACCAAAACCACCGTCTTGCCCTGGATATCACCCGGGATCTCGGTCGGATTCACCGTCGGTGCGGTGCGTTGATTCAAATCATCCCGATAAAAAGTCACATCGAGCGTACCACAGGGAACCGGCCGGCCAAACACTTGGCCCAATTCGAAAGCAAGCCGCCGCGCCACAGGAACGCCTCCCCTTTGAATGCCCACCAACACCAACGCGCCAGCGTCCGGGTTGGCCTCGGCAATTTCATGGGCCATGCGCGCAAAAGTACGCTGCAAAGCTGCTGAATCCAGAAGGAGGGAACTCATGGTCCGAACTGTGTCCGCACGCCTTCTCGGCTCATCCGAGAAGACCATCAAGCGAACGCACTTTGTTGCTTCAGGTGAGGGATCCAGAGGTCCGGGAACGCCTCCAACTGGCCCGGTGCTTGGTGATCCAATCCACCAAAGCCGCATCAAATCCGATGTCGTGCCCGGCTTTCTCCGATTCAATCCACTTGTGCTTCAGGATCTCTTCCTTCTCGGAGAGGAACTCCCGATACAGTGAGGAACTTTGGAGGATGCCTGTTTCCAAACCCGACGATGGTAAGGGGTGCGTCATGTTACGGATAGGTGACCTGTTGGAGAAACAGTAACGAGGATTGCGTCGGGATAAAACGGTTTTCCTCCTGCATTTCGGACACCAGAACGCATAGGCTCAGACCGTTGAAACGGATCTTCACTCTGATCGCCTGCGCGGCCGCCTTGTGGGTCGGCTGCTCGACATCCCAGCCACCCGTCGGCTCCACCACCCGAACCCTGCCCCTCACGGTGGCCGAGTCTTGGACCCTCACACCGCCTGGCGCCCGGTTCGATGCGTCGGCCTTGGTTCGCCTGCCCGACGGTCGACTGCTCACCGTCAATGACAAGGAAACCGGACTCTTCGAAATCCAATTTCCTGGATCGGGAACCGAAGCCGTGCTGGCCCCTTACTCCGGACTCTCCCCAGATTTGTTCACCCCACTGACTCCAGGCCGGGACCTACCTTGGGACATCGAAGGCATCGGCATCGATACGGCGGGCGCCCTGTATCTCAGTGAGGAACACCTCCGCTGGATCCTAAAACAACCAGCCCCAGGTCAACCGCTGGAACGACTACCTATCGACTGGTCGCCGGTTTCGCGCTGGTTCAGCAAAACCGATCGAAACGCCTCCTTCGAAGGTGTGGCTGTGGGCGACCGCTTCCTGTACGTGGCCAATGAGCGGGACACCGGACGCATCATCGAGATCGACCGCAAAACCCTGCGGGTGGCGGGTGATTTCCAGGCCAAGCCTCCGGGAGCTTCGGGTGACGACATCCACTACACTGACCTCTGCTGGTTTGATGGCGAACTCTGGGCCTTGTGCCGCGAACATCGGAGGGTCCTGTGCATCAACCCACAGACCCATGCCGTGCGACTTTGTTTCAGTTATTTCCCCATCGAAATGGACCCCAAGTATGCCTACCAGCACCTGCTGCCCTACGGATTCTTCGAAGGGCTGAGTGTGGATGCCGACAATGTCTGGCTGCTCATCGACAACAATGGGTATCCGCGCAAATCCAACACTCAAGATGCCCGGCCACTGCTTCTGCGTTGCCCCCGGCCCGACCGACCGAAGCGGTAGATCCCATCCGCAGACCCGTTGCGGGCCCCGACTCCGTTCCCTCAAACCCCGCCAAACCGACGGTGGCGGCGGGCGTATTCTTCCAACGCCTCGCACAGGTGGGCCTTTCGAAATTCCGGCCACAGGGTCGGCGTGATCACAAATTCGGCATAGCTCAACTGCCAGAGCAGAAAGTTGCTGATACGCATCTCCCCGCTGGTGCGAATCATCAAATCGGGGTCAGGCCAATGTCGGGTGTACAATTGCTCTGAGATCACCCGTTCATTGATTTCCGCCGGATCCAGCGAGCCGGATTTCACCTTGTCGGCAATGGCTCGCGTGGCCTCGATCAACTCGGTCCGACCGCCGTAGCTCAGTGCCAGAATCAATGTCAGGCCATTGTTCTTGGACAAGGCCGCACGGGTCTTGGCCAACTGTTCCTGCACCGCCTCCGGCAGGCGCCAAATCTGCCCGATGGCCTCGAGACGGACGTTGTTGCGATTGAGTTCCCCGATCTCGTTCTTCAGGAAGCGAGCCAAATACTTCATGAGGGTGTCCACCTCATCCTTCGGCCGGTTCCAATTCTCTACGGAAAAAGCGTAAAGCGTCAGGTACTTGATACCCACTTCGCCAGCGGCCCGGACGATGGTCCGGACCGACTCCACGCCGTTACGATGCCCTTCCACCCGAGGCAACCCACGCTGCTTCGCCCACCGCCCATTGCCGTCCATGATGACGGCCACATGGGTCGGCAAATTGGCTTGTGCCGCCGCAGACAGCTTGGGCTCGGCGCTCACGGGCACACCTCAGAGGAACATGGTCTGCGCCCGGGCTGGGCCCACGCTGGCGATGGTCAATCGAGCGCCGGTCATTTGAGAAACGGCCAGCAGGTAGTTGCGGCAGTTCACCGGAAGATCTTCCCAACGGGTGACCTCCTCGGTCGAGGTCTGCCAACCAGGGAAGGTTTCGTACACCGGCTCGCACTGGGCCAAGATGTCGTGATCGGCCGGGAAATGCCGCAAGGTCTGACCATTGGCCCGGTAGGCCACACACACCTGCAGGGTCTTGAGGGAATCCAGACCGTCGATGTTGGTGATGGCCAACTCATCGATGCCATTGACCATGGTCGCGTGGCGGGTGGCCACTGCGTCGAACCATCCGCACCGACGGGCCCGGCCGGTCGTTGAACCAAATTCGCGACCCATGCCATGCAACAGGTCGCTCACCTCGGCGCTCTCGGTCGGCAAGGGTCCGCCGCCCACGCGGGTGGTGTAGGCCTTCAGCACACCAATCACCTTGTCCATGCGGTTCGGAGGCACTCCGGAACCCGTGCACGCACCGCCGGAAGTGGTGTTGGAAGATGTGACGAAGGGATAGGTGCCGTGGTCGATGTCGAGGAAGGTTCCCTGGGCTCCCTCGAACAAGATGTTGCCGCCCCGCTGGGTCACCTCGTGGAGGAACACCACCGTATTCGTGACAAAAGGGCGCAACCGATCGGCGGCGGCCGTGTACTCGGCGAGAACCTGATCGTAATTGAGCGGCGTGCCTCCCAGCGACTGGATGAGCGCATTGTTCTCGTCCAAACGCTCGCGCAGCTTGGCCGGAAAACGCTCGCGGTTCACCAAGTCCAGCACCCGGAATCCCACCCGAGCCACCTTGTCTCCGTAAGTCGGGCCAATGCCACGCTTGGTGGTGCCGATCTTGTTGTCGCCCTTCTGGGCCTCGCGGGCCCCGTCCAACTCCCGGTGCCAGGGGAACACCACGTGCGCCGTCTCAGAGATACGGAAATTGTCGGGCGTGACCGAGACACCGAGTTTGGCCAATCCATCGAGCTCCTTGACCAAGCCCACGGGATCCATGACGACACCATTGCCGATCACGCACACCTTGTTCGGCCGGAGGATGCCGCTGGGAATCAGGTGCAGGACGTACTTGTCCTTGCCCACAAAGACGGTGTGGCCCGCGTTGTTGCCACCTTGCGTGCGGACCACCACCTCCGACTGCTCGGTCAGCACGTCGATGATCTTACCTTTGCCTTCGTCGCCCCATTGAGCGCCGACCAGAATCACGTTTGCCATGGATAAACGCCCACCGTGAACAGCAAAAAGCCCCGACTGAAGTCACGTCAGGGCCCGCGTTCCGATGACAGCCTCCCCAGACTAGGGACAGGAATCCCCCCGGTCAACGTCGCAGGATTTGTTCGAAGCAAGTCGGCCCAGGTCGCCCGATTCGCCGACTCAACCCTCCGAATCCATTTCGCCACTGGCATGACGTATGTCCCGCGCCTCGTACAAATACACGGACTCCTCAGCGATGTTCTTGGCGTGGTCGGCGATCCTCTCCAGGGCCTTGCTGATGGTCATGAGGTGCAGGCATCGACCGATGGTCGCCGAATCCTCTGTCATGAAAGCCGTCAATTTCCGGTGCAGTGACCGATTCAATTCGTCGACCGCCTTGTCGCGAGGAATGACCGCACGCGCCTTGACCGTGTCTCCATGGACAAAGGCATCCAGCGCATCCCGAAGCATCTCGGTGGCCATCTGGCACATCCTGGGGATGTCTTGGTAGGGCTTGAGTTGCGGTTCGCGCCCCAACTTCAGGGCTCGTCGGGCGATGGTGGTGGATTCATCGCCGATGCGTTCCAGATCCCGGGTGATCTTCAGCACGGCGGTGATCAAGCGCAATTGGCCCGCCAACGGGGCCTTGGTCAAGAGGACGATCACCGCCGCATCCAAGGCCTTTTCCAACTCGTCCAAAGGATCGTCTCCGGCGGTAACGCTGCGCGCGAGTTCGTCGTCCCGATCCACCAAGGCCCGGACCGCCCGGACGACCAAGCTTTCAGCCATGCTCGCCATGCGGAGCAACTGGTCCTTGAGCCGCGTGATCTCTGCCTCCAATGGTGTCACTGAGCGCTATTGGGCCGGGTGACGCCCTTTTTGCAAACGTTGGAGTTGTCGATTCACCGAAAACCTCCCGAGGTCATCGGAAGCGACCCGTCACATAGTCTTCGGTGCGGGGATCCCGCGGCTGAGAAAACACCCGCTCGGTGGAGTCCATCTCCACCAATTCACCCGCCTGGAGAAAGGCCGTCTGATCGGACAATCGCGCGGCCTGCTGCAATTGGTGGGTGATCAAGAGGATGGTATGGTCCTGACGCAAATCGCGGATCAATTCCTCGATGCAACCAACAGCGATCGGATCCAAGTCACAAGCCGGCTCGTCCAGCAGCAACACGACTGGATCAACGGCCAAGGCGCGTGCGATGCACAAGCGCTGCCGCTGCCCCTCCGGAAGCCCGAGTGCGTTCCCGTTCAAACCGTCCCGAACCTCATCCCACAACCCGGTCCGCTGAAGGACCGAAGCCACTCGATCTTCCAACTCGGAACCGGAACAGCCTCCGATGCGCAAACCAAAGGCCACGTTGTCAAAAACCGACTGCGGGAACGGGATCGCTTTCTGGAAAACCATCCCCACGCGCCGACGGAGTTGAGCAACGTCCACACCAGGGCCATGGACATCGACTCCTCCCACCCGGCACCCCCCCCTCGACCGGAACCCTGGAATCAGGTCGTTCATGCGATTCAGGCAACGTATCAGCGTGGATTTTCCACAGCCGCTCGGACCCATCAACGCCGTGATTTGCCGCTCCGGAACGACCATCGAAACCGACCGCAGCACCTGGGTGGATCCGTACCAGACGGACAAGTCCTGGATCTCGATGCGCGCTGGGTTGGGCGAGGTTTCGGAAGTCACGGCGTCAGGGGTGGTCTCGCTCCGCCCGAAGGGTCCGGGATCGGACGACTGCGGCCGCAGCATGGAACGACAAGGAAAGGAAAACGAGAACCCAGACGCAGGTGAGCAAGAGAGGATGGACGGATGGATTTTCGGCAGACCGAGTGCCCAAGATGAAAACCTGATGCGCTAGATCCATGAAGGGTTCTTCCGCAGCCAGTGACCGCTGGGTCTCCATCACGGCCCCCGTGAACAACAACGGCGCGACTTCGCCGAAGGCTCTTCCGACTGTCAGAATCACTCCACTCGCGATGCTGGGCCACGCATTGGGCAGGGTAGTCCGCATCACCACTTGCAGCCGAGTCGCACCCAGGGCCATGGCTGCCAAACGCAACTCCTGCGGCACCGACCGCAGCGCCTGCTCGGTGGATATCACCAACACGGGCAAAGCCATCATGGCCAGCGTGAGGGAAGCCCACAACAATCCCGGCCGGCCCCAAACCGTTGCGGTCGGGTCTCCCGCCATCCGATCCAACCCTCCCCCCACGGCACCGACCCAAAAACCCAAACCCAACAGACCGAAAATCACACTGGGCACCCCGGCCAGTCCTTGAAGCAGCCATCTCAAGATCCGCGGGGCCCTGGCTCCAGACGGAGCGTACTCGGCCAGATACACCGCTGTGAGCATCCCCGCTGGAATCGCAGCCAATGACATGAGGAGGGTGCGTGTCGCCGTGCCCAAAAGAAACAGCGAGAGACGGCTGCCTTGGTGAGTCAAAGCAGGGAAACCCCCGCTCTCTTGATCGTCCGACCCAATCAGGAAGACCGGCACGGCCGCCAGCAAAAGGCCCAAAATCAGACTCAACACCAACGCGAACTGAGTCCAGGCAATGGCCCCTGTCAGGCGTCGAAAAATCCGATCCGGAAAGCGGCGATTCATGCGGACACCTCCCCGCGCAATCGAGCGTTGCGACTCCGGATCAACCGGGCCAAGCCCTGAAGACCCACGGTCATGCCCAGCAAAGCAAACCCCATCAGGAACAACTCCGAATAGCGCTGGCTGCCACGCGCAGCTCCAGCCAACCCCAGCGCCAAATCCCCCGGCACGGTTCGCACCGGATCCCAAAGGCTCCATCCCGGGTGCACCGCATTTCCGCCCACCATCATCACGATCATTGTTTCACCCAAAGCCTGGGACATCCCCAACAACACCGCCGCCCCGATGCCGGAAGCAGCGGCCGGCCACACCACGCGGCGAACGGCCTCCCATGGAGTCGCCCCCAACGCCAAGGCGGCACCCACCCATTCTCGTGGCACGGCACTCAGCGCGTCCTCCACCATCGAAAACATCAGCGGCACGATGGCCAAACCCACCGCCACTCCGGCCACCATTCCATTCAGCAAGAACGGCGCTCCGAAGGCTCGTTGGAAGGCAGGCGCCAGAACCCACAAAGCAAGGAAACCCACGACCACCGTGGGAACTCCTTGCATCAGTCCCAAGGTCGACTTCAACCAAACCCGCCAACGTGCCGGGGCCACTTGTGAGACATACAGCGCCGCGGGGATGGCGATGGGAATGGCCACCGTCAGGGCTATCACAACCACCTTGAAAGATCCCCATCCCAGCGAAACAAGGCTCCTCCATGAGGACTGCGGGTTTGATGGTGCGAGACCACCCAATCCCGCCAACAACGCAGGCATGGCTTCCATGACCATGAAGACAACCAGCCAGACCAACATCAGACCGACCCCGGCGGCAACGAAACTGAGACCTCGAGCCACCACAGCATCCCAAAGCGCCGCTCGGCGACGCTGAGTCTGTGATTCACAAAATCGCAGCAAAGGTTTCTTTGGATCTGAGTTCATCCGGGGTTCTGCTGCGGGTGATCGTCGGTTGACTGGGCCCACTTGGAAAGCATCGACCCATGCTGAAATTCAAAAGTCCCAGGGCAAGCCACTTGGCACTCTCAACGAAGGACCTCACATTGAACCGACATGTTTCCAATCGCACAAACGCTGGAAGGGATGACCTGGGTTCCTGGCCCCTATCCGGGAGTCGAATTGGCAATCCTCGAACGGGATGCAGCGACGGGAGGAGTCACCGTTTTGCGAAAGTTCCACTCGGGCATCACGGTGCCCGCCCACATCCATCCCATGGCGGACGAATGGGTTTGCGTGATTTCCGGGGAATGGGTCGAGGACGGGCAAACTTTTGGTCCGGGTTCAATCCTGCAATCACCCCGAGGGATTCGTCACGGTCCCCATCATGCCAAGACCGAAGTTCTTTCGCTGACTCGGTTCAATGGTCCTCTGACCGTTTCTCCCTGAATCTCTCCCGTGAGCCATAAAAGCCCCCGCATCGCCGAACTCCTGGCGGACCTCGATTCCGACGCTCCGAACACCGAGGGACTGCCCCGGCACTACTTGGGCTTCTTTCGTTGCTTCAACGAAGGCCTCTACTTCGAAGCCCATGATGTCCTCGAGGAACTCTGGCTCGCCGATGGGAAAACCGGGGCCAATTACTCTTTCTACAAGGGGCTCATCCAATGGGCCGGAGCTTTTGTCCACCTCCAGAAAGGCAGACTCCGACCGGCCGTGGCCCTTTTCAATCTGGCCACCACCAACCTGAAGCAATACCCGGCCATTCACCTGCGACTCGACTTGTTGAATGCTCTCGAAGGCATCCACTCGTGGCGCCAGGACATCGAAGCCTCCGATTTCCAGACCAACCCCTTGACCCGGCGACCTGCGCCACAAATCACCCTGTTGCCGCCTCAATCGCCCATCAAGGCTTCAGACGCAGTGATTTCCACGGTTCCTCACCACTGACGTCGACCATGAACGGCCCCTTTGCTTGGGCCGGCGACAAGATCGCCAGAATCACGGCGTCGGCCCCCGTTGGATTGAAAGTGGCATGCACCACTCCGGCTGGGATGTGAGCCACCTCACCCGGTCGGAGCAGGCGCTTCTCGGTTTCCACCCATTGCTCCACCTGACCTTCCAAAACGTAGATGATTTCCTCCAACTCGGGATGGGTGTGAAAAGGATGACCTTCCCCGGCCGGCAAAACTGCCCGGCACAACTGCAAATCCTTGGCATCGGCAATCTCCGGACGGCACAGCCAATAATTGGTCCGCCCCTTGAAATCCTCTTTGAGGGCCTCGGTCGTGGTGATGAATCGGCGAGAAGGTTGGCTCATGGAAATTCTTTAACACCCCCGAGCTGCGGGGAACACCGCCAAAAATAGCCATCCCCACCCCTGCCCGGAAGCTCGAACGCCCCCACCCACCACTTTGAACCTGTCACCCTATTGAACTCTGAACCTGTCACCTTATTTGGCTCAAACCATTCTGCCAGTCGACGCGACTCACTTTGAACCTGTCACCTTATTGGGTTTCTTTGGGATGTTAGGGGTTTTTATTTGCGGGCGGGACGATGGACTGGTTAGTTGCAATTGGTTTGCAACTCTTGAAGTCCCATGATGATCGGCGGGCGTTCACCTTGATTGAGCTGTTGGTGGTCATCGCCATCATCGCAATCTTGGCGGGCTTGCTCTTGCCCGCCTTGGCCAAGGCCCAGGCGAAGGCTCGGTCGACCTCTTGTCTGTCAGGACTTCACCAACTGGGTCTGGGAATCCAAATGTATGCCGATGACCACGGCGGCTACTTCCCCGAAACAACCCACGGAACCTCCGCGACCAACCGATCCTGGATCTTCACCCTGCGTCCCTATGTGGGCAATGTGGACGCCATACGGGCCTGCCCTTCAGACCCGTTCCGCAAGGCCCGTCTGACCCATCAGGCTTCCAGCTACATTCCCAATGAATATGTGATGGTGGACTTGGTGAGCCCTTTCGGCGGCGTCACCGAATCCTTCCGGCGGATGGACACCCTGAAGAACCCCACCGACACCACCACGCTCTTTGAAGTGGCCTCGGACAAGGAAGCCAGCCTGTCGAGCGACCACACCCATTCTCGGAATTGGGTCCAAGGGGGCTGGGATGCTGTGTTGGCCGACATCCAACCCGACCGCCACGGCATCGGCCCGGCTTCGCCGCGGCATGACAACGGCCGGGCAAACCAACTCATGGCCTGCGGCCACGTTTCCTCCATTTCGGCGTCATTGCTAAAAGCCCGCGTGGATCGCGGTGAAAACATCGCTCGGCCCCCGGATTGACCTTCAAATCACCGGACTCCATGAGGCTACGTTCCACCCTACTCTCGTTGGCCGCGCTTCTGGCAGGACCCACCCTCGTGGCTTCGGGCCTTCCTGCGTCGCTGACCAACCGCATCATCTTCACCCGACAGCACGTCGACATCCGGACGGTCTTCCTGGGCGGATCTGAGGTCCCGATCACCGTGCAAATCCGCGATGCCGATCGCGCCATCAACCACCCGGCCACCAATACGGTGCTGGTGGTCGCCGAACAGGCCATGGTGTCCATTCCCGGCGGATTTGAAACCTTCGGCCCCGAAGGCTCACCGCTGTGGATCCTCCCTCAAAGCCAGGATCCGGCGCTGCTCTATCTGGGATTTTCCACAGAAGGATTTCCGCGCGACCGTTTCGACGGGCGGCTGAGCCTGCAGTTGAAGTCTGTCCAAGGGCCGGGTCACGTCTTTATTTGGCAGGCGGATGCTGCGGGTGGTTTGGATTTGCGCATCAATTCGAGGGACGGGATCGACGCTTCGGACCGCCTCGAACCCCTCGTCAATGGCCATGACCATTACAACCTCGGCTTCACCACGGCCGGGCTTTACGAATTGGTCTTCCAACCCAGCGCTCGACCGTTGGGATCTGAGACGGTCTTGATGGGGGAATCCGTACCGGTGCTCTTTGCCGTGGAACCCTTGCCCACCCCCCCCCCCCCCCCCCCCCTCTGGCCGCAAAGGATTTAGGGCCCGGGGCCCCGCCGCCCCTCTGGCGCCGTGG
>JACCDP010896092.1_pt1 | contig 16258 bp, 26 predicted proteins | sample 7445841 | NCBI WGS metagenome assembly JACCDP01 (sample SAMN15323441, study PRJNA562643) | freshwater metagenome | isolation source: river surface water | place: USA:Blue River Watershed | collected 2017-08-17 | reverse complement strand
GGGAAAACAATCCACAACGTGGACGTGCTAACAACTCAGCAGTATTACTTCGTAATATGATTGATAAAGAAACATTTATGAATTTGTGGGGTAAAATTGAGGCCTCTAATAGTGGTGAACCTGGTTTCTTGTTTACAAACGATAAAGATGCTGGAACAAATCCTTGCGCTGAAATTAACTTAAAAGCTAATCAATTCTGTAACTTGTGTGAAATTAACGCTAGTGATATTGAAACGCAAGAAGAATATAATGCAAGAGCTAAAGCAGCAGCATTTATTGGTACACTACAAGCTTCATATACTGATTTCCATTACTTGAGAGATGTTTGGAGAAAAACAACTGAAAAAGAAGCATTGTTAGGTATTGGAATGACAGGTATTGCCTCAGGTGCTGTGTTTAAGTTGAATATGAAAGAAGCAGCTAAAGTAGCTGTTGAAGAGAACGAACGTGTTGCTAAAATATTAGGTATTAATAAAGCAGCTCGTGTTACTACAGTTAAACCTTCAGGTACTACATCTTTAGTATTAGGTACTAGTTCAGGTATCCATGCTTGGCACGATGATTTCTACTTGCGTAGAATTCGTTTAGGTAAAAATGAAGCGTTGTATACTTACTTAAGTATGTATCATCCTGAAATGTTGGAAGATGATTTCTTCAAACCAACATTGCAATCAATTGTTTCTGTTCCTCAACGTGCTCCAGAAGGTGCTATTACACGTAAAGAATCAGCTATGGATTTGTTAGAGCGTATTAAAACAATCAACAAAAACTGGATTAAACCTGGTCATAGAAAAGGTGCTAATATGCATAACGTATCAGCTACTGTAACTATTAAGCAAGATGAATGGCCTGCAGTTGGAGAATGGCTTTATGAAAATAAAGATTATTTCACAGCATTGTCTTTCCTTCCAGAAGATCTAGGTACTTACAAGCAAGCACCTTTTGAAACAATTACTGAAGAACAATTTAATGAAGCAGTAAAATCATTACACGAGGTAGATTTGTCACGAGTTGTTGAAATGAGTGATAATACAGCGTTAATGGATCAAGCAGCTTGTGCTGGTGGGGCTTGTGAGATAGTCTAATATTTATTAGATATGTGGAATAGTATAAAAGAAAGAATATTTCCTTTCATAATCGCGATTTCTGCTTTATCTGTAAGTGCATCCGCAGCGGTTTATAGTGTTACTGGTCTCAGCATGTTATTTGCTGGGGCTAGTACCGCTGTAATCATTATGGCCGCTTCTTTAGAAGTATCAAAATTAGTAATTGCTTCTTTACTTTATCAATATTGGGATAAATTAAATAAAATACTAAGAACCTATCTAACAATAGCCGCTATTGTATTAATTCTAATCACATCAGCAGGTATTTATGGTTATTTATCTTCAGCTTATCAGAAAACAGCAGATCAAACCAGTATTGTAGACTCTAAAATAGCGTCTTTAGAAACTAAAAAGAAACTTTATGAAAATACTAGAAGTGGTATTTTACAAGAAAAACAATCCTTGTCAGAGTTAAAAGGTAGTTTATCTAAAGGTACTACAACTCAGTTTACAGATAAAAAGGGTAATTTAGTAGTAAGATCAAATAATGCTTCTATTAAACAAATAGAAAATGCTTCTAAATCAGATGAAAAATTATCAGCTAAATTAGATGCTGTAAATGACTCTATTTTTTCTCTTGAAACCAAAATGCTGGAAATTAAAACTACAGCTGTAGGAGAAAGTGAATTAGGTCCTTTAAAATATTTAAGTCAACTTACAGGAGTTGCTATGGACCGAATTATTAACTGGTATATATTAGTTATTATATTTGTATTTGATCCATTAGCTATTTCACTTGTAATAGCCGCTAACTTTGCTTTTGCTCAACTTATTAGACGTAAAGAAACGCCTATTGAAGAAAAAGTGGAGGACATGAGAAAAGTAGTTGATGCTTATGATGATTTACAAGAAGAAATAGAAAACCATAAACCATCACCAGGTGTTCCTGTAATGGTAGATCCTAAAACAGGTAAATTCTTTTATGAAGAACCCGAACCTGAAATTAATGTAAAAATGAGTGGTGAACCTTCATTAGATGTATTAGATTTAGATGGGGATGGTGTTATTGAATTAGATGAATTAGAAGAAGTATTTGATAAAGCAGATACTAATGATGATGGGATAATTGATGCTGAAGAAGCTTCATTAGCCAATTTAAGTCCTGAAATGGCAGAAAAATTAAATATCTTAAATAAATCTATTGCTGCTATAAAAGATATTAATAATACTACAAGTTATGATTGGGGATGGAAAAAAGACACAATCCAGAACGAACTTGAAAATATTAAAAGAGTAAGTATGGAAATTGGAGCAGCTAATGCTCTAAAATCTAAAAAAGAAGACGACAACACAATAACTTATTTTTAAAAAACTTGCGAAGGGATTTGGCTCAGCCAGATCCCTTTCGTATATTCATGTCATAATGATAAAGGTTATGATGACAATTGAAGAAATTTACCAAGCAGAACAAGAATTAGCTCGTTTTAATGCCCTTATGTCTTACAAAGAAGTTCTTACTCAAGAGGAGTATGAGTTTTGTAAAGCATGGGATGCCGAAGAAGCTAAAAATTTAGCTCATATTGCTTGGAATAATACTTACTTGAATTTAAATTTATATTCCGAAGTTAATAAAGAAGAATCTGATTTAAGAAGGGAGCAAGGTATATGAGCATGATTCAAGATTGTTTAAAGTGGAAAGCCACTCATGATCCAACACCTCCAAAACCAAACAAAACATACAACAAGTTTTTTTGGTGGAGGCGTTATCAAGAGCACAAAACATTATCTAAGATGGCCTCTATTTGGGACAAAGCCAAAAATGGTGATTATGATGTTACTCCGTATTACAAACAACGAGAGTATGAATTTTGGTTCGAAGAACAGGAAATTGCCAAATATAGAGCTAATTACACAGGTTCTCATGAAAATCTTGACTGGCAAGAACGTCAAATTACAAAATTGTATTGGGAACGTCGCAAACGTTTGCTGAATGATGCCGAACGTGATGAGTTGAATCGTTGGACTACATTTGTCAAAGATGTTAAAATAAATTTTGGTGGTACTGAAGATCAAATCAAAGATATGTTTGAATCGTTTGAAGGAACCATACCTGAGTTTTTAGAGGCATATAGAATCACAAGAAATCTTCCAAAAATTCAACCTGTTCCTAAATTTTAATTTGGGAAATCCAATATTTATTATTATATTCCGGTTATGAAATTATCTCACGAAGTTCCTATTTGTTTATTGGAAGATAGTCTAGATTTTAATGATTATCAGTATTGTTTGCCTCACTTGTTAGATAAAGATGAGGATTACAAAAATTTCTTTTATAAAGTTAAAAAAGACGGTATTTATACTATTATGGATAACTCTTTACACGAGTTAGGAGTAGCATATGGTGAAGATCGTTTACTATATTGGATTGATGAACTAAGACCAAATGAGTTTATTGTTCCTGATGTTTGGCAAGATACAAATGCATCTATTGTTAATGCTAGAAAATGGGCTCAAATTAATTTACCTAAAGGCGTTACTAAGGTAGCAGTTGTTCAAGCTCAAAACTTTTTAGATGCTGTACTTTGTTATCAAACATATAAAGATTTAGGTTATAAAAAGATTGCGTTTTCTTATGGAGCTGAGTATTATTTAGATCATTCTAATCATCCAAATAAAAATCTTGCTAAAGCATTAGGTAGAATTGAGGTAGTAGGTAGAATGTATAATATAGATATAATTCAACCAAAGGATAGAATACATTTGCTAGGATGTCAGGTACCACAAGAATTTAGTTGGTATAAAGATATGCCGTTTATTGAAACAATTGATACATCAAATCCTATTATGGCTACAATTGATGGTATCCAATATGGTCGTAATGGTTTGACAGAAAAACCAAAAGCAAATATGAATGATCACTTTTATACAACAGATATAGATTATAATTTGTTGGATTGGAATTTACGAATGTTTAGAAAATTATTAAAATAAAAATATAAAGTTATGGAAAAATTTATGTCATTGTATGACTACCTAGGCAGAGCCGCAGGTAGGGAATTGGGAAATCAAGTATTTAAAGCAGCTAGTGTTTCTAGAATCCCAGTTCAAATTAAAGAAGTATCTAACCCTGTTTATAAGGGAAAGGTTATGATGTACCCAGAAAATTGGTTGATTGGTTATTTTAGTACTGGTCAAAGCAATTTTGGAGAAAAAGATTTGGAAACAGTAATTGGTCTTATCCTATGAGCCCAGTAGACATCAATCCAGCTTACGAAGCTGAAATTAAAAAATTGTTAGATGCACTTTGGGAAAATCGTTTTCGCCTAAGTGTGACTAATTTAGAAATGTTACGTAGATTAGCAAATAAAACAAAACTATGAATAAACAAGCAGTACTATCATTAAGTGGAGGTATGGATAGCTCCACCTTGCTGCTTCATCTACTCGCCAATGGCTATGAAGTTACAGCACTATCCTTTGATTATGGACAAAAACATAATATTGAACTACAACGTGCTAAGGAATTAGTAAAGTATTTAAATGCTCATTCTCGTTATGAGGATGAACAGTATTATCCTAAAGTAAAACATCAAGTAATTACTCTAAAGGGACTTGATAAATTACTTAACTCAGCACTTGTAAAAGGTGGATCTGAAGTTCCTGAAGGACACTATGCTGAAGACAACATGAAAGCAACAGTTGTTCCTAATCGTAATAAAATCTTTAGTTCAATTATTCAAGCAGCTGCTTTGTCTATTACTGAACAAAAAGGTGAAATGTGTGCTATTGCTATGGGAATCCATGCTGGTGACCATGCTATTTATCCTGATTGTAGAGAAGAATTTAGAGATGCTGACTTTAAAGCATTTAAATTAGGTAACTGGGGTGCAGATAAAGTGTTTTTGTATACACCTTATTTGAATGGAGATAAGTTTAGTATTTTAGAAGATGGATTAAAATGTTGTGAATATCTTCATTTGAATTTTGATAAGGTATATGCTAAAACAAATACATCTTACAAACCAATCCAACACATTGTTTATTACAATGAAGGAGAAGACACAGTTAAATCAGAAGAATGGTTTAGTGACTTTAAATCCGCTTCATCTGTTGAACGAGTAGAGGCATTTATTAAACTAGGTCGTAAAGATCCTGTACAATATGCTGACGAGTTCGGACCAGTAACTTGGGAATACGTGAAAGAGTACGTATCTTCCGTGTTAGAAAATTATGAGGACTCCAAAACGACCAACATCTAACAAACCAATGTACGTTATTATCAACAGGGAGGGAGAAGTATTTACAGGACTAATTGGAGGTTATACTCAGTGGTCTTATGATTGGAAATCAGCTAAACCCCTCCACGTTGAAAATACAACCCGACTCCTAGAGGAAAATATTGGAGCGGAATTAATTAAAGAAGAAGAAATTATATGAACCACCCAGATCCAAAACAACATCAGCTAGTCAGCTTTTTAAAATCAGCTGTTAGAATTACAGGTTACCTTGCTTTACCTTTTGGTATTGGTCTTGGAGTAACCATTTTAGTTATTAGTGAACTTATCGGAATTATAGAAGAATTAGTATGAGACAATTATTTTACTTTACAGCCCCTTGGTGTCAACCTTGCCAAGCATTAGGTCCTATTATGGATAAAGTAGGTCAACAAATGTATATTGAAAAAATCAATATTGATTATGAAATAGACAGAGCACATTCAGCAAATGTTATGAGTGTTCCTACTGTGATACTCGTGGAAAACGGACAAGAGGTTCGTAGATTTGTAGGTGCAAGATCATATGACCAAGTAATGCAATTTATCAATGGGTAAGTATCAATCAACAAAATTATTCGACAACTATTCAGTTGCCATTAGACAATGGAAAGCACAGCATTCACATTGTCAATTATTACACGGCTATGCTTTGAAATTCAAAGTATGGTTTGAATCAGTAGAACCACTAGAGGAAAACCAGTTAGATGAAATGAACTGGATTCAAGATTATGGTGGGTTTAAATCTATTCCTACAGGAAACGGTCTAAAAGACTGGATGGATTATATGTGGGACCATACTTTATTGATTGAAAAAGATGATCCATATTTGGATTTGTTTGAATCAATGAATCCAACAGTATGCCATTTACGTGTTATGGATAAGATTGGAGCCGAAAGTGCTGCTAAATTAGTTTATGATAAATTCAATGATGTATTTTCTAAACAAGGTGGTGGTCGAGTTAAAGTAACCAAAGTAGAATGTTGGGAAGCAGATAAAAATTCATCAATTTATACAGAACAATAATGACAACAGAAAATAAAAAACCAGGTCGTATTCTCGACTATAACAAAAAACTACCAATCGTAGAAATTTATACCTGTATCCAAAGTGAAGGTTCAAGACAAGGTCGACCAACAGTAGCTATTAGAACAACAGGATGTACTCATAGATGTTGGTTTGGTGAAGGTGGTTGGTGTGATTCTTGGTACACAAGTATCCATCCAGAAAAAGGTATTTACACGTTTAATGACATTGTTAAGATTTATGATGAAAATCCTGAAATCACAGAAATGATGTTAACTGGAGGTTCACCAACTATGCAACCTGATTTGTGTAATGAACTAACTCACTTTGCTCACGAACGTGGTATATGTATAACCATTGAAACAGAAGGTAGCCACTTTATTGAAACTGATTATCCATTTGGGTTGGTATCTTTATCTCCAAAGTTTAGCAATTCTGTTCCTAAGCTTGACGTTACCACTCCAATGGGTAAGTTGGTGGATCAGAAAATGATCGACAAACATAATAGTTTACGTTTAAATAAAGAGGCAATTCGTAAAACTTTAGATTATCATACTGACTATCATTACAAACCAGTTTGGGATGGTACAATGGAATGTTTAACTGAAATTGAAATGTTCAGACATGAAATGAATATTCCTAAAAACAAAACTTGGTTAATGCCTGCTGGTGATACTAGAGAAACATTGATTGAAATGTATCCAAAATCTATTGAAATAGCTATGAAGGTAGGTTATAATTGGACAGGTAGAGATCACATCATTTCATACGATACTAAGAGAGCTGTTTAATGGATTTATTATCTACACATCCTGTTAAAAAATCAGATTTAGGTTTCCACGGTAATCTATTCGGCGGCAAATTGCTTAGCTGGTTAGATGCCGCGGTTGCCGCCTATGCAATGGAAAAATGTCGTTCACAAAACATGATTACTATTGCTATGGACCAATGTGTATTTAAAAAACCAGCTAAAGAAAAACAACTTGTTAAAATTTATGCTCAATTAGTTAAAATAGGAAACACATCAGCTACATTTAATGTTGAGGCAAGAGCATACAACGTATTTAGAGGTGATGAAGCTATTCTTTTAGCTACAAGTATGACTTTTGTACGTGTAGATGAAGAAGGTGTTCCAATCCCCATTTCAGAACAAGTTAAAAGAATATTTAACACTCCACCATCAAAATTATAATATTTATAATATATGACACCAAAATTAACATTTTTTTATACCAACGAGTGTGGTAAATGTGCTGAATTAAAACCTCTTATTTTTGAATTTTCACAACACCTACCAATTAATTTGGTAAACACTCATGAAGATGATTTACTTACTGAATCTAATGGGGTACAATGGGTACCAACTTTAGTAATTGAAGATCAAAACGGAAAACATAAATTTGAAGGACCAAAAGAAATAAAAAAAGTTTTGCATGAAATTGTATCTCCATCATAAAGACATTGAAAATCGTATTCATGAGTTAGCTCATGAAGTAAACGATGCTCATTATTTAGACGATAATAAATTCGTAATGGTAGGAATCCTTAATGGAGGATTTATGGTGTTTACTGAATTTGTAAAACACCTAACAATTCCTATTGAATGTGACTTTGTTAGAGTAAAATCATACACAGGTAAAAAACAAGGTAAAATCGAAATTACTAAGGACATTGAGTGTGATATTAAAAACAAACACGTTTTTCTAATTGATGATTTTGCTGACTCGGGAAAAACAATTCAATATTTGATTGCTGATTTAGACTTTAAAGGTGCTAAAACTATTTCAGTAGTTACTTTATTTAAACGTAAATCATCCCCAAGTTTAATTCTTCCAGTAGACGGAATCCATTATAACGGATTTGATGTAAATGAGGAATGGTTAGTAGGTTATGGATTAGATGATGAAAATGGCTATTACAGAAATTTATCAAACGTATATTCTATTTGATAATATTTATGGTAAATGCCAAATTACATAAAATATTCAACAACCATCCCTTCAGGTTCTCTTAAAAAAGGTAATGCTGCTTTAGGTATTACTGATGAAGTAACAGGTCCTACTTCAACTACAGGTTGGTATAGTGGAATTAACCCACCAACAGGAAGTTATACAGTTTATGAGGTAGCGGCTACTGGTGATCCTGATATTTATTGCCCTATAAATACTACTGAATTACTTAATTTAGTTAAAAGTAAAGGAGCAACAGGTGGTAATACAGGTTCTGTAGCTGCCGCTTTAGCTTGGATAGCAACTCAAAATAACTTATTAGCTACAAATGAGGTTTATCCTAACATAGTTACTAGTGGTTCAGCTATGATATTAGATGCTGGTTTTGTTGGTAGTTATCCTACAACAGCTTCTACTTGGTATGATATAAGTGGAAATTCTAACAATGGAACCTTAACAAATAGTCCTACATTTAATCCAGTTGGAGCTATTGTTTTTGATGGTGTTGATGATTATGTAGCTTGTGGTGATATCATGCCTATATCTGCTTATACTAAATGTGTGTTTTTTTACATTTCAAGTCTTGGTTCTAATAATAATCTTATAAGCGGTGGTGGTAACGGATCACACTACCTCTATCCGGGAAGTGGTAATAGTTACTTAAGAGCAGGCCATTTTCAAGGAGCTGAAGTTACATCAAGTGCTACTTTTACTGTAAATCGATGGTATTTTGGAGCAGTAACGTTTAGTACCTCTTCTGGATTTGTAATATATCAAAATGGTATTTTAACCGGAACTAATCCATCTACAGCAACTTTTACTGGGGGGAATGTAGTTTATGTAGGTGCTTATAATGCTGGGCAAAACTTACTAACTGGAAGAATATCAAACGCCCAAATATATAATCGTGTTTTATCACAAACTGAAATCCTACAAAACTACTATCAAGCACCTATAGTAACTGATGGTTTAGTATTTGCTGCTGACGCAGGTAATCTAGTATCATATGAAAGTGGTTCAACTACTACTTATTCATTAACTGGATCTATAAGTGGATCTTTATTAAACGGGACAGGATACTTAAATAATAATGGAGGTGTTTGGGATTTAGATGGATCAGATGATAGAATTGCTTTAGGATATCAATCAACTATGTTAACTTCTGATATAACTCAAGAAGCATGGGTTAAAGCTGATTCTTTTGTAAACTGGCATGGTATCATATCCAATATGCCGAGCTGGGGAACTGGGTTTAGTTTACAAATAGGAACTGTTCAGAATATAGCTGCTATGGTGAGTGGAGAATATTTAACAACATCTTGGACTCCTAAAACAGGTGTTTGGTATCATATTTTAGCAACCCATAGAAGCTCAGATAACTTAAATGTACTGTATGTAAATGGTGTCCAAGAAAATTCAGGTATAAGATCAATCTCTTATAGTACTAACGCGGTAACTGAAATTGGAGTATTTTACACTGGGGGTAGTTTATTTCTAGATGGTAAAATAGGTCTTGTAAGAACATATAATAGAGCACTTACAGCAGCAGAAGCTTTACAAAACTTTAATGCCCAAAGAAGTCGTTTTGGAATATAATAAACATATTAAAATCTAGTTTAAATGCCAAACGCAGTAAAATATAATAGTGGAAATGTAACAGGTAGTATTCAAAAAGGAAATATTGCTTTAGGTGTTAATTTACCTTTATTAACTTCTAATACTCCTGGTTGGTATAATGGTCCTAATCCACCTACATCCGGTTTATATCAAATAATTGAAACATCTATCTCAGGTGATCCTGATGTTTTTTGTCCTCAAAATAATACTGAATTAATTAATTTTGCTCGTTGGAAAGGAGCAACAGGTGCTAATACAGGTTCTGTTGGTGCCGCTGTAAGATGGGTAGCTGCTCAACCAAATTTACTAATATCAAACTATGAATTCCCTTCAATTGTAACAGATGGGTTAACAATGGCTTTTGATTCAACTTTTTCTGGAAGCTATCCAGCAGGTAATGGTTCTACAATATATGACCTAACAGGAGGCACTGCTTATTCAGGAAATGTATATGGTAATCCATCTTGGGCTAACAACATGTCTAATTTGACAATTTGTTTATTACTTACTAAAACTTCAACAGGAACAGGATATGCTAATCATCCTATAAATAAATGGAATACATCATATAATGTTAATGCTTCTTTTATTTTATATCATTTTGAAAACTATCAAAGCAATAATCAAGATGGTTTTTTAGGATGGTACGGATATGGGACAAATTCTGGATGGGCAAATATTGGAACTTATGGTTTTACAAGGTTAACAGTTGGTCAAACCAAATGGGTTGCTCTTCAATATAATTCAACACAAGGAGGTCAAGCTTGGGTTAATGGAAGTAAAAGTGGAGGTAGATCTGGAAATAATGGAACTTTAGGACCAACAACATCAACAACTTATGATATGAATATTTATATGCCTTATGAAGGTAGTCAAATAGGAACAGGTTATGTAAGTCATATTTTATTTTATAATAGAGAACTAACAGATGCAGAAATGGTTCAAAATTATAACGCTGTATCATCTCGAGTAATACTTTAATCATGTACACAATAATAGAACCTTATAAGAATACTCCCGAAGCCACAGAAGGTAATGTTCCTTTCTTTTTAGTTAAAGATTTAAACGGAAATACAGTTTTTTATGCTGTAACAAAACAAGAATGTGAAAATTGGATAAATAATCAATCTTAATTTGGTTATCAAAAATAAATTTATTATATTACAATATAAGTTATGGAAAATAAAAAAACATTTACACTCGATCTAGAGTGTGTAAAACAAGGTTATGCTAACGGTGTAGCACCTAACTTCCCACTTACCGAAGAACAAAAATGGGATATGGTAGAAAATGCAACCGAAGCATATGGTAAATTCCTAGATGCTCTAGGATGTGATTGGAGAAACGATCCCAACAGTTCAGACACCCCACGTCGTGTAGCTAAAGCTTATGTATTTGATTTATGGAAAGGTCGTTACGAACCAATGAGCGACATTACCTCATTTCCAAGTGATGGATATGATGGTATTGTTATTGAACGTAATATTCCACTTACTTCAATGTGTTCACATCACCATCAAACAATTGGAGGTGTAGTTCACATTGGTTACATTGTAGGTGAAAATGGTTCTGTAATTGGTTTGTCTAAATTGAATCGTATTGTTGAGCATTTTGGACGTAGAGGAGCTATTCAAGAACAACTTACTTCAGCAATTCACCAAGCAGTAGATAAAATCTGTGAAAACAACAAAGGTGTAATTGTAACTGTAGTTGCTACTCACAATTGTGTTTCTTGTAGAGGTGTTAAACACCAAGGTGCTTCAATGGTAACTACAAAAGCATCAGGAGTGTTCTTGAACAACGAAAATCAAGCACGTAAAGAATTCTTTGACAGCTTGAAAATCAACAACGGAGGACATCAGATCTAATGAAGCTAGGTGGTTTTGTTGAATTGTTAATTAAAATAATTACTTTTGGTCAAGGCCACCGAATTGCTCTCTTCATAGCTAAAAAAATGGGTTATGATGATTGTGGCTGTAAAGCAAGAAAAGACAAGTTAGACTTGTTTTGGGACAAAATCTTAAATAAATTAAAGTAATGTTATTAAATTCAACTCAAATCGCAAATCACGTTATTGAATCAGATTTCTCTAAACGTGCACAAATTGGCATTGACCTGTCAGTATGTAAAATTGAGCGTATTGATGTGGGTTCTGTTGTCTATAAAGACAAAACTCATATTGATGCCGCAGGTTACCATGAGCTTCCAACTCAACTTATAGACAATAAAGAATGTTGGAGACTTGAAAAAGGTGTATATTCGGTTACCTTTAACGAGGGTATTAAAGTACCTGCTAACGCAGCCGCTAAAATTACTCACCGCTCATCTTTGTATCGTACAGGAACTATTATTGAATCCCCTTGGTGGGATCCAGGATTCTATTGTGACCAAATGAACACAACAATGATTGTAACAAGTGTTATTGTTATTGAAAAAAATGCTCGTATTGGACAAATCGCATTTTGGCAAGTAGGTGAGGTAGGAGAGCAGTATGGTGGTGAAGGAAGTCAATGGCAGGGGTTAAACACTGCTTATAAAACTTCTTAGGACAGTGGCAAGGGGTTTTGTCTTTACAATATTTATAACAGATGAAAAAATGTAATAAATGTAGTGAAGAAAAACCCCTAAATGCCTTTGGTATACGATCTAAAGAAAAAGATGGTTTAAATCCTTCCTGTAAAGAATGTATTAAAAAACAAGATAAAAAATATTATTCTACTTCTAGAAAAGATTATATGAAACAACATAATCAAAAACAAGAAGTTAAAGAATATAATAAACAATGGATTGAGGAAAATAAAGATCGTTTTAAAGAAAATAGAGAAAGATGGAATAATAATAATAAAGAAAAAGTTAAAGAATATTCTTTAATTTACTCTAAAAAAAGATATTATGAAAACATTAATCATAAACTTTCTTTAACTTTAAGAAATAGATTAAATGATGCTTTAAAAAATAATTACAAATCATCATCAGCATTAGTTTTATTAGATTGTTCTTTAGAATACCTTAAGTTATATCTAGAAAAACAATTCCTCCCAGAAATGACTTGGGAGAATTATGGATTAATTTGGGAAATAGATCATATTAAACCTTGTTTTATTTATGATTTAACAGATCCAAAACAACAACAAGAATGTTTTAATTATAAAAATCTCCAACCTTTATTTAAAACTACAAAAATAGCTAAAAGTTTGGGTTATAAAAATTATGTAGGAAATAGAGATAAATCTAAAAAATTTTAAAAACAGATTTGGCTTTTTGAAATAAGGTTCGTATATTCACGGTATGGAAGTAATAGATATGAAAAAAATTATTAAATACAACACACAGATATTTTTAACTTGGTTTAATTATATATTATTAGGTAAGAAATTATCAAAAGAAGCTATTGAGTTGATTAAAAATAACTATAATGCAACTCCAAGAGAGAAAAGGTTATTTGATAGAGTTGAAAATAAGAATAAATAAATAAAAGTTATGACAAACAATAAACAACAAACGGCAGTGGACATTCTATGTGGAAAGTTAGCAATGAAGTTAGGCATACCACAAGCAATGACTTTTTACATAGACCATCAAGAGGAAATCAGAGAAGCCAAAGAAATGCAAAAGCAAATGACAATAAAACTTTATAATGATTATGAAAATTATTTAGAAGAAGCATTCAAGAACCAATGCGGTGGTCAAGCGGTGATAATGTCATTTGGAGCATTTTACGACCAAACCTACGGAGGAGATATCAAATGAAACTATACACAGAAGAACATCTGAAATTGTTTTATCAACTTGGCAAATTTGATGGTATTGCAAGAAGGGAAACTGATGTAGAAGAAGAAATTAAAAATCATTTTCCCATCGAAATTCCAACTGATGACGAGATAGAACAAGAATCAAACAATGAATACCAAGAACAAAAGCAATCTTATGAGAACAGTGTAGAAATGTTTCCTATTGATTTTGCTAATTATTTAAAAGTAGGATTTATTGATGGTGCAAATTGGATGCGTAATAAAATACAAGGAGGTGAGCAATGACAAACAATAAACAACAAACATCAGTGGAGTGGTTAGAAATAGAATTGGAAAAATTATGGGTTGAAAAATACCTATCTCCAATTACGATTAAACCTTTACTTGATAAAGCCAAAGAAATGGAGAAGGATCGAATTGAAACTGCATATAACAAAGGAACAGTTAATGGAATTGATTATCCTGAAAGTACATTACCACTAACTGGTGAACAATACTACAACGAAACCTACGGAGATTACAAACAGTAATTTTTATTCATTTTCAGATTAAGAGCTTGGGAAACCAGGCTCTTTTTATTATATTCATGTCATGTATCAATCCATCTATTACGATAGAACAACTTACGAATATCATTTACGAGATGATGTAAAAGGTTGGAAAACATTTAAATATCAACCTACTCTATACCAACTTGATCCAGATGGTGAATTTGAAACCTTAGATGGCCAAAGTGTATCTCCTGTAAAAAAGATGGATGATTGGAAAGATCCTAAATACTTTGAAAAGGATGTTGATAAAAATACTCGTGTATTAGTAGATTTTTATTATGAATCAGATGAAACACCTTCATATCATAATTTAGTTTATTTAGATATTGAGTGTGAAATCGCAGGAGCTCTTACACCTGAAAACATTAAGGATCCTAAAGGTAAAATTACATCAGTTGCTTTGTATGATAACAATAGTAAAAAATATTATTGTTTGATTTTAGATGAACAGCAATTAATGAGTGAAGCTAAATCAGAGAGTAAAGAGGTTATCCCTTATAAAACGGAAAAAGAATTACTTAATGGTTTTCTTGACTTGTGGATTAATTTAGACCCTACTATCATATCAGGATGGAATAGTGAATTTTTTGATATACCTTACCTATATTATCGTATTAATAAAGTGTTAGGAAATGATATGGGTAATTATTTGTCTCCTATTCAAAAAGTAAAAATTGATGTAACATTTGAAGCAAATGGAGCTGTTGAAAATGTAAACATTGCAGGTATTAATCACTTGGATTACATGAACTTGTTTAAAAAGTTTATTACTAAACAAGAGCCAAGTTATGCTTTAGGTAATATTGGAGAAAAATATGTTAAGTTAGGTAAAATTGAATATAAAGGATCTCTTGATAGATTATTTGCTGAGGATGTAGATAAGTTTATTGAATATAACATTCGAGACGTTGAAATTATTGTTGAATTAGAGAAAGCACTTAAGTTTATTGAATTAACAGTTACAATTGCTCACTTATGTCATACAACTTATGAATCAATTTATTATTCTACAGTACTAAATGATGGAGCTATTTTAACTTACCTAAAACGTAAAGGTATAGTTTCACCTAATAAACCCACCACTTACAACCCAGCTCTAAAAACATTACAAGAGGAATATGCTGGAGGTTATTTAAAAGATCCTGTACCTGGTTTGTATGAGTGGGTTATTGATTTGGATTTTACCTCACTATATCCCTCTATTATTCGTTCACTTAATATGGGGATCGAAACATTAGTAGGGCGAGTTGTTAATAAAGATAAATTCGACAATCAATGGTCACTTAAGGAACTTAAATCAATGGATCCTAATAAAGTGGTTACTATTGAAAAAGTTAAAAGGGATCGTAGATTATCTGAAGCACAAATTTCAGTAGGAGATTTAATAGAAATTATTGAAAAGAATGATTTTATAATCTCAGCACCTGGAGTAATATTCCGTAAAGATAAATTAAGTGTTGTATGTGAAATCTTATCTGACTGGTTTGCTAAACGTCAAGAGTATAAAAAACTCATGAAAAAAGCATATAAAGTAGATAACGACCCTGTTATGGGAGAGTTTTATAATAAGCGTCAACACGCGTATAAGATTAAATTAAATGATGTTTACGGGGTCTTTGCTATCAATGGTTGGAGATACACTGATGGACACAAATTTATTAGTAAAGCAATTACTTTAACAGGACAACGTCTGTTACAAGAAAGTATTACTAATATGAATAATTACCTAAATAATGAATTAGGTAATGAAACACCAGTAGATTATATTGTTACAAGTGATACAGACTCACTATTCATTCAGTGTAAGGATTTATTAAAAGCAAGACATCCTGATATTGACTTTAATGATCAAGAGGATGTAATTAAAAAGATATTAGTAATTGCTACTGAATTACAAGCAATGGCAAATAAGTTTATTGGTGATTTTGCTAAAGATTCTTTTAACTTAGGAGAAAACACACAACACTATTTTGAGCTAAAGCAAGAGGTTGTACTTGATAGAGGTTATTTTGCTGGTAAGAGAAGATACGCTCAACACATTGTT
>JACCDP010152489.1_pt1 | contig 16258 bp, 19 predicted proteins | sample 7445841 | NCBI WGS metagenome assembly JACCDP01 (sample SAMN15323441, study PRJNA562643) | freshwater metagenome | isolation source: river surface water | place: USA:Blue River Watershed | collected 2017-08-17 | reverse complement strand
GACACGCCCAGGCGGTGGCGGACGTACCACACGGCCTAGACACGCGCACCGAGCTCAGGTGAGTCAACCCGGCGGGCAGCACAAGTGTGGCAGGCCAACTGCCCGAAGCAGGCCCGAAACACCTAAAAAATTAATAACCGTGAATGCGCGAACTAGGGTTTTCGTACAACTAGGGTTTAGGGTTTAGACTTTATTTTCTGGCACGCGACGGTGAACATAAACCTGAAATTGTTATGGTCAGATTGGTTGTATGTGAGCCACAACTAGGGTTTTCGTACGAACTAGGGTTTTGGCGTTGTGACAAGAAATGGGCTTTCCGACGCGTAGAATTCGAACCTGAAGTCGGTGCGTTAAGCCGATTTCGTGGTATGATACTTTTGCGAAATTGTATCAATCTTAGAAGTCATATATCTCGTTATGTTTGCGGTTTTAATGTTTGAGTGGGCTTCTGGCATGGTATTGAGCACCAACCTAGTGCGTGGCTGCATGAATTATCCCCACGCGATGCAAATCTTTAGGCAGCATGCTTCTGGAGGCGGAGGCGGCGCGTGCGTACGGCGAGCGCATTGCGGAGCTACATGCTGCGCTGAAGCACCTCGTGGACACACGAATCCAGAGCGGCGTCGAGGCGCAGCTGCCAGACAAGCTGTATGTCGCAAGGCACGCCGCAATCGTGGCGCGGCTCGCACACCACGACCCCGACCTCGTTCACGGCGTCATCCAAGCGGTGACCGCCAAACCTGCCGTGTTCACCAAGCGCGGCGTGGATCGCTTCTCCAACGTTGCCATCCGCGGAGCAGGCGACGAGACGTGGTACGGCGTGGTGTGCCTCTTGTTCAGTGCCACGCTGAACACGGGCGCCGCCGCCGAGGACTTTGCACTCGTAAAGTTCTACGACGTGATTGAAGACAAGCCGTCGCCCATTCGCAACGCCGTATGGCTACGGTGGCCAAGGCGTGACGCGCTGCTAGACCACCGCTTCCAGGTGATGCCTCTCACCAGCTTCTTGCGCATTGAGGACGTCGTGCCTGACATCGCGCGCGTCGGCTTGAGCGGTTCATTTGACGCGTTTTACGTGAATCATTTCACGTGGTCGCTGGAGCCGACGTGGGAGGACCCGGTGGACCAGACAGACTAAAGAGCGGTGGCGTGACTGAAGACGACCGCGGCGTTGCGTTGGGGGTGGCGCGTGCGCGCCAGCGGGAGACGACGCAGCAGAGTGACGCGCATACACATAGCAATAGATAGATAGATAGATAGATAGGTGATAGAGCAACAGCTACTCCATCAAATGACATTCACGCAGCGAGCGAGGGCAGCGTCGTCGTGCACAGCGCACACAACGCGCTCACTCGCAGTCCGCCGCAACGTCGCTCACTGAGTCACTGCTTGAGCCACTGGAACTTGCCCCCCTTCCACTCGTCCATGCCTTGCAACAGGCTATCGGGCTTCATGTGCTGCTCCGCAACATCGCGCCTTCGGCTCCGGTAGACATTGTGGACGCGCTTCTCTACCTTCTCCCGCTCCTTGGTCAAGGCTTGCAGCGTTTTCTCGCACGTGCGCATGGCCTTGCGGATGTTGTCCGAGAGCGCCTTTCCTGACGTCTGCGCTTGAAGCTGCCGAAGCCAGCACATCTTGGCTCGCATGCGCATCTCGCTCATGCCGCGCTGCGGACTATACCATACCGGGCCAAGAAAGGCGGGCGTGCCATGCACGTCGAGCCCGACGCCGCCGTCTGCGAGCGCAGCCTTGACCATGGAAACGCTCAGCAATTCAGGCTTCTGTTGCGTGAAAAGCTGCGCATGATGAACGCACAGATACGTGTCAAGTGGCGGTGCAACGAAGCGAAGCGATGCCGGGTGCGCACCTCGACGCTGGCCATGACAAAGCCCGCGCAGTCTGTCCCATTGACCTGCATCGGCACCGGCACTCGGAAGGCCTGAACGCGGTCCTCAGAAGTCGCGGCCAGCACGTCCTTTGGGCTCATGCTTGTTTGCAACACGCGGCACATGGAAGCCAACAGCAGTCGGCTTATGAGCGACGCCTCACCTGTGGGAATGACGGTCGAGGAGCTCGTCAAAATGAAGTAATATGACGCGCAAAAAGCAAGCACGTGAACTACGCACCAAAGTCGTGACCGCGGCGGCGTAACGAATCCATGAACAGTATGAACGTCTCCGTCTCTTGCGCAGGCTCAGGTGCTCCATCCGGCGCGTGCAACACCGCCTCGGGTGGCGCGGGTGCCGGCGTCGGTGATTGCGCAGGCGCCGGCAACAGCGCATGCTCGAGTGCCGGGTCGGGTGCACGCGTCGCCGCGTCCAGCGTGGCAGGCTGCAGTAGTGCACGCGAATTGCATATGAAGACCACCGTCCAGTGGAGATCCGTGCACATGGGCAGGATGATGACGTCCTTTGTAAAGGCGTCCGCATAAAGTTTCGTGATGCTGCCGCTCAGCGGTTCCGCATAGTACTCAAGCTCATCCGCAGGCTGCTCCTCAGGTGCGCGATCAAACTTATCCTTCAGCAACGTAAAGACCGAATAATCAATGACGAGGTATCGGTCTCGTTCGGCTTCACCCAGATCCTGAGCAGCAAGGCGTCGCAAGACGGTGTCAGTGCTGAACCACCGCACACCGACTACATCTACGATGCCTACCTGCATGAACTGGTTGAGCATCATCATGACAACCTCGCCATTGATGAACGCGTTGTCCTACGTGGCGCTATCAGCAAGCGCACACAGAGCGCAACGAAAAGTACTCGCCCCGCAAGGCACCCACACAGACCAATGCGACAAGCATGAAGAACGTGCGACGCACTCACCTGTGCTGTACTTATGTCAAGGGCGGCGACCTCGAGGTCTCCTGTTTGTACTTTGAAAGTGACTGCGTCGCACGGCACAGGTGTCAGCACAGAAGAAGTACATGCAAAACGACGCGCACATGCACGCACCGCGGGAATTCTCTAAGGCACCCTTGAGGAGCGGGTCGAGCGGCGTAGCTGACGTCGGGTTGCGCATCTTCACGGCCTCCCCGGGCGTCGTGTACACAATCTCAACCGATGGTGAGGCGGCGGCGGCGGTGGCTTGTCTCTCCCCCCTGGAGACCCCTTTGCGCTGGATCTGCTTGTGTACGCGTCGAAGCAAATCGTTGTTGGGGTCCGAGGTGACCTCTTCATCATAGCCGGGCGCGCCAGCGGCACCCGCCGAATGCCGCCCCTCCGACGCGTCTCTGTCCCGCCGTGCTCGCTTGTGTGCCGTAGGCATCGGCGCGGGCGTGGCGTGCATGGCGTCCGCACCGGCTTCGGCGGCAGCGTCCTCCGCAGTGGCCCCGTCCAGCGGGCGCTTGCGCTGCCCTGCCTCTGGCACTTCTTCAGCAGGCAGCGGCGCAGGCGGCAACGCGTCGGCAATGGTGCCCGCCTGTGCGTTGGCGGCGTTCGCGTTGTCGCCAAAGTCCGCCAAGACGGCATCGATGATGGCGGCATCGCTGTCTTGCTCGCCGCACACCCCTTTCTCAGCTTCAGGCAGCACGTCGCTCAAGCCGGGGCCCAGCGCGCTGCGAACGCGCTGCGCCTCAACCCACTCCCGCCAGCCTTGCACGACCCGCGGCTCAGTGATTCCGAGGACCCCCTCAACATAGGCGTCGCACACACCGCGCTCGGAGTCTGGCCCCTTCATCAGCACGTTGCGGGCCCACGCCAGCTTCACAAGCGCCTGCTTGATGCCGGCGGTCACAAATTTGCCGCCATTGACCAGCTCCCTGTTGTTGCTGAGGACGCGCTCAGCAGTTGTGTCGCAGAACTCGTCCGTGAACTGCGCCACACGTGCCAGCCTCATCGGCAGGTTGGACATCGCAATGTCGTCAGCGATGGCGTCCAACAGCTGTGGCAGGTCATTCGAGAGGTCGAACAGGCAGCCAGCCGCAAGGGCGTCGACAACGGGAGTGTCGCCGGGGCGGAAGTTGATGACGATGCGCTCGTCCGCGGAGCCACACAAGTTGTGCACGGCATGACCACAGGCATAGCGAAGGAAGCCATCGATCTGCCACATGTCCGTGGCGCGCACCAGGAACCTGTACACGCGCTTGTAGCCGCCCTTCGCGTGGTCCGGCACGCAGATGTAAACCCAGGCGTCGCCGCTGAGGACAAGCGAGAAGATCTTCTTGCCGCGGCCGTCGTTGCCCTCACGGATCTCAAAGATGCGGCGCGCCTCGTCCCAGTGCAGGTTGTAGTGCGCATCTTTCGAGCCGGGCGTGCACGGCTGCCAGTTTATTGTCCAGCACGTCACCTCGAACGCCACATCTCTGCCGCCGTGCTTTTGCTCGACGATGTTGTACACCTTTTCAAGCTGCTCGATGGCCGCCGTCCTGTCAAAGTACTTGGTGACCGCAGTCATGGCCTTGCGTTCGTTGTACAACCGAACGGTGCGGGCCTCTTCCTCAAGGGACTCGCAGCCCTCGCTCCAGCCGTTCCCCATCACCATCTTCTCACCGCGGTCAAACAATATGGCCTTCGTGGCGCCCTGCCCGCCAGGTTTCCAGCCTGGTTCGAGGCCCTCCTGCTGGCCCCAGGGCGGTAGATAGTCGTACCCGTCCGCCTGTGAAGCCGCAAGGTACTCCTGGCGTACGCGCTCGACGGCCGGCAACCAATGTTCCATCAGGTCGCGGCGATTCACCACGCCACGCAAGCACACCAGGTCGCCGTTCAGCAGCTCGGGCGCGACGTCTTCGACACGTTGCAGTGCCCCGTTCCGCGTCTGGAGGTATTTCGGCAGGCCCGTCTGAAAATCGAACACCACCTCGCCGTAGCTGTGTTTGTCCATGACCTCGCGAGACGCGTCAAGCGACATGTCATACGAAAGGTGGGGCGCATGCTGTGAGGACAGGGTCAGAAACAACGCAATCGAGTTGCAAGCCACCGCACACAACCGTACGCACCTTTTGGCGCGGAGCAGCTGCGGCAGTTGGCTTGCCCTTTGGCTCATCATCATCTGACGCTTCAGCGTACTGCACGCCTGCGCCGCGGGTGCGCATGTCATACACAGACGCCACTGCTGCCTGTGCGGCACCAGTAGCCGCCGCCTGTGCGACAGCAGCCACCGCCGGCGCTGCCGGAGGCTCAGCGATGTTGAGGTGCTTGTTTATGGCGGCCTGGCATGCGTCCTGTGAGAGCTCGCCGTCTGTCTCCGCCTTGAACTCCGCCATGATGGGGTGCATCTTGCACGTGCCATACGACGCCATGACCTCCCGCAGAACAGTCTCCGCCGCCGGATACTCATTCTTCATCTCGTTCAACGCCGTCATCACAGGATACGCAAACAGCAAGAAGTTGACGGCGACAGCCACGTGAGGTGCTATCCAAGAAGCTTGTTTGCTGCCTTGCTCCCTCTTCTTCTTGATGAGCTGCAACAGCATGACCTGCGCCGCTGTGCCCGACATATTGCTCCCCGTGAGCGTGTTTTGTTTGTCTATGAGCACCCGAACAACAACCCGCCGGTCGCGCAGAGGAAGAAGCGCACGCAGCATGGCGCCGCTGGGACTGACGCCGTGCATTGTTGGACCGGTCTTGGATGCCCACATGCTAGCTACCAGGTCGGCTGCCTCGTCGCTGCCGATCGCTTCGACCGTCTCGATAAACTCGCCTGCCTGCTTGTCAGTGATTGACAACAACTGCGCGATGTTCTGCTTGACCAGCTTCTCGCCTGTGTTCAACGCCTTGCCGAGGCGCCACACCTCCATAAATCGATCATGTAACCTGTACGGCCGAAATTCATGCGAAAGCCGCTGCTCAAAGTGCGCGATGGCGAGCTGCGCACGGCAAACTACGCGTGTCAATGCAGCTCTGGCATGAGCGCGCGCTGAGACGCACGCACCGCCGCGTCCATGGGCGTTTTGGAGCTGAGAACGACACCGGGAAACTTGGCGTCCTGTCCATGATACCAGGATAGATACGTAATGCGTGAGTTGCCGTCCAGCACCACGTACTTGCCGTCTGAATCCCGCCACAGGAGCGCCTCGCCGCGAGACTTATCCCAGCCAACAGCCCTGATGGACTCGTGGACAGGGCAGATCAGCTGAACACCCTCTGCAGGACGCTCGGGCAGGAGGCGGCCATGTACCCCAGTGACAACCTGCGACACTAGGAAGTCTTTGCGTTCAGGATTCTCGCCTAAGTACTTCATCTTGAGCTCGCCGCTGCGTATGATGCGTAAGAGGCGCGTCAGAACAGCAGGAGTTTAGCACTAGGGCAGCGGTCATGCGCTCACGCACCATTCTTCAGCCGTCACCGCAAAAATACGTGGCTTGAGCTGCAGGGTCTGCGGTGCTGCCGCTGGCGCGTCTGGTGCCGGGGTGCCGGGGTGCCGTTGCGCAGAACCGCGGCCACGACCAAAGAGGCCACGTCCACTGCGCACACCCACACTGCGTCCGCCACTTGCAAAGCCCTCCGGCAGCAAACACCCTGCCCTGAGCCTCTTTTCCGGCGTCATGTGGACGCCTGCGGCGTGCGCCGCCGCACACGCTCGCGCAGCGGTGCGCAGCGGTGAAGAGCACACCAACAAGTTGGTTCGGCTGCTTGGTTGCGTGCAGCCGCGCGCGCAAATACGCGGCACGGCGCGCCGGCAACCGGCGCGCGGCAACACCAGCGCGCGGCAGCGAAAGCAGGTACGGCAGAGGGGACGGCAGGACACTTCAGCCGCCGACGACCAAATATTTGAGAGGTTTTCGATGACATTTGTCCTCAAAAACGCACCAAATTTTGATTCAGATTCAATCTGCAGACCGAAGGCGCGGCTGCCGTGGCAGTAGAAACGCCTGAGAAGGAGCGCCGGTCGCGCCGCAAGTCAGCGCGCGCGCGACGGAGCTACGCGTCGCCGCGCAGCGCACACGCCAGGCACGAGCGCACCTGCGGCAGCGCTGCGGAGGCCGCTCTGCGCGCGCGGCGCCTCCATGGACTCGTGGCCTGCGACTGGGCGCGTCACATTCGCAAAGAGGCGGCGGGAGGGCGAGGCGCGCGACGCACGGGGGCGTGTGTCAGCCTTGCACGGCGGACGCGCGCGCGCAAAGCTCAGTCTCACGCGCCGCGGCCGCAGCATGCACGCCACGGCGCATAGCAAGCGCATTTGCGGACCACCAAGAGCGGCGCAAGCGAGCTCGCAAGCGGGCAGCGCGGCGGCGCAACAACGCTGTCGCACATCGGACACCTTGGTGCTAAATCGGATGGTCCAGGCTCGCCGCAGCCTGCAGCACACACACAGCACGGGCGTGGCCGTTCAGCGTGGCCTCATCTAGCGCAGCACCGTTCTGTGCTCCATGGTCGGCGCCTGCAGCCACAAGTGCGCGCAAAATGTCGCAGTCTCCCTCGCGCGCAGCCATAATCACCAGCTCGCCATTCCTCGCGTTCGGGTCTGCGCCCGCAGAGAGCAGCATTCGCACAACCTTAAGCCGTTTGCTAGACACCGCACAGAACAACGATGAGCTGCCATTCGTGCGAGCGTCAGCGCCAGCATCAAGGAGGTGCTTCACCACCCTGATGTGGCCATTGCGCGCGGCCCAATCAAGCGCGTCGTGGAGCTCGTACTGCGGATGACTGTGTGCTGCCAGCAGTTCTGACACCACACGCGCGTGCCCCGCGCGCGCAGACAGGATAAGCGCCTCGCCATGGCAAGCGCTCGCGTAAGCGCCCGCACAGAGCAGAAGGCGCGTCACGTCAGCGTGCCCAGCGCGCGCCGCAAAACGGAGAGCCTCATCCGCGACTGCGCGCACGTTTGCGTGCGCTTCAAGCAGCAGCGCCACCACCGGCGCGTGTCCTTCGCGGGCAGCCGAACGCAAGGGGTCGTCCCCGAGCGCACACGCGTCCGCGCCCGCCGATAGAAGCTGTGCCACGACCGCGGCGTGTCCAAGGTGTGCGGCCACGCGCAGTGACTCACTCTGTCCCGCGCGCGCACTCACGCCTGCTGCAAGCAGTCGAGCCACAACAACCATGTCGCCGTGTTGCGCGCCCCAAACAAGGGCCCCTTCAAAGGCTGGGACTGCAGCCGCTTCCATCATGGCGCCGCACACGTCAGCGGCACGGCAGCACACGGCCACGGCGCGCGCAGCGTCGTTACGCTGCTCTAGCGTTTCTGCGTCTTGTGCGCAAAGGAGGTGGCGCGCGTACGCGCGAAGCGCAGGCACCATGATGCACGCAGGGGACAGAGTTTGGAGAGGTTTTGGTTTTGGTTTTGTTCTTGTTTTTTGTCTTTCGTCTTCCCGGATGCACCGCGAAGACGATGACGTCACAGTCGAAGCTTTGGTTTTGTTTAGGGCTCACAGCCTCAGCCTCACCCGACCGCCGCGCGCGCGCGACTGCGCAAACCTGTCCCAGTATGTCGACTTCTTGCAGGTTTCTAACGGACATATTCTGCTCAACGCGCCGCTTGTGCCTGTGCCTGGGTGGGACAATTACCTGAAGTGTCGCCGCATGTAGGTTTTGGATTCATATATTTGGGTGTGTGCGTCACTCGTCACTGTGGTTGGATTTCATAGAGCATCAAAGTAACACGACACTTCACAGGATCACAAAAGTAGTCAGAATTTAGGCGACTGAACGACATTGCGTCGGAGCAGTTGTTGTCGTCATACACACACCAATCCGTAGGCACGTCACTAACGCGCGCGGCAATGAAATGGCCACCAGATGTATTTGTGTGCATGACGGCAGCTACGAGGCGGTACACAGCGCGCTCGGTACTTGCTGCGAGCTCCTCTGTGAGAAACGGCCGCTCCGGCAAACCATATTCGTCTACGTATGGCGCCGAGAACGATGGATTGAGGAGGTCTATGGTCTGGGTTATGGCAAAAGGCCGCTGCATGATGATAGTGTCCATCCCGCCTGATGAATTCGCCAGTGTGTTCAAGTTTACCATGCTAAACACAAGCTGATCAGGAAGCGCGCGAAAGTTGCGCTCCACGAACCACAACACATTCACGCCATCGCGATTCCGCGCAGTGCACGTAGCACGTAACGCGTCCATGAAGGCATCGGTGACACACATGACATTCATCGGCAAGTATAGTTCGAAGATCTGCGTAGCCTGGTAATCTGCACGCTTAATCTCGTCGGAATCGACAGTCCATGAGCACTCTTGCATTGTGAAACTGGACGACCAATCGGGTGTAAGCAAGCCGTCCGTTGCCTCCAGGATGACGGCGAGCACCTCAGCGCTTTGGGCGCAACGATCAAAAGAGCGTTAAAGAAAGACGAGAGCCGCATGCCAAAGCATGCGATGTCGTGCCTGTCAAGGAACTTGCCAGCCCGAGGCCCTGTGGCGTCACGCTTTTCAAGGAGCTTACGCACGCCGTTGTTCAGGCTGTGCAGGTCAGCGGTGTTCACCTCCCCTCCCTCCTCCATGCACGTCAACACACGAAACAGCGCGTTGATGAACGCGGACGGCAACATGTCAATGAGTTGTCCCCAATCACGGCGAAGAAAAAGGAGGACATGCAAGACGGCCAAGGCGCACGACGAGCCAACGTTGGCCAAGCCCCTGGAGAGGGTGCGACGTGGCTGCGGGGGGGCGCGGCGCGGCGGTGTGGTGCTGCAACAGTGTCAGCCCTAACCATCAGGGAACGCGACACGCAGCCGTGCGGCACGCCGAGCGCCTCGCGACTCGCGCCGCGGGTGCGTACTTCCGTTTCGCTACGCGCGGACGGGTCGGCTCGGGTGGCGGGGAGACGGCACGGCGGCGGCGCGTGCTCACCCGGCCAGGTTGCGCTGCAGCGGCGCCTGCGCGCGTCAGCATGGCGAGCCGAGTGACGGCTAGATGCGCCTGGGAATGCAACGACCGCGACTCCGGGCGAAACAAGTGAGCAAGGACGGCGCGGAGGAGCGAAGCGAAACGTCTTCACGAGTTCTCAACGAGTGCCGGGAAGACGATGACGTGGCAACATACTGTAGCACTTATTACATTATTCTAACCTTAAGCACTTATTACGTCACGCGGCGACGCGCGCGTGCAACAAACCACCGCGTGGGGAAAGGCGGAGCGGCGATAGCAACGGCGCATGAAAACGTTGCGCCGTGCTCAAGCTGTGTTTGTCTCCACTCGGCAAAGGGAAAGTACTCCACAAGCCCAAGCATCGGCTTCAAGATGCGGCCATCGCAATGCATCACGTGCGCGGCCGTCGTGTTGCCGCGTGCCGCCCCGAGCGACACCGCGCGAACGACTAAGAGCATGCTGTAGTCCTCTTCACAAAGCGCCTCCTCCACGCCGTTCCGCGCCGCTTCACGAATCGAAAGCAGCCGTAGGCGCCTGTTACCTCTACACCAGTGATCAAAGAATTCGGGCGGACGGCCAGCAACATCGGGCCAATCATTACGATCTATGCAGCAAAAGAGCCCGTCCGTCTCGCAAAACGCGTCGTGGTCGGACACGTCTGGATTGCAAGCCACGGTCACGGCGGCGAGGCCGTCGCGCGCAGGCAGCACAGAGTACTCCGCGGCTTCCATAGGCAGTCCAGCAGCCATCGACACGACAAGTTTCAACCCTTCTGCGAGACTTGTCGCCTCTGAAATGGATGCGCCGGCGCCGGAGGAGCGGAACGCGTCGACAATACCCGCAGCAGTGAGCGGAGCGCCGACAAGGTCAACAGGTTGCCAAGCCTGGCTCGGAGATTGTCGCAGTCGCCTGGCAGCAGCTCTTGAGACGAGGCCAAGTGTTTCCGCCGCATCCGCGTCAGAGACCCGCACACATTGCTGTACAAAGTCCTCCGCTTGGCCACCCGCGTGCGCATAGAGAACTGTGGTGTTGACCAGGGACATGCCATGAGATTGCACTCATAAAGCAAAGCACGCACGGGGCACGCGCCTTGGCGTAGCCGGAGACGAGCCACATCATCGGGAAGCGACCGGGATTGCGCGCCCGGAAGCAAGCTGGCCAAGAACTGGTGGACAAACTTAGAATCCAACCCAAGGATGCGCTGCACCAAGAGAGCCGCGCAACGCCTCGCGTCGGCCACAAGGAACTGCGACGTGTACATTGGCGAGTCGAGCCGGCGGCGCTTTGCATGCGGCGCTGCTGCATCGTTGGCCTCGTCATCAGAGTCGCCCTCAGACGACGCTTCCGAGCCATCCGAGTCCGACACGCACTCCTCCTCGGGCTGCGCTCTGCTCTTATCAAGCACTTCGATAATGCTGGACTTATAAGACCGAATGGCGTGGTCCTTGTAGCGCTCATAGTCGAACTTGGCCACGGCGCGCGGCTTAGGTGCGCACAAAGTCACAGGAGATTTGTGAACGAGCGAGAACAGGCGCTTCTCCAGCTCGGCATCACGTCTTTGCCCGTTGGGAAGAACGGGCCGCGGTGTGAACAAAAAAAAAGTGTACTGGCGATCACCACCGACAAAAGCCTTTACTTGCGGGAGCGGCAAGTAAACCGGCTGCGAAACGCTCGCGACCAGCATGTCCATCACGAGAAGGGCGGCGCGCTCGTCCGTAAGCGTACGCTCGACCATCTGCAGGTCACACACGATAGCGCGAGCAAGCTCAGCAGCCGGCGAATCCATCCGAATGTCTCTCAGCACGCGCGGGGAAACGTCGCCGAGCGATTTCGGCCAATCGGCGTCTTTAAAGAGAGTCGCGAATAGAAGCGCCCCGAAGAGGGAGCGAAACTGGGCCTCATCATCAGAAACGTTGTGCAGAAAGGTGCCGAGTTTGAGCAACGCTTTGTTGCTGAAGATGCCCTCCATACTGTCGACCAAGTGTCGTTTTGCCTTCGACGACCCCGCTGGGCGCACGAAACATGCTTTGACGACGACCGTGGTCTTCCCACTCTGGAGCATAGAAGAAGCCGACACACGCACCGGCGCGCACTTCCCTGTTGCCGCCATGCGCTCAAGCAACTGCAGCAATGCAAGCTCGAAAAGAAGCTCTGCAACTGCGACGCGGCTCTCTTTCGAAGCGACGTGCGTGTCATAGCGGCGCGCTGTGAGGCTGCACCGCAGCATGTACGAGCCATTGTGCGCGCCTATGGCGTCTCTCGTGGCGCTAGAAAGAGCGGCGAGCGCGCTCGCATCCAAGTCATCATCAAGAAGAGGGACTGGCAGGCACGGAAAGCCACGTTTGAAGAGCGACTCCATTTCTGCATCTCGCGTCGGGACGCTACCGCCGGGTTGGTGCAGCCGGAGCAGCACGCGTGCAATGTCGCGATACCTGCGGCGAGCGCTGCCTAAGAACGCATATCGGCAACGAGGCTGGCTGAAGGGCAACAACTCACTGTCGACCGTTGTCCTCGTGAAACGGAGAATGAACCACCTGCGGCCGGTGCGTGAATGAAAGCACAATGACGCACGAAATGCCGCACGGGACGCACGATGCGGTGTAACATCCACCCGCCGATGAAGCTGAGCATAGCAAGACTCTCTTGTTTCGCGGAGGACGCGTCGATGGCATCGGCGAGCGCGAGCCGAGCATGACGCATCCTGTCGACGCGGCCTTGCAAGATGGCGTAAAGGTCTTCACGGTTGAGGCCAATGAAGTGCGTGGCGACGTTGCCGCGGAGTGCATTGTCGAAGTTAGCGTACACCTTTTCCATTGCAGCCATCACGACCTCCACGGGCGCCGGGCCGGCGGACGTGCACTCAATGCGCACGCCGACCTCAAGGCGAAACGCGCCGGTGGTGGCGCGCAAGTTTGAAACAAGCTTGGTCTCGGAGGCGTGGGCTAAGGCAGCCGCTTGCCGCACCGCGTCGGTCTTGCCTCGCTTAAGCATGGCTTCGTTGGCGAGCTTGGCGACTTTGACGGCGTTGTCGAGGAAGCGCCCGTCACCAACGTGAGCATCTGGAGCTGCAATCAGCAAGGTCAGACTTAAGTGATACGCGCACGACTTCTGCGACACCACGCACGCACCGGAATAGAACTACGGCCACGCGTGAGCAGTTGCATCAGTGCATGGCGCGGTCAGGCAGCGCAATCGGGACACACCTTGGCGTTACCCACAGGGAAGCCTGCAACAGGCCGCAGCGCTTCAAGCGCGCCGTGCCCAGCCGGCGCGGTGTCACGCAAAAGCAACCCGCAGGGCACGGTGAGGCCTTGCACGTCGGCAATGCCCAGCTGGTGGTACCACACACCGTCGAGTGACTTGCCATTGTGTGACTTGAACTCTCGCACGCGTCTGTAAAACTCACATGTGGGAGCGAGATAGATGTCGTGCGCCGTGTCGGGCGCGCCGTTCGCGCCCGGGTTGAAAGCGCACACAGTCCGTGCAAACCAAAGAAAGAAGGTGAGGTGTGCAGAGCGCTCAAGATCGAGCGGAAACTGTGCCAAAAGGTCACGCTTCGCGTCGGCCGGAGCGGAGCTCAAGCACGCACGGAAAAGCGGCGAGAAATACACGAAGCGAAAAGTGTCGAACACGACGAGCAGCTCGTTAAGCTCAGACTCCTCCTCCTCCTTAAGGTGCCGCGAAAGCTGCGCGCCGTCGCCGGAAAACACCCCTGCCAGGTATGCAGCAATGGTGTCGACGTGCTCCGAAGACAGCGTGGATGTCCACTTGCGCCCGGTCAGCTGGCGCACGTCAGGTTGCGAGTCAAACACGCTCAAGCCGTCGTAGTCAGCTGCGGGCGTGAGATCACCCATGAAGGCCGTCGCCGGGAGCACATGTAAGGGCTGCCCATTGACGTCTTTGCGGCACAAGAGTGCGCGGAACACCCGAAACACCACACGCATACACAAGTTGAGTCGCCCAGGCGTGACGACTGCAGACTCGCCGGGTTGAGCCGGAGGTGTGATGACATACAAGGGGAAAGGCCGCGTACCGCCACCGAAGGTGCACACAATGTTTGCGAGGCCGACGCGCTCGGTTGCAATGCCTGTGCAGGTGAACTGCGAGCATGACTTCTTCGCAGCGCGCCACTCCACAGTCACCGGCTCGTCTGTTACAGGAACGCACAGACAGCGCGCGTTAAACCTGGCTGGTGATGGGCGGCGCGAGCAGGCGCTGAGACGGGCTGAGCGCGTGCGCAGCATGCGCACCTGCATCGCCCACATACACCGACTCGAGGCGAAGCGACGGGCTTCCACAGCCAGGGGAGCGCGGCGAGAACAGCACGTTGGACGGGCGCGCGCAGAAGAAAGAGCCAAGCCGGGCAAGACCGTAAGCCGTGTCGAGGTCATTCTGCCCAAGCAAGACAGATGACGCCGGAAGCGGTGTGCCAGAAAACTTCCGTGGGAAGACGCCGGGAAAGCAGGCCGCGAACGCCTTGTCCCGCTCAGACAAGCGTTGCTCCGCCTAGGCAAGGGCAACGAAGGTAAGAGCGGGGTGCACAGGCGCACGCGCAAGACACAAAGCACACCAACTCGTCCATGGCAACGAGTGCGCTCGTCGGCGACTGGGCGCAGCCTCCGGGCGCAAGGGGCGGCCCGGCTGCCCCAGACAAAGCCTCCCCATTGGCCCATTGGGCCCATTCTGATGGTTTTGTTGGGTGTTGGATTGGTGGGACACCTGCTAGACAGCGCGCGCCTCGCGCACGCTGTCGCGCCACCGGTGCCGCAAAAACATGGCCACAACTCTTGCGACCACGTTTTGGTCCCTAGCGTCGTTTTCTCAGGGCGTCCAGGACATCATCGAAGAGACCGAAGAGCCGCAGGAGGAGCTGCGCGAAGAACGCGCGGCTCAAGCCAGGGCCAAGAAGGAGGAGGAGGAGGCCAAACTCGCCGCTTTTGACGTCCTGTTCGTTACCCTGGTCGCAGTGGCATGCAAAACCCTGAGTGAGCTTGCTTGCCCACGCCGCGAAGCTCACGCCGCTCCCGCAGATGTACATGGGCGTCATGAACAAGGTTGTGCCTGGCCCAAGCAAGTCACTGCCCAAGACGTTTACGGAAGAGCTTGGCAAGAGAGCGGAAAAACTGTACACGAAGGTTGCAAATGGCACGGCAGTGCTTGAAGCGCCGGAGCACGCGTACGAATCGCTCAAGAACGCCGTACGCGTAAAGTTCGGAAGGTTCGATGAGGCATCCTTCAAGAAGTACGTGTTGGTGCGTTGACCCACGTCTAGTTGCTTTGCCGAGCCACGACTCACGCCTTGCCCATAGGATCGGGCCGGGATAAAGCACCGCCACAAGATGGGGACGAAGGTTCCGAGAACGTTGAAAGACATCATCTTGCGCATTCAGAGCCACAGTTGGCCACACCAGACGGACGACGAGAACGCTGACCGCGTGAAGGACTTCAAGTTTCACTTTACGCAGATGATCATGTGGTACGCGGTCATTCGCCACCGCGTAGTGCCGGAGCAATTCCCGGAGGGCGCGATCAGGGACGAGGCTATGTCCATATTGGATAGTGGGGATACTTACAGCGTGCTGCGCGTGCGACGCGTGACGAGCGGAGAGACTGCGGCGGATCCGTGAATCATAACCGCTTGTGTACGCGCGAGCACTTCAAATCAATGGCATGCCACGTCATCGTCTTTGCGACAGTGTCGGGAAGACGATGGTCAGCGAAGTGTACTGCGTGCTGCGCGTGCGACGCGTGGTAAGCGCGGACACTACGGCGGAGCCGGAGCGGGTGAGGCGCCCTGATGAGAGGTCCCGCCAACCACGCCAAAGCCCTAGTCGCGCGCAGCACAAAAACTCGCACTGCGGCGCACGCCGTTAATTATTTTCAGCGCCGATAGGCGCATCAAGCTCAATGACCCCGTCGCTGCAGTGTCCCATGAAAAACAGACACTTGACTTCTGAAGTCTATTTTTGCATCTTCAATATCATCGCCGCCAAGCGCTCAAATCCGTTTTCGACACATGACCGCAACGCCTGGATAGCTGGAGCACTCTGTTTGTGAATTTGAGCGCGAATGTCAAATTTTTTTCAGGCATTTTTGACACTGCTTCAGGCGGCCTGGCGCACCCACCGCGCCGCTGCTTGGCGTAGAACTTGGCGGCAGTACCAAGTCAAATGTGATGTATCCGATGGTGCAATCCGTCTTCCAGGTTGGTGGCTGCGTGAAGCGCTGTGACACTGACCCAAACTTTAGACCTCGCTGCCGCGTGCAAAAAAATTTTCTCGCACCGTCTACACTGCTGGTTATGCATCTCACATCCCCAAGAACGCAGCCGGACGCGTGGACGGTGCGTTGCACCCGTCGCACGTGCTCACATGCTCACACCCACCATGCCAACCACAGGACGCTTGGCGCGGTGGTCGGCGTGTCACACCGACGCGTTCCAGCAGCCGCCAAGGTGGTCCTCGCACCGTGTGTGATGCGCTTCGGCAGCCGCGCATCCCCTGCG
>JACCDP011219491.1_pt1 | contig 16263 bp, 16 predicted proteins | sample 7445841 | NCBI WGS metagenome assembly JACCDP01 (sample SAMN15323441, study PRJNA562643) | freshwater metagenome | isolation source: river surface water | place: USA:Blue River Watershed | collected 2017-08-17 | reverse complement strand
ATTTCTCGCGAACAAAGCGATACAATTCCCAATTAAAACAATCAATAATCTACATTAAATAATCTCCATAAATTTAAAGATAATAACATGAAAAAATCAATCGTTTTAGGTTTCGCCATCATGGCTTCTCTAGGTTTGGTAAAAGCTCAAGTATATAAAACCGCAACCGGTAATATCAAATTTGTGAGTAAAACCGCCATTGAAGAATTTTCTGCCAATAATGACCAAGTTACTGCCGCATTTAGCCCTAAGTCCAATGCCATTGCTTTTCGAGTGCCTGTGAATTCATTTCAGTTTAAATCGGCCTTAATGCAAAAACATTTCCAAGAAAATTATATGCAAACAGCGGATTTCCCATTTTCAACCTATTCTGGGAAAATTGAAGAAATAACTGCAATTCAATCGGCTTCCGCTAATTTTACTAAAAATGGCAGTTATGATGTTGTTACCAAGGGAACCCACGAAATGCATGGTGTGAAGAAAGAGATCACCGTTCCAGGTAAAATTATTATCAACGACGGTTCAATCACCTTGTCTGCCAATATGAGTGTTTTGTGTTCAGACTATGGGATTAATATCCCTGCAGCATCAAAAAAATCAGTATCCGATAACATCGATATTTCAATTAATTGTCCATTGCAGCTCGCCAAAAGTAAGTAATTACTATTTGGTATAAACAGAGGTTAATTACGCGTAGTATGTGGAAATTCGCTGGTTTTGTTTCTTTCTCATTGATATTGCTTGTTAGTTTTCAGGCTTGCGAGCACGTGCCCATGTCTGAAATAAATGGCGGCAATTCGGTTTGTTTTGAACGTGATATTTTGCCTATTTTCAATAGCAAATGCGCTATGTCAGGTTGCCATGACGCTGCTACAAGTGCGGAGGGATATCAGCTTACTAGCTATCAAACCATTGTAAGTCATGGAATTGTAAAAGGGAATGCGGGAAAGTCTGAAATTTACGAAGAAATTGAAGATGGAGATATGCCACCCCAAGGTTATCCAACATTGTCTTCTACCGAGATGGATTTGCTTAAGCGTTGGATTAACGAAGGTGCTAAAAATGGAACCAATTGTCCATCTACGGGTTGCGATTCGAGTCAATTTATGTTTTCTGGTTAAATTCAACCACTTAGGAATAAGTACTGCGTTGGATGCCATAATTCTACCAATGCGTCGATGAATGTAAATGTTTCCAATTACGCAGGGGTAACCGCGGCAGTAACTCAAGGTTTATTGAGATCCATAGACCATTCGGGATACTATCCCATGCCCAAAGGCGGATCTAAATTGAGCAATTGTGAAATTGTACAAGTGCAGAAATGGATTCAAGCAGGAATGCCCAATAACTAAATCAACCATGAAATCTTTGCACATTTTCGTTTTATTTATGTGTATTTCATTGGGTTTAACCGCTTGTTATTACGATAACAAAGAAACCATGTACGGAACAACCGCATGCGATACAAACAATGTTACTTACACGACTAAAATAGCTCCGGTATTATCTCAAAAATGCGTAGGATGTCATAATACGAACAATGCCACGGCAGGTGTGGATTTATCTTCGTTCAATCAGACCGTTAAATATGCCCAAACAAAACAATTGCAAGGAACCATTAATCAATTGCCGGGTTATGAAACTAAGCTTATGCCGCCATCGGGCAAAATGGATAATTGCAATTTGAAGGTTATTGATATTTGGGTTAGGAAGGGGATGCCTCAGTGATGGTTAGGTTTTTTGTATTGTTTATATTCTGTTTTTCGCTAATTTCATCTTCCTATGGCAAGGAGAAAGGGATTGAATTAGATTCGGCCGATAAATCTGTAGATGTGGCAGCAGTTGCAAGTTTGTATAAACCTCCGGTTTTGCCCATTGATGCCAAGAGTTTGAGGATGGTGAATTTTCACAGTGCAGTTGGGCTTCCCAAAGGAGCCATGGAATTATTTATCCAACACCGTTTTGGGACCATAAGTTCAGGCGCCTACAATTGGTACGGAATCGATCAAAGCTATATGCGAATTGGGTTGGATTATGGCATTAGCAATGGACTTAGTGTAGGAGCTTCCCGGTCTAGTTTAAATACCACGGCCGATGCCTATGTGAAATATCAATTCGTAGGTAATAAAAAGACAGAAAAATCGGTAAAAATCGCCTGGTACTCCAATATTACCGCGGATATAAAATCTCGGAAAAATTTCACCCAAGAACCTTATTATTATTCCAATAGATTGAGGTATGTTCATCAACTGATCATTTCCAAAAATCTTAGCAACGCATTGGCGTTAGGAATTATTCCTTCGTTGGTGCATATAAATTTGGTAGAGAGAATGTCCGATGCTAATGATATCCCTGTTTTAGCAGGGTTTGCCAGATTGAAAATTAGCGATAAATATTCCATCACGGCGGAGTTGGCTAGTCCTTTGAATTTACCCGAATTATTTCCCAAACCTATTGAAACGGTAGTTACGGTTCCGACCAACCCTTACCTCAGCTTGGGATTGGATATATTCACCGCCAGGCATGTATTTCATCTAAGTCTAAGCAATGCATCGTCCATGAACGAGGGGTTCTTAATGGTAGGCGATAATGGGGAATTTGCCAAGTTTATTCGCTTTGGATTTAATATTGTTCGAAGATGGTAAGGATGCATAGAAAGCGTATCGTATCAAATGGTAATTGGAAATTGCCAACGAAAGGGTTGTTGCTTGTAGTTTTGTCCTTAGCTTTTCTTTCCAAGGTACAAGGCCAAGACGATTCTACCTTATTCGATTTACTGGATGAGCCTGTGGTTGTGCCGGGCGCTGAAAAAGTTCACAGTGCATTCAAAACTACGCGTGTTATTAATCAACAAAGCCTTGAATTGGTAGACGCAGGAGTTTTCGATTTTAAAATGAGTCACAGATTTGGCCCATTGAATTCAGGGGTTGATAAGGCCTTTGGAATGGATATAGCAACCATTCGATTTGGTGGAGAATTTGGGATTACCCCTAATTTAATGTTGGGGGTTGGCCGCAGCAATGTGAAGCAGGAGAAGACGGTGGATGCATATTTGAAATATCGAATAATGCATCAAACTACCGATAACCATAAACCCTTGTCGATTTTATTTTTGGTGGCTATGGATCACCGAAATACGCAGTATTCTGTTTTTAATTCTATAGCAGGGAAAAGGGAGTTATTGCAGGTGCCTAACCAATCTCGAAACGGTTGGGTGGCGCAAGCCATCATCGGTAAAAAAGTTTCGGAAGAATTGAGTATCCAGTTTGTACCTGGCTGGGTAAAGCAATCCACAATTTCGCCTAACTTAGCCGTTTCGGCAACCGACGTGGATGTAGCAACCAAAACCCTAGAACATTGGTACCTCGGAATCGGAATGAGGCAGAAGTTAACCACCCGTACCACCTTGAATATCGATTACATACCCATACTTACCCAGAAGGGGAATGCCATCAACAGCTTTAGTTTGGGATTAGACATTGAAACAGGGGGGCATGTGTTTCAGTTGCAATTCACCAACAGTTTTGGTTTGAATGAATCCTTGTTCATCGCCAGAACCAATGATCGTTGGAATAAAGCCGGTATTCGATTAGGGTTTAATCTAAGTAGGGTATTTACCGTAATCAACCCCGAATTTTATCGGTAATTGTAGGGGGTTAAGCCATATTGATAAGGATTTCCCTTAAAAATGCCAATCCAAGCCCAAGCCCCTGAGGTTTTTATTCCAAGCCGAGTTTGGTAGTTCCATCCTGGGATATCGCTCAATTTTACAGTATGAAACGCATAATTGCACCAGGGATGCTGAAAATCTTCGTACAGGGTTCCTCGCCAATCAATTTGTTCCTGTTCATTGTGGAGAGTACTTTCTACTATCAATCCTCTATGGTGTGATTTCCATTCTATTGGCGCAATAACCACAATTACATCGTTTGGTTCTGGTTGTAATTCTAACAAAGACACATTGAAATTGAATACAACCGTATCCAAAGTGTTGTACACTAAGGTGTCATTGAATAGGGATATTGGACAGTGGTAATCACACGTTACAGTTATATGTTGTTTTGGTGCGTTTTGGCTTGATGCCTTTGAAGTTGCATCGCATCGAAAAGGATTTTGTTTTTGCAACAAACTATCGAAACCCGAGAATTCCGCAATCTGTCCACCAATTAAATTATCCCGAGAAGTATAATTTCTAAAAAACGAAGACAATAAGGGCAACAACCAAGGCTGGGAGCCAGCTTGTGAGCAAAGGATTAAGGAATCTTTTTGATGTAGATTTTTTAATTGATCCAAGACCGCTTTGGGATCGTTTAAGTTATTGATCCATTTGAGGTTGTTGTTAAGAGTATTGGAATTTCCGGTGGATTTTGGCAAGTGAAATATTACCGTTTCTGGTTCTGCATCTATCCAAATGGAATTCCCGTTGCTGTTTTTTATCGTTTGAGCAAATTCGTAATGGTAATTTTGCTGTCTTTTGGTAAGCCACTTTTGAAGTACCGTAGTATCGAATAACAATCCTGCGAATAACAATAAAGGAAGGTTATGGAGTAGGGGATTTTTAAAATGAACAGTTTGGTTTTGGGTAAAGAAGTTGCACAGTTCTTTCCAACCTAAATCGGCCAAAATAAACAACAAGGGTAGCGAGAAATACAAGGCACTGGGCTGCAATACAGGCATTCGATACAAACTGTATCCATGAATAATACCGTACTGAAATAAAAAACCAAACAACAACCAACCGCTGTATTTAGGTAGTTTTACAATAACCAATACTCCCATTACTAATAAAAACAGTACTAGGATAGGATGAAAATTATCGGCAAAAAAATCGGGTAAAAAACCTGGCGAAGGTTTACCGAGCCAAGACAGTCCGCCTTCGGACCATTGGGATTTTAATAATTCGATAATCGGTAAATATCCTAAAAGGCCAGTGGCCAAATGCAATCCAAATAGAGTACTTAACAAGGAGAAACTTGGCTCTGCGGGTTGAGTTTTGTAAACGATAAAAAACTGCCGTGCATAAAAAACTAGGGTAGCGGTTAGCGCCGATAAAAACGCAAAATGGTGGGTCCATGCACAAACCAGGGTTAGTAAACACAACTTTCCGGCGGCAATAACCCAATGCTTTCTTCCATTACTCAGGTTAGAAAATGCTATTGCCCACGACTTGAAAACAAAAGGCAGTGCAATGGAATACGGTCTGATTTGGTATCCAACGGACAAAGACCACCACCACATCCCCAACAACAGGGCCGTTATTAAACCTGGGTAGCTTAGTGGGGAAGGTGACGATTCCGAATCTATATGTTTTTTTGTATTTTGGTTTGGATTGTTGATTCTAAAAGCAATTGAAATGCATTCCTTTAGAGATATCGGATGGTCCTTTTGTTCAACCAATTGGATGGATAATTTGTATCCTTCTAAGACTGCCCAAAGTCCAAAAAATACGCCCATGAAACGCAAAACGAACGGCTGGATGCCGAATAGTTGGGTACAAGTCCAAATGAGTAGTTGCAATAACGGGGGATGACCGTCTGGCTTGATGCCCATTTCCCATTGCAAGTTGAAATTCGCGAAATTAATGGCACGCGTTACGGCACTAATTTCATCGTAGTGAAGTATTGGGTGTATCAATGGAACCAACCATAGCATCAGAATGGTGGAAACTATAAAAAGGCTAACCCAGTTATACTTGGACACAGGAATTAAGTTTTTTGTTTTGATTTTTTTGCCGATGGGAAAAGAATATTGTTTAAAATCAATCGGTAACCGGGACTGTTGGGGTGTAAGTTTAGATCGGTTGCTGGTTCACCAACCAAGTGTTGATAGTCTTCGGGATCGTGGCCGCCAAAAAAAGTAAAGGTGCCTTTTCCCAATTCTCCGTGAATATATTTGGCTTCTTCGAGCAATGCATTTTCGCCCATTACAATCACATCGCTTTTGATTAAATTGCTTTTGTAAGCGGTAGTTTGGCCCATGAAACCCTTGATGGTTCGGGTGTGGTTTTGGCATAATATACTGGGTATGATATCCCATTTTGCAGAAAAATCAAACAACGTGAATAGATCTTCTTCTTCGCGAACCGGCCTAACCCGCGGATCAGGGTTTATATCGATGTTGCTAAATTCATACACGTAAGGATTGGTTTCCAATCTAAAATTTTTAAATGCTAAACACTCATTGAAATTGAGTCGATCTTGGGCATTGGGATCCGCAGGCGTGCCATCAAACATATCTTCGCAAATATCCGTTCCGGCAGCTGCCAGGGCTATGTCGTAACTGTCAGTGGCACTGCACATGGCAAATAAAAATCCCCCTCCGAGCATAAATTCTCGGATTTTTAAGACCACCGCTTTTTTTAATTCTCTTACTGATGAATAACCGTGTTTACTCGCTGTAGTTTCCCCTTCCGAAACTTCGGCTTGGTACCAAGGAGCTGAGGCATAACTGGCCCAAAATTTACCAAATTGACCGGTGAAATCTTCGTGATGTAGATGCAGCCAATCGTATTCCACCAATTTACCGTCCAATACTTCATCGTCAAATATTACCGTGTAGGGTATTTCGGAATATGTCAACACCATGGTCACCGCATCATCCCAAGGCTGTTTGGTTTTGGGAGAGTAAACCGCAATTTTGGGGGCATTCAGCAATTTGATGTGGTTCATGTTGGTGGCGGGGTCGTCAATGTCATGCAATATGTTGGCTGCTTGCGACTCGCTGATTACCTCGTAGGTAATGCCTCGAATTTTACATTCTCGTTCCGTAGCAGGATCGTTGCTTACCATAAAACTACCACCACGGTAGTTTAACAACCATTCAACTTCCATTTTTTGAGTATTGAGCAACCAGTAAGACAAACCGTAGGCTTTTAAATGGTTTTTCTGCGATTCATCCATAGGAATCAACAATTGGCTGGCATTCAACCTATGAAAGAATACGAGGATTAAAACAATAAAGACTGTAAACGATTTCCGGACCATACCAGTAATATACATAAAGAAACGGTTGAAATTACATAAACCCAAGCTAAACCTAAGGATTTATGGTGTAAAAATTCTAAAAATTCAATACTAAAGCCACTAAATGTGGTAAAACCGCCTAACAATCCTACAACGGCAAAACATCGGATTTCCATCGATAGTTGGAAATTCCAAATAAATCCAATAATGAATGAGCCCAATGCATTAATCATTAGGGTATGCGTGAATATGGATGAATTTGCAGAAACGGAACTGTTCGTCAATACATTGCGTAAAACGGCACCAAAACCTCCACCGAGGAAGATTAATACGGTGTTCAACCAATTCATAATTCAAAGGTAGGAATATTCATAAGTCAATACTAAAATTTAGAGTTGAGCATTATTTACTCCTATTCAACTTTGCTAACTTTGTACCATGAAAGCGATTCTAATACGTTCAGAATTTATTGCAACCAATGTTAAGCGCTTTCTAATCAAAACCGAATTTCCAATGGTCGCGGAGGCGGGACAGTTTGTAACGTTATCGTTTCCACAATTACTCGACGATTCGGGTAGATGCGTAGAACGGAGTTATTCTCTTTTGAATTGGTTCAGCGAAGAAAATGGGCATCATTTTGTTGAATTGTGCATTTCTTTGAACCCCGAAGGTATTGTTACCCCTTGGTTATGGCGCGATGGGATTGGTTCAGAGTTTCAAATTTCTTCCGCATTGGGGTCGTTTACCCTCAAGGATTATCAGGCAGAGGGCTATCAGAATATTGATGCTTTGATTTTTGTTTGTACAGGTACCGGCATTGTACCTTTTATACCAATGATTCGCATGGCATTGGAACGATATGCAGATAAACACGTTTTTTTATTTAGTGGAAATAGAAAATATACCGATGAATTGTTTGCCGACGAAATACAATCCTTGCTAATCGAATACCCACAATTTAGATATTATCCCGTTTTTTCTCGAGAGCCCGATGCAAAGAACTATGGATATGTGCATGCATTTTACAAAAACGTAGTTTCAGTAGATAGTCATGTGTATGTCTGCGGTTGGAGCGGAATGTGCCAAGAATCCCGCAAGCACCTCAAAGAATTAGGTTTAACTCGCAAACAGTATTTTTTCGAGCAATACGATTAGGATTGCATATTTTCTGTAAAATTTGCAACAAAGTAAGGATTCCCATGAATTTTTACTATAATTGCAACCTCGAAACGCACATTACTGTTTCAAAAATCTCTCAATTTTAATTTCTCCACGATAATATTTTATGGTCACGGGTCCGGATTTTTCCAAAATGAGTGTAGCTGAATTGCGTACACTAGCTGAAAACTTAGAAATAAACGATGCTTCTAAATTGAAGAAATCGGAGTTGATACAAGCCATCAATACCTTGGCTGATAATCAAAATACCGGTAATATTCAAAATCCAGAAGTTCAACCGAATGCAGAGAAAAATGAACCGAACCTAGGCCATCAATCCAAGGATGATTCGGATAGTAAACGGGGCAGAAGACCAAGGAAAAGCAAGTCTGATGAAGAGGCTACTTCCTTGGTAGCAAATGCACTGCAAGTTGAAAAAACGGGGGAGGCTGAAATCAATGTTCTTCAGTCCAATAAACCAAGATTTCAAGATAATAGATCGGAAAAAACAGCAGACAACAAGTTGCCCAATTCCAATCAAAGAACCGAAAAATTCAACAAATCGCAGGATGAAAAGTCCGAAACTGAAATAACCAAAGAAAAGGATGCTGACAAAGGGTCGTTGGCTGAGAACAAGCCTAAACTTCCTCATAATCAGCGCGAACGCGGCAGGTTTGATCGAAAACAGGGTAATAGAGATTCGCACGGTGAGGCAAATGCAGGGGATGAATCTGCTAAGGAAATAAACGCAGAAACCAATAAACCCAAAGATAATCCACCACCAATTTCTGAAGAGGAAAAACGCAGACGGGAAGCGCTGCAACAGTTTACTGAAATGGAAGGTGTGGTAACTACCCAAGGGGTTCTAGAAACGGTACCCGATGGATATGGCTTTTTACGGTCCCCGGATTACCATTACATGGCATCTCCTGATGATGTATACATGCCCGGTTTCATGATAAAGCAAAATGGATTAAAAACTGGGGATACAGTTCGAGGTACTATTCGTCCTCCCAAGGAAAATGAAAAGTACTTTTGTTTGGTAAAAATTGAGAGCGTGAATGGAAGAACCCCAGAAGAGGTTAGAGATCGTGTTGCATTTGAACATTTAACTCCCTTGTTTCCCAATGAAAAGCTGAATTTGGTGGATTCCAATGGCAATTATCCCAACAGAATTATTGATTTGGTTTCACCCATCGGTAAGGGTCAACGAGGTTTGATTGTGGCTCAGCCCAAAACCGGAAAAACGTGGTTGCTCAAGGGAATTGCTAACGCCATAGCTAAAAATCATCCCGAGGTTTATATGATCATTTTATTGGTGGATGAACGACCCGAAGAGGTGACGGATATGGCACGAAGTGTGAGAGCAGAAGTAGTAGCGTCTACCTTTGATGAGCCGGCGGAAAAACATGTACGACTTACCAATATCGTGTTAGAAAAAGCCAAACGATTGGTGGAATGTGGACACGATGTTGTGATTCTTTTGGATTCAATAACCCGTTTAGCGCGAGCATTCAACACGGTGCAACCCGCATCCGGTAAAATTTTATCGGGAGGTGTGGATGCAAACGCATTGCATAAACCCAAGCGGTTCTTTGGAGCAGCTAGAAATATTGAAAACGGGGGGTCCTTAACGATCATTGCTACTGCGCTTACAGATACGGGTTCAAAAATGGATGAAGTGATTTTTGAAGAATTTAAAGGTACAGGCAACATGGAACTTCAATTGGATAGACGCTTATCGAATAAAAGAATTTTCCCTGCTATCGATATATTAGCCTCCAGTACCCGTAGAGAAGATCTTATTGTGGATAAGGTTACCCTGCAGCGTATGTGGGTGTTGAGAAATCACCTTTCCGATATGAATTCTGAGGAGGCGATGAATACCTTCCTGAAATACATGCAAAACACCAAGGATAATACAGAATTTTTGGTGGGGATGAACGGTTAATAAGTACAGGATGTTGGGGTTAGATGCCCAGAAAATGTAGAATTACGACTTCGTTACTTTTTGCGATGCATAGGATTGATTTCTGCAATTTTCTGATCACCAATTATAGCCCATGTTCTGGCTTCGTCAGACCAATCGATCGGCATAGAACCGGTTAGATTTCCAAATGAGGGCATGAATAATTGATTTTTTGAAAATCCAAAACAAGGAAACTTTAGTTTGCTTTTTGCTTTGCCAACAACGGTAACACCCGGGTGAAGATGTCCACAGACAATTAAGGGCCTATATGGCGATGGTGAATCGGGTGGTTCGTGTGTGAAAAAAATACCGTCCAATTCAAAATTTGGAACGGTATTAATTTCTAAATCATGGTAAATATGCGTGGGCAAAATATCATGATTACCCAGGGTTAGTATTATTTCTAACTTCAATTGAATTTGGATTTCGCTTATTGCATTAGCAAATAATGACCATTCGTTGTTGTAGTGGCTATGAAACAAATCGCCCAACAAAATAATTCTGCTGGGATTTCTTTTTTGAATTGCATTTTTTAATAATTCAATATTTTTCGTAGCTGCCGAAAGAGGTAGGGGAATACCGTGTTTACGGAAGTGTTGAACTTTGCCCATGTGTATATCGGAAATCACCAGCGTTTTTTGCTCCGGCAACCACAACGTCCGATTAGAATCCAAGATTATGGGTGGGATAGGGTCTAATTTGAAGAGAATTTCGGTGTCCACTTGGTGCAAAAGTCCTAAATATTACGAGTACTTTATGAATTTTACGAATGAATTTTATTCGGTTTCAATGCAATCGCATTTTTAAACATTTTACATTCAATGATTTAATGATTTGGTTTTGAGGAGTGTATAGTAGGGTGAGCAGCTGTTTTAATAATTGTGATAAATTGTGAAAATTCTCGTTGAAACATCGGAAAATTCATTGTTTTTTTGAGGTTCAAATACAGACCAATGGACAAACCCAAAGTTGCAATTGATTACAGCAAGCTTTCACCAGAATTGTTAGACTTATTCGATGAAACTTATCCTACCGGTGTGGCAGGCCATACCATTCGTTTTCCCAATTCGAAAGGTGAGATAGTAACTTCGGTTAGATTAGAAACCGAGGATAAAATCTATCTTGTAAAGTTATCGGCAAGACCCAAAGAAATTCTTACAGAAGAAGACTTGGATGCTTTGGTCCGTCCTTCTGCAAAAGATAGTGAAATGGAAGAAGAGGAAGAGTCCAACGAAGAAGAGGAAGATGATGCCCCGTCCAAACGCAGAGATGCGGACGAAGACGATGATTAAACATTTTGATATTTAATTTGTTAAATCAACGTGTTTGCAGAAACTACCAACGATATCCAAGTTAAGGTTAACTCCGAATTTCATACCATTGAAAAGGTAACTTCGTTGGATCAGTATATCTTTCACTACCACATTGAAATAGAAAATAAAGGCGATTTTACGGTTCAACTTTTATCCAGAAAGTGGGTAATCATTGATGCACATGGCACTCAGCGAATAATAGAAGGAATGGGAGTGGTTGGAGAGCAGCCAATATTGGAGCCCGGCGAATCTCATCGGTATTCAAGTAGTTGTTTGCTCCCGTCTCCTTTTGGTAAAATGTCTGGCTCCTATATGTTTGAAAGGCAGTTGGATGGAGAGCGATTCAATGTGAGAATTCCGGAATTTCGATTGGAAGTTCCGTATTTATTAAGTTAAGATGTATACCATATTAATAACCGGTAGTTCAAAAGGTATCGGTTTCGCCATTGCTCAGGAATTTGCCCTTAAAGGATTTAATGTTATTCTTCACGGCCGAGATCCCCATCGATTAAACGATGTTAAAACTCATTTAATGTCATTAAATGGTCATATTTCTGTAGATGTCTTAGTTGCAGATTTATCAACCGATGAGGGAATACATTCGTTTGTATCACAATTCAATGCCGTCAATAAACCCGTAGATGTTTTGGTGAATAACGCGGGCTTGTTCTTACCAGGAACCATGATGGGAGAGGAAGCCAGTCAGTTTGAAAATTTATGGAAAGTGAACATGTCGTCCGCCTACCATGTTACGCGAGCAATTTGGCCAGGTTTAAAACAATCAAAGAGGGCCCATGTCTTTAATATGTGTAGCATTGCGAGTATTACTGCTTACGAGGCCGGTGGTACTTATTCTGTAGTAAAACACGCTTTGTTAGGCTTTAGCAAATCGTTGAGAAAAGAAGGCACGGCTTCAGGTATTCGGGTTACAGCAATTTTACCTGGCGCTACTCTTACGGATTCTTGGGCTGGAGTGGATTTACCAGCAGATCGCTTCATGAAACCTAGTTCGGTTGCTAAAGTGTGTTATGCCGCCTTTGAAATTAACGAAGATACCGTCATGGAAGAAGTGCTAATTCGACCATTATTGGGAGATATTTAACGGCACATGCAAATTGTTCAATTGCATTTGGTCTCTTTGGAATTAATAAATTCTCTATATTTGCAATAAATCGAAATTATATGAAGAAGTTTACTACTTTTTTGATTGCTGGATTCGCTACTATTTCTGCTTTTGCTCAAATGCAAGCACCAGTGATCCCATCCGTGGAAAAGAATCCTGGATTAAAAGCTACCGAATTATCAAAGTTTAACAAAAAAACCAATCGCAGAACCGATTACGGGTCTTGGTACACCTACACAGATGCTTACAAAGAAGGCGTATTGTTGGGTCAAGAATATTCTACATTTGTTCGATGGGTAATGCCCGATACCAATGCTGGTTTCGTATATACAGATGGTAATTACGGATCCATTGGAATTCACGTATTGGGATCTATGTTTGATCCCAAAGACTCCTTGTTTCAGAGTACTGGACAAGAAGTTTTGACTAAATTCAATCCTTACACCGTAGATACAATTGCATGGACAGAATACTACGTTCGTAATTTAGATTCTATCGATATCGGGGGAGTAATGACCGAAGTTATTGATACCGTTGTGGTTGAATATTTTGATTTTACGGGCATTGATTTTCGAGGTTTTTCTTATAATAACATGAGACACATCAACGGAAGTCCTAAGACTTCTACCTACAAGCCTGGTTCTTTAAGAAATACCTCTGCTTTGAAAACTGATTATATTTTGTTGGGTTCAAAGGATAGAGATAGTATTGATTTGGCAAACGGAAGATTGTATGGATCGGTTGGATATGTAGTACCTGGAATCAAATCTATGTCAACTTCAGCAGGCACAGATGTTCGAATAAATACTACTTGTTTTTCATTGGCATTCAAACCTATGGTTAGAGCCAAATTAGGAGATACGATTGTGAATTGGAACAATGTACCTACTACAACCAAAATCAATTCTTACGGTGTAAGGATGGCATACATCGAAAATAATTTCTGGGAAATCACCAGTCCATTCCGTGTAAACAATGCTTTCTGGACCAACGCTCAATTGTTGTTTGGCGCAACGGTAAATGGTTGGAGCTCATATTTACCAACTACTGCATACAATACTGGTTTCTTCTTGCCCTACGATATCCATATCACTACACAGAATTTGAATGCAAAGGATGTAGAATCCGTAAAGAATTTAGCGGTATACCCCAATCCTTCTAGTGTGGGTAACAGTTTTCATGTTAATTTCCAAAATGCAGCCATGACTCAGGGTAATATTGAAGTTCAAGATTTGAATGGAAAGGTAATTTACACTGGTGGAGCTCGCAATTTTGCAGCAGGTATGAATACAGTTTCTATTGACGCTACCTTGGCTGCAGGTATCTATGTGGTTTCTGTAAAGACTACACACGGTGCACAGTCTACAAAATTGATAGTTCAATAATTGTATTGATTAAAAAAATAATCGATTTTTATATTTCTGAAAGGCCAGCGAAAGCTGGCCTTTTTTTCTCCTTTTTTCTAAGAAATCTGTTCCACGGCAAATTGCGTTCTGAATATATATTTCCATTGCATTACCTTTGAATAATTGATATCCCATGCAAAAAATTAAGTTTATAATCTCTCTGCTGATACTACCCATCATTGCTTCTGATTTAGGTGTTCAAACCATCAATGCTCAAGGTTTATATGGTTTACAAAACAGCAACTTTTCTGGAATTCACAATGCATACTCAAATCCGGCAAACTTAACGACCTTGGCCTATCGCAGACACTCCAATTTAAGCACCTTTGCCTTGAGTGTAGATAATAATTACTACAGCATTGAAACACCTTTTCCATTATTTAAATTGGCTACGGGAAACGTACCCGACCAGTATAAGAACGAAAATGGAAAGATTGCATGGAATCCATCGTATTTAACAGCGGATAATTCGGTTAAAAGTGCTTGGGCCAACGTGAACATGGAATGGAGAGGACCTTCCTACGCCAAACGTTTAGGTAGGCGTATGGTTTTCGGTTATGGCGTTAGAACCAGAGCAAACATGGCTATCAAAGAGGTGAATCCTGCCATGGCACAATGGATAAATAGCTTGTCGGATTCCGCTAATATTAAAAATGTTTTAGGAGGGACCAATTATCCGCTAAACTTTCAAGCCAATGCCTATCAAGAAATTTCCGGTAGTTTATCGTTCAATATCATCAATATTGGAGGCTTTAGAGCCGCCATTGGAGGAACCGCTAAATATTTAATGGGGTTGGGTCATATGTCCATGATAAATACGGGTACAGACATTCAAACCTTTGGTAAAGATTCTATTCGCATAAATAAATCGAATATTCAAATAGCGTATTCCGATCCTAGATTTATGGACCGTTTCATGAATGGTATTGTAAGCGGATCCTTACCTTCCTTGGCATCCATTTTGGGTGGAGGCTTTGGGTTTGATGTTGGGATTTTATTGGAAGGAGGAAATAAAAACAAAGTGGATGGAATTATTGAAAAATGGATAATTCCTGATGTGAATATTAGAGACTATTCTTGGAAAGTAGCCGCGTCTGTAACAGATATAGGTACCATGAACTATGGTCAAGAAATTAGTCGATTTACTGCGTCCAATACAACCCCGGTAACATTGCCATTGGATACGGCATTGGCAAAGGCATTTTTGGCTGGAAACGACGCCGGATTGAAGTACTTGGAGAATTTCGCCGAGAAAAATATGGATTATAAAAAGGAATCCACCACTTTGCCGTTTGCATTGCCTACCATGTTGCAAGTGCAAGCAGATTTTCGACTCATGCCCATCGTTTATTTAGGCGTACATTGGCAGCAATCATTGGTGAGTGCCAAGGCTTTGGGTTTTAGAAATCCGTCATCTTTGGTGGTTATCCCGAGATTGGAAATGGCTTGGTTTGAATGTTCCTTGCCCGTATCGCTTACCCAAGATTATAAACGTGGTGCGGTGGGTGGATACTTGCGAGTTGGTCCAGTATTTATTGGGTCCGATAATTTAGTTACAACCGTATTGACCAATAAAGCACGTGGATTTAATTTATACTTTGGGGTGAGTGGAGGTATTAAAAATCCCAAAAGAACAGCCAGGGGTTAACTCGAAAATATTTCTTTAAAGAAAAGCCAACTCAACTGATTGCATTGTTTATGCATGCTTTATACAAAACTCCGTTTGGTATAAAAGCTGTTAATTCCAGGGGATTGAGGTTGAATAGCTGAAAAAGAAAGAGGAATTGAATACCGGAGTACAAAATTTAGTCGCTCAATTTTCAAACCGGGTTATTCTAGCACCCAGCGCATTGAGTCGTTCATCAATTCGTTCGTAACCTCGATCAATTTGCTCGATATTTTTGATGGTACTTTTTCCTTTTGCACTCATAGCGGCAATAAGCAATGCTACTCCAGCCCGAATATCCGGAGAACTCATGGTTATCCCTTTCAAGCGTGTTCTTCGATCCAGTCCAATAACGGTAGCGCGATGTGGATCGCACAAAATAATTTGGGCACCCATGTCTATCAGATTGTCTACAAAGAACAAACGACTTTCAAACATTTTTTGATGAATCAGAACAGTGCCTCGGGCTTGAGTTGCGGTTACTAAGGCAATGGAAATTAAATCCGGAGTAAAACCTGGCCAAATTTGATCCGATATGGTTAAAATGGAACCATCAATAAAGGTATCAATTTCGTAATGGTCTTGCGCAGGGATGTGGATGTCATCGCCGTTTATTTCTAATTGTATTCCCAATCGTTGGAATGTTTTGGGTATAATGCCTAACAT
>JACCDP010781261.1_pt1 | contig 16267 bp, 18 predicted proteins | sample 7445841 | NCBI WGS metagenome assembly JACCDP01 (sample SAMN15323441, study PRJNA562643) | freshwater metagenome | isolation source: river surface water | place: USA:Blue River Watershed | collected 2017-08-17 | reverse complement strand
TCACCCGTCCACGATTTCGTATAGTCAGGGATAACAGACATGTTTATAATTAATTATATTGAAAACTTATTAAGTAGGATATTTCGATTTTATAAAATATAATTTATATTCAATAAAATAGAATGAAGTCTTGGACCAAATTTCTTTTTGTAATGCTCTTTTTTACACTTTTGTACGCCTTGTATTATGCGTATAGTTCACCGTACCGTATCAGTGCGGAACGTGCTCGTGATTTGCTTCAAAAAGGACAAATTGATGTAATCTTGGATGTTCGTACCCAAGTGGAACGTGACACCCTTGGATTTTACCCAGAATCGTTGCATATACCGGCATCAGACTTGGATAACTTTTTTCCCTATAATTATCCAAATAAAGATATTTCCATTCTTGTATACTGTAACACAGGACAAAGAGCTCGTAAAGCGGTAGAAAAACTACACTCGCTTGGGTATCAAAATGCAGTATATATTGCGACATCTTATCGTGACTTACTGTAACCTAACCTACTGTAATCTAGCGTACTGTAACCTAACCTACTGTAATCTAGCGTACTGTAACCTAGCCTAATTAAATGATACTGTAAAATGTTCTTCGTTCAAGTGGTCTTCAATGTCATAATCCACGCTAATGCGGTACTTGTATAATTTTTGTCCTTGAAATGTGGTTTCATAACTTTCAAATTTGTAATTATGAATATGGCACAAGTGTCGAATAATCGGAATCCAGTCTTTTCGAATCATGGGAAGTGAGAAAAAGTGCGTGCGTTTGTGGGGTAAGTAATACATGCGTATGGTTTCATACATGTCTGTAAAATTCTCTTCACGTAATTGTCCTAATGTAAATTCACATGGGAAAAGACTGCCGACACCGAGACTTTCAAACCAACGCTGGGTTATTTCCCATGACGGAATCGTGGCGAAAATATGGTGCTTGGACGGCATCTCCTACTTATTCTTCGAAAAATGTCTTTACATGAGATTTGAATCCATCAGACAACACAACAAGTCCAAAAAACTACAACGACTCTGGGCATGAAACGACCAACCGGTTACCAAAAATGTAAAGAGTAATTCTTGAGAATGGGAATCCAATACAAAATACAAATCACTTGTTTGATGGATGGCATGTAAAATATCTTCAAAGGACATGCCGTTTTGCCATAAATTACTAATATGCGTATAAATCTTTGTTTTATCATGTGCACAAATTGCATTCACCAAGGGAATAATTTTTTGATATTCATGGGATGCACAAATCGCCTTTGTATCTTCTAACTTGGGGTTTTCAGGTTGAATCCACTTGAGAAGTTGAACTAGCGATAAAAATTCCGATACCGAAGATAAACTCATCGAAATCAGCCAATTGACAACGGACTCATCTTCGATATGATAATCCATTTTTTCCAACAATACATTTTTATAAAATTGCAAGGGAACTGGTTTAAAAAATACGGGTTGACAACGGGACTGAAGGGCTGGGATCAAGCATTCGCTCGACTTTGCCGCAAATATAAAACACGTTAAATGATTATATTGTTCCATGGGTCGTCGCAATGCTTGTTGGGATACTTCAGGCAATGAATCGGCGTCGTCAATAAAGACCCACCGCAACACTCCCTTCTTCTTCGGAGCCCCTTTTGTAAAATCGGCCAACTTTGCACGAATCGTATGAATCCCACGATCCACATCGGCCGTCAGTAATAAAAAGTTTTCTGGATTTCGCAACGGAAGGTCATGCATTCGTGCATACGAATCGAGAAAATCATATGCCAGGGTTGTCTTTCCAATTCCATGGGAACCATAAAAAAATAAATGGGTTGGATTTTCCAGAGCACGTTTACAAATATGTAGTGCGTCTTCTTGTCCAATGATTGATGATTCCATATTCCTTTTTCTATTACGTATATGATGCTTAAACCTTTTTTAACGCTATGTAAAAGAATGGTGAAGGAGTTGTATCAACGTCTTCAGATTGAGAATGAAAGGGCATCTGAAGGTGAGATTAAGAAGGCGTATATTAAATTAGCCTTGGTACATCATCCAGATAAAGGGGGTGACCCTGAAAAGTTTAAACATATTCATGAGGCCTATGAAATATTAATGGATGCCGACAAACGAAATTTGTACGACCAAACTGGAATCATTCCTGGAAGTGAAGGATCAGTGGGCGGAGGTGGTGTTGACATGTCGAATATTTTTGAAGGTTTATTTGGAGGTGGGGGTTTTGGAATTCCGATGGGGTTTGGAGGCGGAGGATTTAATATTCCCATGGGATTTGGACGACGCCCTGGTCCTGCACCTAAACGAAAACGTCCTGAAACCAAAGTACAAGATGCTCCCATTAGTTTACATGACTTTTATCACGGTTGTACAAAAGAATTACACATGACTCGTCAACGCTTTTGTAAAGATTGTAAAGGGGAAAAATATACCAGCAAAGAACCCTGTGGTCAATGCAATGGTCGTGGTATGATGCACGTTGTTCAACAAATGGGACCGATTATGATGCAAAGTACGATGCCCTGTGATGGATGTAAAGGGGAAGGGTCAATCAAAACAAATAAATGCTGGACATGTAACGGGTCTGGCTTTTATCAAGACCAAAACATCATTCAATTTCACATTGAGCCAGGTATGAAACCAGGAGATACGATCGTGTTTGAAAAGGAAACGAGTCACGTGGAAGGATACGAAGAAGCAGGTGATTTAATGATTCGACTTGTCGAAGCGGACGAAGGCAAAAACTGGGAACGCAAAGACCAACAATTATTTACTACATGCCATATTTCCTTGAGCGAAAGCATCTTGGGGTGCGTAAAAAAGTTGGAACATCATCCTGGATTTCCAGACGGGCTGTATGTTCAAATTCCCCCTGGAACCAATAGTTGCCAAATCTTTGAATACATTCGGTGTGGGATGCCCAACAAACAAAAAGAATACGGCAATGCTTGTGTAACCGTCTTTGTCAATACTCGAGCCGAAGAAAAAGAGTTGCTCGAAAAACATAAAATGCTCTTGGAAACATTATTTCCCCGTGAAAAGATTCTTGTCCCAGAAGGGGCTCATGTATACAAACATTTATAAAGGGTCAAACTGCTTTACAATTTCTTCGTCGGTTAAACCCGATTTATGGGCATAAATCTTTCCATCAATCATACGCATTGCACCTAGGATTGGTATATTGTTCATACTTTCTTCAAACGGACTATAGGCAGAAGTATATGGCTCCAATACATTTGTATGAAAGAGTGCAATCTTTTTTTCCTTTGTTACAACATGTTCAAAAACAAATCCATCATAATCCATTCCATAAAAGTCTTTTAATAATATATATAATTGGTCTTCATATGTTGGAGTATTATAGTTAGTAAACCCTTGTAACAGGATATTTCCAATTTGTTGTTGTTTGGTTTGCACTGGGGGTTCTTGTAAAAGCGGATGGTCTGGATATTGAGAAATCTTTTCTTGAAAACTCGTGTAAAAGCTGTGGGTTGATGTATCAAATATTTTTGCATTTTGTTTCACAATAACAAAGTCTGGCTTCTTTGTATAAGCCCACCGTGTGTTCCGTGGAATGTACCAGGGAGATCCTGGTGGTTTATTTTCGAGTACTTCATAGACACGTTGTGTTTTCATTATATTTATAATAACATTTAAATGATTTAAATTATATTATAGCACATTTATTGGCGACGGAAATCGGCAGGACCGGCTCCGTTGGAAAATTGATCCCATTCAGCGTTTTGTCCGAGACTGGCGGCAGACCCAGACACAAGAGGTTGTCCCATAACACTTAAGGGTGCCATACCACCACGTTGACGACGGGATCCCTTACGACCCTTGCGGTGGGACTTGCGGTGAGACTTGCGGTGAGACTTGCGATGGGACTTGCGATGAGACTTGCGACCCTTACGGTGAGTGCGGCTACGACGACGTCCACCAGTTTGGTCCTTCATCCCTGCAATGGCTTGGAAGGCATCAAGGGTGGGTCCAACACGGGCACTGGCAACCAAGTCGGAAGGTAATGAGAGGCCCCCAAAGGCTTGACCCGGGTAATCGGCCATACCACCGTGTTGCCCAACATGGGCTTGTGCAAAGGCTTGACCTTGAGCTAAACTTTGTTGCATCGGACTTGCACCCCCACGATAACGACGTGTATGTTTGCGAGAATGCTTACGCCCATGCTTGCGACTGTGCTTACGAGAATGTTTACGACTGTGTTTGGCCATTTCTATAATACATCTTGTGAAAAAAATACGCAACTGTAAGACTATTTTCCAAAGTACGTTAAAATGGATGCTTGCTTTTTTTGTTTGGGTACAGGTGCTGGTTCTGATACAGTTTCTTCCAAGGCATAATACGTCAAAATATTATTGTAATCGTACGTAAATACGTGTTTTCCCTTTTTTGTCAATCGTTCCGCATACTTTTCCAACGTTTGTGTCTTTTTATTCAAAAACACAAGAGCATAATTACATTCTCGTTCAATCGTGTAATCACGCATAAAAGTTGCCTTACGACCATGCTTTTGCCAATCCGTGTAAATCGTCTTCCACGGAATATTGTGGGATGTTGCATACTTTTCCAAATACAAGGTACTATATCCTTCGGAAGGTCCAACTACTTTTTCTGGAACACGTTCCGTGATTTCAAACAAGGGCATCAAAATGTCTTCGATGATTGATTCGTACTGCAAATCGCTCCGTGTACCAAAGACTCCCAAATAAAAGGGTTTTACCGGTACTACAATTTCGTCTTCCATATTTATAATCTATACCCTCAAGGGTTTACATTATAAAATCAATTTTTCGTGCATTACAAAATATCAAAAAATAAAAAAGAATTTATTCATTGTTGAGCATGGAAGATGCTTGAATACGCTTCTTTTCAATCTTTCCACTGACAACATATAAACTGTTTTCCGTCAAAACCAAATAATCGGGGTCCGACTTGTAAATCTTTTTGATTAAACTGGTGTATTCATCCGCACTCTTTACTAAAAGTTTTTCCTTTGTTGTTTCATCTTCCCCCATAAAAGCACGTCGCAAAAGGGTATCGACATAATAATCAAGTTGAATGGGCTTATCTTGTTCTTGTGCAATTTTTGCAGCTTGAACGAGGGTTGTTGCAGCAGGGATTGGGAGTTCCTTTGCAGCAGGTTGTGCATTTAATACGAGAGGTGCAGCAGCATTTGTTGGTGCAGAGGTGGACATTTGAATGATTCTATGACTTACCCAAAACTTTTTTTATAGTGTTTTACGCAACTTTGAGAAGACCCTTCTTTTTCCGTGGGGCTCGTCGTTGTTTAGGTTTTACCGGAATCTGGGGTTCATTTTCATCCGGTAGCCGTAATACATCATCCACATGAGTTTCCATGACTGCGTTCAGGAAATTATACGCTTCTTCCAATTGTTTTAAAAACCGTGCACCGGTAATAATGATTTTTCCGGTTTGGAAAATACTAATCGTAATGCGTTTACACTCACCATTTCCACATCCATCCCCCTTACCTTTACACTTTTTCGTACAAAAGCAAATACCGGGTTTTTCGGGACGAGTTGTGGCTTCATTGTAATAGTACTTTGTATTTACACCTTGATAAATGGTTCCCTCAAAGGTACTAAACAGACCATATTTACGAGTCAAGATATTATGAATTACATCACGTTTGATTGGATGTGCCACTTTAAAGTCGCTATTAATCAATTCCACACGAAATTTGGAAATAGACGCCGGTTTTTGAAAGAAGGGTTCATCGATTGGTTTAATGGTAAGCAATTCCTTCAGTAACCATGTAAGAACGGACGCCCCAAATTCTTCATTGGGAATCCCTGTCATTTGTACACCTCCATTTGTAAAGATTTTACAATTGACTTCCTTGAATTGCGTCTTTTCTTCATCAATCGCTTTTCGCACCACAATGGTGGATTGATTGTTAAACGTTTTATCACTCACTTGACGTTTACTAAATTCATCACGGACGCACGAACCAATGACCATCGATTCAAACTCCATCTTCAAAATACCTTCGCCTGGATACCATAGAGGAATCAACACTTGATGAATATTTTCAAACAAGGACTTGAGTTGAATTGTGGTGGAAAAGTTGGCCGTCACCGTTTTTGTCGAAATACGCAAGGGGGTCGCTTGAAGCAACTCTTTTGCGGAATTGTCTTTCTGAATTTCCATCGTAATATAGTTTAAGTATGAATTAATTTTGAATCAACTTTTTCGAGAATTCGTCGTCGTAAATCATAGACGTGTTGAATAAACAAATCTTGGGGCATCATCCGTATAACCCCTGGTTGCGATAAATGGGTAATATTACAAACCAGTTCGTGATCCACAATCCCAAACACCATACAAAACCAGTACAAGTCTTCCAGTGTAAACCGACCAATCGTATCCATTTTTTGATCCTTTGTATGAAACCAATTCCATACTTCTTTTGCCATCCGTTGGGTTGCATTGGGACTGTGAATAAAAATACGGAGGTCACCTCGAAGACGCAAGGAATCCAAGGGGGTAGGTGCACTGTTGTTGGGTGCATATAACTTGATTCGTTCTGCCAAACATTCGGATGGCAAAGGGTCAAAACGAATTCGCAAAAACCGGTGATGCAAGGCTTGTTCCACTCCTGACAAAGTATTTACCAAAAACAAGATGCAACAATAATCAAGGGGAGATGAACTCAATACGGATCGTAACGATAATTGTGCACTTTGGGTCAATGTTTCCGCTTCATCAAACACGAGAAATCGTGGATATACACAATGTTCAGGTAATAATGGCTTACTGTTTAAAAATGGAAACACACGTTCACGAATACTTTCGAGACCACGTTCATCTGATGCATTCAAAAATAGCGTCGATCCTGGAGGAATTTTTTGATTGGGGTACCAACTTTGAATAAACGTTCGTGCCGTCGACGTTTTTCCAGACCCTGGGGGTCCATAAAACAATAAATGACGCAAACGAAACTTATCTTGGCGTATTACCTTTAGAATATTTTTTACACGGTCATTTGGAATCGATTCCAGAGTTTCCATGGCAAATCCTTATTACAATATACACATGACTTCTTTAATATGTCATAAAAGTGTACGAACCTAAAGAATTTTTGAATAATGTACATAGAAAATATGCCTGGTCGTAAAAAGAATCAAAACGTTACCTCCATTTCTGAAAATATTATTCAGGAAAAAAATGAAATTAATCCACTCAACAGCGATGTGATGCCAATGGTCGATCTAAAACCAAAGCGTGAACGGAAAAAGACCAAACATGCGGTGGTGGCCATTGTTACCGAAAATGGGATTCAAGGAAACTTTACCCAAGAATTGAGTCGCCCCATGATTGCACATTTACCCATTCACAGCAGTGAAATCACATTTCAAGATCCGCTTGTAACCTATGATCCAAACCCTCCTATGAATCCAGAAGGATTTGATGTTGCAGAAACGGATCCCTTTTCCATGGAAGCATCTTATGAAAATCAGAATCTTCAAGATAAAATTAATGAAACAAAGGAAGAAACTGTTGATACCCCTAAAAAAGAGGTGGTGGTTGAAAAAGACGTGGTGGTTGTTGAAAAACAGGTGGTACGAAAAACCTATGGTCCATCCCAATTATTGGTGTGTTACCAATCCACAAAAACGACACAAGTTCTTCCTTCCTCAGTCGACGTTGCATGTTTTTGGTGTTGTGAACAGTTTGAGAATCAACCATGCGTAATTCCAAAAGATAAATGCGGAAATGTATGGAATGTATACGGAAACTTTTGTACACCGCAATGTGCTATGGCATACTTGCTTTCGGAAATTCTTGACAATCATGTACGTTGGGAACGTATTTCTTACATTAATCATATTTATGGAAACCATTACAATGGACGAATTTATCCCGCCCCTAGTCGTGAAACATTACAACGGTTTGGTGGACCCATTCGTCCTGAAGATTTTCATGAAATGTGTGATAAACAAAATGTACGAGTCGATATTCATATGCCACCCATGGTAAGTATTTTGTCATCCATGGATACAAAACCAATTGACTTTTACGAAACCAACATTCACAATTCATTTGCCAACCCTGTCGTGTATCCATCGTACAAGACGGAATCTGGTGACTTTAAATTAAAACGTTCCAAACCATTAAAAGAGCATGCCAATACACTGGACTCTGTGTTAAATATTCAAACCAAGCCACGCACAAATGTATAAAAAATTGATTCTTGTAGTCTGGTTTTCGATGCAGTATTATCATGGCCGATCACATTCATCAAACACTCCGTACGTTTCGTGAATCGATGCTACAATCCGTAGCACTCCTGGAATGTAGTCTTCGTGATGGATTTTCCACGTTTTCAGCAACTTCCCAACCGACAAGTTCTCCGATGTGTAATTTTGAAGGACGCATCATAGAACTTGAAAATTTTGTCCGAAAAAGCTTTTCGGAATTTAATCATAGTATTATTGACATGGGTCTTCGTATTCAAGACATTGAACACCAAATTCCACTTTTACAAATGTATCCAGACCCTTCCAATCAAAACAATCTTGTTCGTCCTCAAGAATTTAAATCCTACAAGTATCCTCTCAGTCAAGAAAGTTCTGTGATTTCAGAAATTAAGAGTGATGAAGAAGAACAGCTTGTTGAAATCGAAGAACCTGGTGACGAAATTGCTCCAAAAAAGGAAGACGTCGAATCGGTACATGAAATTGTGGAAGAAGAACCAGACGAGGAGGAAGAACTGGTCGAGGTCGAAGAGGAAGAAGAGGTTGAGGAAGTGGAAGAGGTTGAGGAAGTCGAAGAAGTGGAAGAGGTTGAAGAAGAGGTCGAAGTTGAAGAAGAGGTCGAAGAAGAAGTGGAGGAAGAAGAGGAAGAAGCCATTGAACTCGAAGAACTTGTATACAAGGGAAATACCTATTACAAGGACCAAAACAATAATGTATATAGTGATGAATCGGCAGAAACCATTGTAGGAACTTGGAATGGGAAAAAGATTCTAAAGACAGTTTAAATCATTATTGCATAGATACAGTAAAATGGACTGGTATACAACAATGATTGCCTTTTTTTTGCAAGTGTATAATTTTATGGATATTTTTTATCACGGTGTAAAGAAACAATATCGACTCCTCCAAACAATTTATCAACAATCCAATCAAGACCCCTGTTATTATTTTTATACAAACTCGTATATTCCTGTCAGCAATCATGATATATCCTGTGCCTATAATTTACACCCCGCCTTGTATATATATTATCCAAATGAAAACCGTCTCATGTATAATTCGACACAACATATTCAAACCTATAAACACGACTACGTTGGCGGATCCATTACCATCGATGAAAAGGATACCATCGATATTACCCCTTGGATGGAAACCTTTAAAATTATTGAAAAATCAAATCAACGCATGGACCCCTATTTATTTCTACAATGTTTTTTCATCCATAGTGCACATCGGATTGACAAGGAGAAACGGTATACTCTCTTTTTAATGGATTCTTCGTTAGACACTTCTTGTTTTGTGTATTACCACGGAAAATTAATTACCGAAAAATAGTCAGTTCTTGTAAAAAATTGAAGGCATCTTAAAGTATTTCTATACTATATTAATATAACCCTTATGGAGTTGGATTCGAAAATTCCAACTGGGACCTGGACGCTATATTACCACGATCCTTCAGACACACGATGGACGCCCGAATCCTATCAAAAGATTGGGTCCTTTGACACCTACAGTCAGTTTTTCGTGTTGATGAAGGAACTTGGTGATATTGCAATTAAATATGGCATGCTGTTTCTTATGAAGGATACGATACCACCACTCTACGAAAATTACCATAATATTCGTGGGGGGTCGTACAGTTTGCGTATTTCTCGGAATAAAGCTGTCCAATACTTTTATACCTATACACTCGCATGTTTTATAAATAGTGTCGTCAGTAATAAGGATAATATTATTCAAGGAATAAGCATTAGCCCGAAACGAGTCAATGACAAAAGTATGTGCTTCAACGTCATTAAAATATGGAACAAGGATTGTCAAACATTCAATAAAGGAAGCGAACTTATTTCGTATGAAAATGTGCAAAGTCATAGTGAAATTATTTATACCCCTCATGTCCAACGAAAAATCTAAACATTCTGTAGAAACCATGGATACTGTCACTCTTTTTTTAATCATCGTCGTTTTTGGTTACATTGTACTTTATGTTCGTGGACGCAAATACAATGAAGGATTTTATGTCGAATCCGAAATTAATCATGCAAATGGTGGTACTTCGACCGTCATTGCAAATAGTGAATCCAAAGAAAAGTTTATTGTAAAGCATTAATAAAAAAGTTTTCTAAAATTCATATCATATTCTGAAATATATTATGAATTATACTTTTTGATATTTGGAAGATGTTACTTCCCGCGGATTATAAAATGTCGTTCGACAATAGACACATGATTTATTAAATTCCAACCACTTGGAAAAGCAGGTTTGGTGAACACTATTTCGACATGTTGCACACACGTGAAGAGGAGCCCCCATCTTTAGGGTCATGTAACAAATTGGGCACTCATCTTCATCGTCAATATGACGTGCTTCAATCGATGCACTAGCACTCGCAGAAGAAGAGGGCTTCATTTTAATATTTTCAAAGTTCTTTACCAGCGTGGGGTCACTAATTTCATGGTCATTAAGCAATCCTTCCCGCTGCATGGCGTGGTTTTTTAAGAGAAGAAATACTTCAGGAGTGATTTGTTTATGTTCATAATAATTAAAGTCACGATATTTGCATACCTTCCAAAGTGTAAAGACAATATGTTTACAAACGGTGCGGAGTTTACTGGAATACATGAGCTGGTCTGGACAATTACACTTCATCTTTCCTTCACAACACGACACCGTATATACATTACGGGTCGACCCTGAAATCTTCCATTCCAACCGGTTGTCGTCCTTGATGGACACGTCAAGTAAATACAAGGGATCATATTGGATTGCTTTTTGAAAGCGGTCACGTTGTGGATTCGATAAGGTTTCCATCTATTTCTATGCTTTTTCAAAACATTGAAATATATCAATTTTTCCTTCAAATTGTGAATATGGACTGTTTACTTGCTCTTAATGGGTGCGAGCACAAGTTTTACAGTTCCCAAATTCCCCACCGTGTATAAAATAATCAAGGGGAAATCATTCTTCAAATACATTTCAATTCGTTGACAGAGATTGGTGCACTTTGTAAACAAGACCAAATGCTTGAGGTGGAAAATCCCCTGTACAATTTCACCCGATTTGCCCGAATTTTTCACCACCTTCATGGAATTGTTTTCACGCCGTACCGTTTCCGCTTCCGCAAAATCACCAATACAACGGAAATATAATTCACCCCCCGTAGATGTAATTTCCACCTTTTCCACATCGTCTCCAAGACCCTTCATATCACGACATTGCTTTTGGAATTCCGAGGAACTCATCGTAATAATGGATGAAAAGGTGAGGGATGGAATTTGAATTTCATCCACATTGGTGTCAAAAATCTTCAAGAAATAATTGGTCGTGGTGGCCGTTTCCGAGTTTTCCATACGAATCCCCAACTTGTTTGGATTATTGGCAGGCAAATATAAAGTGAGGGTATCATTATTTCCCATGGTACGAATTAATTTGAAGAGATAAATCATATTAATCCCAAGAACATGTTTCGAAGGACAATAGTATTCACCACCCCCTTGCACAAAACGTTCGGCCAAGAGTTGTAAATATACAAGGACTGTATGGGTCTCATCCATAGCAATAATCTTGATTCCATTGCTGTCAAACTCGAGATTAGCTTCCGTGAGAATTTCCTTGAGTGCTTCCACAAGAGTTCGTATTACGGACGCTTGCATCGTCTTGATCTCAAAAAGGTTTCCATTTGCGTTTGGAACGGCGAGGGAGGACATCTGTGTTTAATTTAATTCATACTTGTTTCTTTAGACCTATTTTTGCGTATTGTCAAACGCATTTGTGGAAGGTGGTAAATTTACCCCGGTATTTGGTTGGAGAATATCATCCTCATTGGTTGGTTTGACAATATTTTCACCAATCGATTTGACTTCCGAGAAACTATTTACCACCGGTTCATTCTTTCGAAATAACGATGGGGTGGATTCATTTTGATTGGATGATACATTGTTATTTATAATGGCCAATGTATTTGGCTTTATATTATTTGTATTGGATGGTATATTCGAAATTATATTTGTTGGAGTATTGGGAACAGGCGTTGGAACAGATGGACTCTTCACTTTATTGATTGCAAGTACATTCTTGTATTTTTCTTGAAGCATTTCCAACTCACGCTTATATTCAGACTCTCGTGCACATAAATCACATGCACTCATATTTTTCACGGAAGAAAGCGGTAATGAACTTTTGACGGTTACGTTATAGGTTTTATTTTTCGATTCAACGGTAATACTCTTATTCTTTTCATTGGTAATTACAATGGGTTGATATGAATCTCGTGATTTCTTTTGAGTTTTACGACGTGGTGCACGACGACGCCCTTTAATACCCATCGTCTTTGCAAACTTTTTCGTACCTTTATATTCTTCCACCCGCTGGGTCAAGACTTTTCGTGATGCTTCGTTAATACTATTTCCTTCACGACGATACTTTACAAACCGCAAGATATCAGCACGCATCGGATTTTTCCCCATTCGGGCTTTTAATGTCGTTTTTGCCTCTTTTTGATCAGCGGCTAATTTCTTTTCTCGTTCTGTTGGCATTGTACCCTTCCTAATTAAAGAGTGAAAAAATTGATAAGATTTGTTTCTTATATTGTGTATATTCAATATGGACGCATCACAATATAAGAAGCATAGTCACCGTGAACACATTCTTGAACTTCCAGATACGTACATTGGAAGTGTGGAAACCTCGGCGGAACCTCGGTGGGTCTACGATGCACAACTCGAACATATGGTGCATCGCACCGTACAATTTAACCCAGGTCTTTACAAGACATTTGACGAACTCGTAGTCAATGCACGGGACGCCTTGGTACGTTCGCAGGGCGATAGTTCACTCACACCCGTAAAACGTATTGAAATTAGTACCGGTATGGAAAATGGACACTTTACGATTCGTGTGAAAAATGACGGTGACGGCATTCCCATTGAATTGCACCCCACCGAAAAAGTATATATTCCTGAAATGATCTTTGGGCATTTGCTCACATCGTCCAATTACAACAAGGACGAAGAAAAGATTGTTGGAGGAAAAAATGGTTATGGTGCAAAGTTGGCGTCCGTATTTAGTAATCGCTTCACGGTGCTCGTGCGAAGTCCCAAACATCAACAAATGTACAAGCAAGTCTGGGAAAAGAATATGAGCGTGTGTCATAAACCGTCCATTACAAAAGATAAAGCTTCCAAAGGATTTGTCGAAGTAGTCTATGAACCAGATCTTGCCCGTTTCCGTGGTGTATCCGTGAATGGCAATGACTGTCATGAAGATATGAAGGCTGTCTTTCACACACGTGCCATTGAAATCGCATCCTGTGTTGGCAAAGATGTTCGTGTTGATTATAACGGTGTGGAAATTAAGACGGATTCGTTTGATAAATTTATTAAACTGTTTTTGAAGGAAGATTCCCTCAAGTCGTTTGCGTTTGAAAAGTGTGGCCCTCGCTGGGAAATTGGTGCCGTACCTACAAAGTATCTCTTTAGTGATGATGCAGGTACGCCAGATGACCGTCATATTAGTTTTGTCAATGGAATTAATACTCGCAAAGGAGGAAAACATGTGGAAACGGTCCAACGTGCCATTTTGGATAAACTTTGTACGGTTGCCAAGACCAAGAAAAAGATGGACTTGAAACCAGGCCAAATCAAAGACAGTGTAACCCTCTTTATTTCCGCCGTGATTGTCAATCCCTCGTTTGACAGCCAAACCAAGGAAACCTTGACAACGCCGTCGAAAAACTTTGGCAGTAGTCCTGACATGAGTGACAAGATTATCGATGGACTTGTAAAAGCAGGTATTTTGGAAGATGCCCAAAATATTCTCGATGCAAAAACGGCTCGTGAAACCAAGAAAACGGATGGCTCCAAAAAGCGGATTGTTCGTGTCAAGAAGCTGGATGATGCCGAATATGCAGGAACCGCAAAATCTTTGGAAACAACCCTCATTTTGACCGAAGGAGATTCTGCAAAGACCAGTGCAGTAGCGGGTCTCAAGGTCATTGATCCGGATCGTAAATATTGGGGCGTCTTTCCTCTTCGTGGCAAACTCTTGAACGTCAAGGATATTAGTCGTGAAAAATTCAACAGTAATGAAGAAATCGTGGCTCTCAAGGAAATTCTGGGTCTCAAACAAGGAATGGTATACAAGGATTTGAAGGAACTCCGTTACGGACGCATTATGATTATGAGCGATCAAGATGTGGATGGTTTTCACATTCGTGGACTTATTATGAACTTGTTTCACAGCGAATGGCCCTCTCTTCTTCAACACAACTTTGTATGCTGTTTGATGACTCCTTTGCTCAAATGCACCAAGGGAAAAGAAGTCTTGTCCTTTTACAGTGAGAGTGAATATGAACAATGGCATCAGAAGGTGGGGGATGAAGCTGTTGCAAAATACAATATTAAATATTACAAGGGGTTGGGTACGTCCTCGGCCGCTGAAGCATGCGACTGGTTTCGAAATATGCACAATGTAAACTATTGTTTTGACGAGCAAACCAATGACGCCATGGATTTGGCATTCAATAAGAAACGTGCCGATGACCGTAAACAATGGCTAGCATCCTACGATCCCAAAAAGTATCTTGTCGTTCCTGAAAATAAGTCGGTTCCCTTTAGTAAATTTGTCCACGAAGAACTGATTCACTTTAGTAATTCAGACAATCTACGAAGTTTGCCTTCGGTCATCGACGGTCTCAAACCTTCGCAACGTAAAGTCTTGTATGGTTGTCTAAAACGTCACTTGAGCAGTGAAGTCAAGGTCAGTCAACTTGCAGGATATATTTCAGAACACACGGCATATCACCACGGTGAAGCTAGTTTGAATGATGCCATTATCAATATGGCACAAGTCTTTGTAGGTACCAACAATATTCACTTGCTCGAACCAATTGGTCAATTTGGGTCTCGACTCAAGGGGGGTCAAAAAGAAAGTGCCGCACCTCGATACATCTTTACCAAACTCAACAACCTCGTCCATAAAATCTTTCGCAAAGAAGACAATGGTGTCCTGGAACATATTCTAGAAGATGGGATGACGATTGAACCAGTGCATTACATGCCAATTCTTCCCATGGTATTGGTCAATGGAGCACTCGGTATTGGTACTGGATTTTCCACCTTTATTCCGCAATACAATCCTCTTGACCTTGTGCGTGTTCTTCAAGACCGTTTGCGTGGAACAATGGAAAACTTTGAAGCTGTCGAACTTGTACCGTGGTATATTGGATTCAAGGGAACCATTCAAAAGAAGGATGACACTTCCTATCAAACACAAGGCCTTTATGAATTTCAAGACGAAACAAAGAGCGTCTTTATCCACGAATTGCCGGTGGGTTCCTGGAGTGAAGATTACAAGGAATTCCTCTTTGACTTGTATAATAGTGAAGATGGGAAAAAGGTGGGCCTCAAGGAATTCAAAAATGCATGTAATGATGTCCAAGTCAAAATCACCCTTTATTTTGAAGAAGATGCCTATACAAAATACAAGGAAAATCAAGAAGAGTTTGTCAAGACCTTCAAATTGGCAAACAATCTAAAAACAAGTAACATGTGTGCATTTGACGAGTCCATGAATATTGTCAAGTTTTCCAGTGTTGGAAAGATTCTCGATGTCTTTTACAAGCATCGTCTCGAAGTCTATCGGACTCGCCGCACACAATGTATTGCATCGCAAGAAAAGGTCATTGAAGAACTCGACGGAAAGGTACGATTCATTCAAGGAGTCATTGATGGAAAGATTGCCCTCCTCAACCAAAGTGACGAGGCTCTTATTGCATCCCTCCAAAAACACAAAATCCCTCCATGCAGTGCACCCTATAAAAAAGAGGATCTTGATTCGTATCATTATGTTCTCCACTTACGTGTCGACACTATGAAGAAGAGTGGCCTAGAACAGGCACAAAAAGAACTTGCAAAGGCACATTCTCTTTTGGAATATTATCACAAGAACAATGAAGTGTCACTCTGGCTCCAAGAACTAGATGAATTTACGGAAAGTTATAATCTGTTTATGAAAAACACATTAGAATT
>JACCDP010695959.1_pt1 | contig 16270 bp, 19 predicted proteins | sample 7445841 | NCBI WGS metagenome assembly JACCDP01 (sample SAMN15323441, study PRJNA562643) | freshwater metagenome | isolation source: river surface water | place: USA:Blue River Watershed | collected 2017-08-17 | reverse complement strand
CATGGTGATAAGATGGAGTTTGAGCCTCTTACTATTACAGCTATTGTGGATGAAGACATGCGTATATGGGAAGAGACTTATAACTGGATGAAGGGTCTTACACGTCCATCTGATTCCAATGAGTATCTAAGAAAAGGGTTGAACGATAAGACTCCTCTTTACTTTGACGGCTTCCTAACTGTCAATACCAACGCTAACAATCCTAACATTCGTTTCAAGTTTCATAACTGTCATCCAGTCTCTCTTGGTGGAATCAATTTTGATACCAAGACGGATGCAGATAACATTCCTACCTGTGATATCACTTTCCGATACGATATCTTTGAAGTGGAAAGAATTTGACTTTTCCTTAAATTTATAGTATGATGTTAGTTCATTATGGAGATATAAATGAAAACGCCTGTAAACATTGATGATCTTATGAAAGAGTGGTCGCAAGATAAAGTTATTGACGCCACCAGTATGGAAAAGGAACTGCTAAAGATTTCCCATCTTCATGGCAAGTATCTTAATGTCATGTCTTTTCACAGGCATCTTCTCCGCAAGATGGAAATCGATTACAAGAATATGAAAGGCCTTCGTGAGGACTACTATCATGGTAGACTTACACAGGATGAACTGGAGACACATGGCTGGGAACAATGGCAGACCAGACTATCTAATCCAGAGATTGCTAGAAAACTTGATACAGACACCGAACTAAATAAGATGTTACTCAAAAGAGTGGCGCATGAGGAGATCGTGTTCTACTGTGAGAATGTTCTAAAGTCTCTCCATAACAGAACATGGGATCTCGGTAACTTTGTCAAGTACCAGCAATTAACATCAGGAAGATAATGCATCTTGTAATTACTAATGCGAATGAGTCCTATATCAAAGTTCAATGTGATGAAAGTGTAGCATGGGAACTAAGAGACGCCTTCTCCTTTCGTCCACCTGGATTTCAGTTTGTTCCATCGTATAAGCAAAAGCTATGGGACGGCTATCTAAGACTATTCAATCCACTATCTAGACAAATCTATCGTGGTCTTGCTCCTCAAGTAATGGAGTGGGCTACTAAGCGTGGCTATACTTATGAGTATGCCGATGAAGATTATGATACATCGTTTTCTGTAGAGGAAGCAAATGAATTTATTGAAAAACTCAATCCCAAGCATATGCCTAGAGATTATCAGGTCAACTCTCTCGTTCACGCAATACGTTCTAAGCGTCGTATTGTGTTGTCTCCTACTGGTTCAGGCAAGTCTTTGCTTCTTTACATGGTGTCTATGCGCTTGCTTACCAAAGGGAAGAGAGGTCTTATCATCGTTCCTAGGTCGGCCCTTGTAGAACAGTTGTATTCAGACTTCGAGGACTATTCATTAAAGAATGGTAAGAAGATGGAGAAATACTGTCATCGTGTCTATTCAGGTCGTGATAAGGTATCTGATAAGCCTATCATCATATCTACATGGCAGTCACTACAAAGATTGCCTAAGGAATACTTTGAACAGTTTGACTATGTTATATGTGACGAAGTCCATCAGGCACAAGCTAAGTCATTAACTGAAATTGTAGGTAAGTGTACCAAGGCTCAATATAGAATTGGTGTTACAGGAACACTATCTGGTTCTAAGGCACATGAATGGCAATTGATTGGTCTATTCGGGCAGTTGTATAAAGCAACTACTTCCGCAGAACTAATGGAGAAGAACCAGCTAGCCAAGCTAAAGATCAAATGTTTGCTATTGAAGTATAGTGAGGAAGAATGTCAGTATATGAAATCTGCGGATTACAAATCGGAGATTGACTATATTGTATCTAACAAGGAAAGAAACAAGTTTATTTGCAACCTAGCATTGTCATTAGAAGGCAATACTTTGCTAATGTTCAACTTTGTTGATAAGCATGGTAAAGTCTTATATGAGATGCTACAAAAGAAAGCTAAAGAAGGACGAAAGGTCTTCTTTATACACGGAGGAACAGATGTTGAAGATAGGGAAGCAATTCGTAAGATCGTTGAAAGCGAGCAATCTGCCATTATTGTTGGGTCCGTTGGTGTTCTTAGCACTGGCACTAACATCGTGGCCTTGGATAACGTCATATTTGCATCTCCTTCCAAGTCCAAGATTCGTAACCTACAATCAGTCGGTCGAGGTCTTAGGGTTAGTGCAACAAAGAAATCCGCCACCTTATATGACATTGCCGACGACTTTAGCTGGAAGTCCAAAGAAAACTTTACTCTTAAACACTTCTTTGAACGAATCAAAATCTACAGTGAAGAAAAGTTCGAGTTCAAAATCTACAAAGTGAAAATGAAGGATTAGATATGACCAATAGTGATCGACCATTAGCTAAGTTTGTCAGACTACAGAATGGTGATGATATTGTGACGGAGATTGTAGAGATGGAGGATGAGAATGGTATTCTTTATACCGTTTTCAATCCTCTTAAAGTTGTTTATATGCCATCGGAGTCTGTTGGCTATCTTTCAGTAGCATTCATGCCATGGGTATTCCCAAGGATATGTGACCAACAAGAGTTCGTCATTCATGCTGAGGATGTTATGCTCATTGCAGATGTCACGGAGAAGATGAATATATACTATTGGGATAGTGTAGACTCAATGGTCAAACCTGAATCCACTGAACCTGAAAAGAGTAGAATGGATAAGATCAAAGAAGCTGCTGAAATGGAATATGATGAAGATTTGTATTCTTTCGAAAAGAAGGTATTTCACTGATGGCGGATAAAAACAAATATATGGAATTTGAAGGAGCAGATGACTTCGGTTTCACTTTCGAGGAAGAACCTAATCTAGCGCCTATCACAGACGAAGTAGCCGATCTTAAGGAAAGACTACAGGCGATTAGAAGAATATATATGCCATTGCTACAGAACTTATCTAAGAATGCCGATCAGCCCATTATCAAATGGCCTGACCGCGGACCTGTGCTTAAAAAGCAGATTGATAAACTGGTGATGTTAACTGAACCTGGATTCGATGTTCCAGTTAAGTAGTTGCTTCGCAACTGTCTCGCTTCGCTCGACAACTGCATTTTGATTTAAGGTTCCAGTATTGGTGTTACTGCAAAGCAGATTATACCTGGACTAAAAAACCTTGTCAACCCCTAAAATGAAGGTTTTTATATTATGTTTAGCTTTTTTCACCGAACGCCAGAGATAGTCTTAGATTGCTTTACGACTGATAATACGGTGTATCTCACAACACCTATCGTTAAAGCAGGCAAAGCTATACCTGAATGGTGGAGAAATCTAAAGCCTTATGAAGCCAGATTTGAACACTCACCTGAAAATCCATTCCATCTAATTCAAGATGTAACAGCCCGAGATTGTTACGCTATCATTGAACTGTATAAGAGAGGCGTGATCCTAGAGAACTGGTGTGATATCAGCTTTCATATGGAGAACGGCTCTTATAACTATTGGTACACAACTGGTCATGCTCCTGTTGAACATCCTAGACGCCAGATAGGCGATAGTTTTCCTAATCATCATCATATCAAACTGTCCAGTCCATGGGCTATTAGAGAGAAGACGGGTGCTAAGTTTCTATGGCTTGGCACGGAATGGTCGTTGGATAAACTTGAAATAAAAGTCTTGCCAGGAGTCATAAACTTTGATATAGTATCACAGATTAACGTGAACATTATGTTTCCTGCTAGAGATGGAACTTTTACCATACCCGTAGGTAATCCACTGGTTCAGATCATTCCGTTGGGTGATGAAAAGCTAAGAGTGGTCAATCATATTGTCACGGAACAAGAGTTTAAAAAGATTACTCTACACTCTAATACACCATCTTTCTATGGATGGAGAAAAGTGTTACAGTTGAGAAAAAGAAACAGGGAACGAGGAACTTGTCCGTTCCACGGAGACAGCAATGGCTAAGAAGAAAAACCACTATGTAGATAATGAGCGATTCCTAGCGGAGATCGTGGACTATAAAGAACGATGCAAGATTGCTGCCAAGGAAGGCAAAGAGAAACCTCGTCTGCCTGAATACATAGGCAAATGTATCTTTCTTATTGCGGAGAACTTAGCACATAAACCTCGCTTCATGAACTATTCCTATGTGGATGAAATGAAGTCAGATGCTATTGAAAACTGTCTTATGTATTTTGATAATTTCAACTCTGAAAAGTATAGCAATCCTTTCGCATACTTTACACAGATTGTCTATTATGCCTTCCATCGTCGTATAAACAAGGAAGAAAAGATCCGCTATATAATGTATAAGAAGTTTCAAGAGAGCGTCCTTGATACAAGTTCCACTGAATTGATGCAAGACAGTGAAGGCAATCACTTGATTACTCCTCTTGTATATGATAACATCAACGACTTCATCGGCAACTTTGAAAAGAGAGAAGCCGTTAAGAAAGAGAAACGTAAGCAAGCAAAAGAAGGTTTAGAAAAGTTTGTAGGAGAAGATGATGAAGGAAAAGAATCAATTTGAGATTCCGTTTCAGGTGCAGACGTTGATCGACACATTGAAAGATAAAAAGGAACGTGTCCATATCCGTGGTAACTATCGTCAGCGTTTAGACGCTATTAGAAGTACCATTGATCGTGCTGTAAGAGAGTATGATATTGAAATGGGCAACATTCAAGATCCTAATAGACACTTAAAAAAAGGTCAGAAGTAATGGATTTAGATGATATCGTCCAAGAGATTGATCAGAACATAGAATGGTTTTGTGATAAGGTAGTTGAACCTGTTCCTATGGACAAGCAAAGCAAAGAAAAGATAATGAAGCGCATGATTAACCTTGGTTGGTTGCGTCAATCGGAATACGAAACATACATTGAAGCTACCAAAGAAGATTGACGAAACATTCTTTCTAGTATATACTCTAGGAAAGAATTTGCTTTTAGATTTGAAGGATAAGTTATGGCGCTAATTGCTATGCCAACAGATACACACGCTGGTGTTAGAAACGATAATCCAGTGTTTCAGTTGTATCAGAAGAAGTGTTGGAAGTGGTTCTTTGATTATATTGATGCTAACAATATCAAGCATGTCATTCATCTTGGTGATATCTATGACCGTCGCAAGTATGTGAACTTTATGTCCGCAAAGCGACTCCGTGAGGACTTCTTTGAACCACTAGCGGAGCGAGGCATTGATACACATATTGTCGTTGGTAATCACGATATGTATTACAAAGATACTCATGAGGTCAACGCCCTGGACGAGGTCGTCCGTGGGAGATATTCTAACGTTAACGTTTATTCTGTTCCCACTGTTATCAATATTGATGGGTTGGATATTCAGTTGATGCCATGGATTACAGAAAGCAACTATACAGAGGCTATGGATGCTATCAATAATCCCAGAGCAGAAATTTTAATGGGTCACCTTGAGTTGCAAGGTTTCACTATGCACAAAGGACAGATATCAGACAATGGATTGGATCGCAACACATTTAATAAATTTGATAAGGTTTACTCAGGTCACTATCATCACCGTTCTACTATTGGTAATATATCCTATATTGGCGCTTTTGGCGAATACACTTGGGCTGATTATAACGATCCCCGAGGTTTTTCGGTCTTTGACACGCAGGAACGTGTTCTAGAGTTCCAGCAGAATCCTCATAGAATTTTTAGAATTGCCAAGTATGATGACGTTGCTGAACCTAACATCATAGAAAAGATACAGAAAACAGATTTCAGTAAGTATAAAGACTGTTACATAAAGTTGGTTGTAGTAAACAAAAGTAATCCATATGCATTCGATCTTTTGTTTGATACTCTATACAAAGCAGGTCCGTTGGACATTCAGATTGTGGAAGATCCAACAGTTCTATTAGAGAACGAGGAAGACATGGAAGTGAACGAAGCGGAAGACACCGCTACGATCCTTAGGAAGTATATTTCAGGGTTGACATTATCCGTTAACAATGATAAGATGAAGGACTTTATGTTAGATGTATACCAAGAAGCCCTGCAAGTTGAGACTGTCTAAATAAAGACATTCCAGAAAGGTTTAGTATGATGAAAAAGCATGTATCATGGCTATTGTTTTTAGCCGCAGTAATTGGTCTGGTTGCATTGATGGCAGACGGACCAAAGAAAAGCGTAATCAGCGACATTGGTTATTCGGACTTCATTGCACAGGTCAATGCTGATAGAGTTCATGATGTTGTAATTTCAGGTGGTGAAATTCACGGACATTACAAAGACAATAGAACATTTACAACTTATGTTACAGGTGTTGCCGCACTCCTTCCTAAACTAGAAGAACATAAAGTAAATGTAACTGTTAAGCCTGAAGGCGAAGGTAGCTTTTGGGTCAGTCTATTAATCAATCTTCTTCCTGTATTCCTATTCTTTGGTCTATGGCTTGTTCTATCACGCCGCGCCGGTCCAGGTGGTAGCGGTGTTCTTGGTATCGGTAAATCAAAAGCAAAACTATTGACAGAGGAACATGGTCGTAAAACATTTGACGATGTTGCTGGTGTTGATGAAGCAAAAGAAGACTTGCAAGAAGTTGTAGAGTTTCTACAAGATCCTCATAAGTTTGAACGCCTTGGTGGTAAGATCCCAAAGGGCGTATTGCTTGTTGGCCCTCCTGGTACTGGTAAAACTCTACTAGCTAGAGCCGTTGCTGGTGAAGCAGGCGTTCCTTTCTTCTCTATTTCAGGTTCAGACTTTGTTGAAATGTTCGTGGGTGTTGGTGCAAGCCGTGTCCGTGATATGTTTGAACAAGCTAAGAAGAATGCGCCTTGCATTATCTTCATCGACGAAATCGATGCAGTTGGTCGTTCAAGAGCAAACGGTATTTCAGGTAACGATGAAAGAGACCAGACACTAAACGCAATGCTAGTTGAGATGGATGGCTTTAATGATAACGAAGGTATTATTGTTATCGCTGCTACCAATCGTGTTGATGTTCTTGATGCCGCTCTAACTCGTCCTGGTCGTTTTGATCGTCAGGTTACAGTTCCTAATCCAGACTTCGTTGGTCGTGAAAAGATTTTGAAAGTTCACACTCGCAAAGTTCCTGTTGGTCCCGATGTTGATCTAAAGACTGTTGCAAAGGGAACATCTGGTTTCTCTGGTGCTGATCTTGCTAATCTTGTTAATGAGGCTGCACTACTAGCTGCAAGACGTTCAAAGCGTATTGTTACAATTAAAGAGTTCGAGGATGCTCGTGATAAGATCCTAATGGGACCAGAACGTCGCACCCTTGCTATGACAATAGAAGAAAAGAAAATGACTGCATATCATGAAGCTGGTCATGCTCTCGTTTCTCTTAACATGCCTGGTTCTATTCCAATTCACAAGGCTACAATCATTCCACGTGGTCGTGCGCTAGGCATGGTTCAGTCTCTACCAGAGCGTGATCGTATCTCCCTACACTATGATGAAATGCTTGCCCAGCTTGCAATGGCTATGGGTGGTCGTGTAGCAGAGGAAATGATCTTCGGTCAGGACAAAGTTTCTTCTGGTGCGTCTGGTGATATTCAACAGGCGACACAACTAGCCCGTGCTATGGTCACCGAGTATGGTTTCTCTGATGCACTAGGAAGAATGGCTTATTCAACTCCTAATGCGGATGTCTTCCACGCACCTAAGATTGCCGAAAAGACACAGAAGCTAGTTGACGAAGAAATCCTAAAGTTTGTTGAGAATGGTTATCAGACCGCCAAACGTATCTTGACGGAAAAGAAAAATGATCTTGACACACTAGCACAAGGCCTGCTAGAATATGAAACTCTATCAGGTGATGAAATCAAGGACTTGTTAGAAGGAAAGAAACCAACAAGAGACTTTTAAAGTATGATAACATTTCATGTGATTAGGTATAAGAATTTTCTTTCAACTGGTAACGTATGGACTGAAATCACCTTAGACGCACATAAGAATACACTCATGATGGGTCACAACGGTGCTGGTAAGTCCACCTTTCTTGACGCACTTACTTTTGTTCTTTTCGGTAAACCATTCCGTAAAGTTAACAAGGGTAATGTCGTCAACTCTATCAATCAAAAGAACTGCGTGATTGAGATTGAATTTACAGTAAGTAACAAGAAATACAAAGTCGTTAGGGGTGCGAAGCCTAACGTCTTTGAAATCTACTGTGAAGGCGTCATGGTCAATCAAGATGCTGCTTCCAAGGATTATCAGGAACATCTAGAGAAGTATATTCTTAAGATGAATTACAAATCCTTTACACAGATTGTTATTCTAGGTTCAGCCTCATTCACTCCTTTCATGCAGCTATCAGCTAATGATCGCCGTGCAGTTATTGAGGAGTTGTTGGACATTCAAATCTTTACCGCTATGTCTAATGTAGTAAAGACACGCCTTCAGGTTAACAAAGAAGACCTGGAGCGCAATCGTGTTCAACTAACAAGCAAGGAAGATAACAAGTCTTACATTGAAAAGACCTTGAAGTCCCTACGTGCTAACAGTGAAGAAAAACTAAAAGAACTAGAGACAAAGAAAGAGGATCTAGAACTTGATCTTAAATCAGCAGAGGTTGGTGTAGGTAATCATAAAGTATTGCTTGAGAAGGCAATGGAAGAAGATTTGGATCTTACACCACTAAAGACAAAGCATTCCAAACTGATTGGCTTTAAAGCTAAGATGGAGAATAATGTTGAACGTTTACGCAAAGATAATTCGTTCTTCGAGGAGAATGATACTTGTCCTACTTGCAGGCAAGCTATTGGAGAATCATTCAAGAGTGAGACGGTTTCAACTAACACTAAGAAGATTACAGAAATTGAGGATGGACTAAATAAAGTTACGGAGCAAATAAGCTCCGTTCTTTCAGACATTGAGAAAATCGATGAAGTCCTCACCAAGATCAACGAACTTAAAATGGGTCTTTCATCTGCTAAGTCTTCCTATAACAATATTGCTAATAATTTGCGTCAAGTTGTTGAGCAGATTGAATCCTTCGCAGGCTCGGATAAAACCACCCAAGAGTCAGAACGACAACTCGAAACAGTGGAACATGATATTTCCACCCTCCAAGCGGAGAAGGAGACCCTTCTAGATGAAAGACAGTATATCGACCTTGCCACTACTCTACTCAAGGACGGAGGAATCAAGACGAAGATTATTAAACAATATCTTCCTATCATCAACAAGCACATCAACAAATACTTGGCAAAACTGGGTTTCTTTGTCAACTTTAATATTAACGAATCCTTCGAAGAATCCATCAAGTCAAGATACAGAGACGAGTTCTCATACCACAACTTCTCCGAAGGAGAGAAGCTAAGAATTGACTTGGCTATTCTTCTAACATGGAGACAGATTGCCAAGATGAAAAACTCGGTCAACGTCAACATTCTAGTGTTTGATGAAATACTAGACCGAGCAATGGATGGAGCAGGCATTGATGAGTTTATCCGTATCATGTGGGATCTAGGTCACGAAGGTTCTAACATCTTTGTTATCTCTCACAAAGATACTATGGTAGATAAGTTTCAACGCACGTTGAAATTTGAGAAAGTCAAAAACTTTAGTGTAATGTCAAAGGATGGATAATATGATTACTTACGTTTACAACACACAGTATGGCTATCAGTCTTATAACATTGACAACCTATGGCAGGGTCTTTCACAGTTGGGTTGGGAATAGTGATACTAGATGTTGGCTCAACTAAGATACTAAGAACAAATTTTCTTGGTTCACAGGAGCTGTTTGAAAACATCTTTTCTAAACTAGAACACATAACAAGCCAACCTAACAAGCTACCTGACTTTATCAAAAACGGTAGCTGTTCATTCCACAATGTAGAAGAAGACGGCAAGAAACTTTATGAATGGGAAGAGTTTAAAGACTTTATCCCATTCTTAAAGAAACATGTTAGAGATTATCTGGATAGCATATCTGTTCCAGAGGCTGACGTATCTATAGCAGGTATGTGGGCTAACAGATATCCTCCAGGAACATACGTCTTCAAACACAACCATAACAATATGTCGGTGGATAAGAGACTGATTATAGGAGCCCTTTTCTATATACACATGGAAGAGAATGCAGGTAATTTAGTTATTGACATTCCACAATTTGGCGAGTATAATGTGAAAATGTCTCAAGGCGATGTTGTTATCTTCCAATCTTCCTTAGATCACTGGACCACACCAAACAAGAGTAACAACGATAAGTATGTCATTGGATTGGAACTTGTTGTTGGTGTTGATGGGAAACAGTTAGATGAAATTTGACTATGAGTTTTTTCTTGAATGGACTTCTACGGCGCTGGTCATCATCGGCGCCGTTTTAACGGCTTATAACATCTATCCCGCTAATCTAATGGTACAGTTTGTTGGTAATGTTGGCTGGTTTGCTGTCGGCTATATGTGGAGAAAATGGTCACTGATGGTTATTCAAGCAATCATTAGTGTAATTTACGTGACAGGCCTAATCTCGAAAGGATACATTCTATGAGATACAATCACTGGTTCTGGAACTCCTCATTCATGAATTGCGTGGCACGGTTTATTGTTAATGCCAACAACTTCCTCTGGAGCAAGCAATATGGAAAAAACTAATCCTCATATGACACACAACTATTCCCATGAACAGATTATCATGTTTGCTTATACACAAGAGTTATACCATATCAAGAATCCTAAGTATGATAACGTCCGTGAGATACTAGAACAATATATGCAGGATCGTGTGAAAGAGATTAAAGAGCGCTGGAAGTGAGAACAGATTTCAAAACATTCAAGTCAGGTGATGTGGTAAGAGTAAGAAAAGACTTTCCATATATAAATAGAGACTTGCTTTTTGATGAAACATATGTTATAGATAAGATGCTAGATACCGCAGGTGTCGTGACCTTAGTAGGACAACAATCGAACATAACATTTCCAGATGATGCATTTGAATTAGTTTATGGAGTAGAGGATGGCGAAGAAGACAAAGATTAAAGAGTCCACCGAATATGAAAACTGCCTAGGTGTCAAAGAGTTTGAAGATGGCACACTAGGCGCTTTTCTCGGTGAAGAGGCTGTTAAAGACATTGAAGAAAAGCTGTGGAAGAAACATTGGGTAGGCATGCCCGAGTTTACACAGGAAGAGAATCCTCCTTATAAGAAGATCATTGTGTCCTTCCGTAACAAGGAAGACTATGATGAATTTTCTAATATGATTGGTCAAACTCTTTCAGAGAAGACCAAGAGCATTTGGCATCCTAAGCTAGATAGAGAAGCTAACAGTCTATTAAGATGGGTGGAGGATGAAAATGACATTGACGCTTAATGAAGAATCAATTAAAGAAGTGACGTTTAGAGGCGTTAAGGCTATATGCAGAAAAGACACGTCGGACGAGTTTGTCGTTAAGGAAGTCTTTTCTGGTGAGTATAACAAGTTACAGATTACCGAAGACGATGTTATTGTTGACTTTGGTTTGAACATTGGTATGTTTACTGCCTTTGCCCTTAAGAAAGGCGCAAAGAAAATTTACTCCTATGAGGCTGATGCTGAAAACTATGAGTTGGCCTGCCATAACATGGAGCTAAATGAGTTTGACAAATCTCGGTATGAGTTGAACAATCTAGCCGTTATTGGTAATGATGATCCTACCCGTGAATTTTCCATTAATGTCAAAAAGAACAAAGGCGCACACTCTTTACTTCATAAGCGTGGTAGAGATGTTACGCAGGTTTCTTGTATCAACATCAACAAAGTTCTAAAAGAATATCGTCCAACTATCGTTAAGATGGACATTGAAGGCGGTGAGTATGAATGTTTGAAGGCTCTAGAATCCTTTGATGGTGTTAGAGAGTTCATTATGGAGTTTCATCATGCACACCTTAATGACATTGCCACTCATGAAAAGTATAATGAGATTTTGGATCTATTGAGAAAGCATTTCAGAACAGTTACCGCTAGAGCGGACACAAAAGCCGCTTGGGTTAACATTGTATATTGTGTGAAGTAATATGACAAATCCTATCTATCCCGTTTATATCGTGTCTAAAGGCAGACATGAAAGCATGATTACCTCCAAGTCTCTTGCGAGAATGAAGGTGCCTCATTATATCGTGATTGAGCCACAAGACGAAAAGAACTACGAAGATGCATTGGATAACTTTGACATTCGTAAGTATGTAACTCTCCTTGTGGCTCCATTCTCTAATCATGGTGATGGTCCTGGTCGTGCTAGAAACTGGGCGTGGGATCATTCTATGTCCATTGGTGCCACGTCACATTGGGTTCTAGATGATAACATTGGTGACTTCTATCGTCTCCATAAGAACAAGCGTATTCGTGTGGAATCTGGTGCAATCTTTCGTGCAGCGGAAGAGTTTGTTGATCGATATGAGAATGTTCCTATCTCTGGCTTTCAGTATCGGTTCTTTATTGCACCTAACAGCAAGTATCCACCGTTTGTTAAAAACACCCGTATCTATTCTACACTACTAATCAGAAACGATTGTAAGCACCGTTGGCGTGGTAGATACAATGAAGATACGGATATTTGTCTTCGTGTTTTGAAAGATGGTGATTGCACTATCCAGTTCAATGCATTCCTTCAAGGTAAAGCTGCCACACAAACTATTAAGGGTGGTAATACGGAAGAGTTCTATCATGCCGAAGGTGATCTTGATAAGGAAAAGTGGCGTGACGGACAGTTGAATCCAGAAGGCACTTGGAACAAATCAAAAATGTTGGTTGACTTACACCCAGATGTTGCTAGAATGGTGTTCAAGTATGGAAGATGGCATCATTATGTAGATTACGGACCTTTCAAAAGGAATGAATTGATCTATAAGAAAGATGTGGAGATTCCAACTGGTGTCAATAACTATGGCATGAGACTGGAAACAAACTTTAAAGGATGATATCGTGAAATACACTCCTGTTTATTTTGACTTTGATGGTCTGGAACACAAGATGGATATTGCGGAAATGTTCCTGTTGGTCGGAGCTGTTTACATTGTAATCTTCTCCGCAGCATGGGTTTACAATCGACTCCTTCGCTAAGTGATTGATCCTAAACAGACTTGACAAACCGATCCAGATTTGCTATACTTATGAAAATCGTGAAAGGAACGAAATGTCTGATAAGTCTCTCCTGGCAAAACTTCTCGCCACTGAAAACATCACCGTTCAGCGCAATCCGTCTCTAAAGACGGCTGCGTTTGATCTTAAGAACCGCGTTCTTATGCTGCCGATCTGGCAGGGTATCTCTAATGATCTGGAAGATTTGCTTCTGGTTCATGAGACTGGTCATGCGCTTGATACTCCTTCCGCTGAAATCTATAAGCAAACTGCGGACGATATCGCTGCTAAGATTTTCCCTGGTGAAAAAATCTCCGATGGTCTTCGTCGTACCGTTCAAGGCTTCTTGAATGTTATTGAGGATGCCCGTATCGATAAGCGCCAGAAGCGCCGTTATCCTGGTTGCCGCCGCAACTATCTCCTTGGTTACAAGGAACTTGCGGAACGTGACTTCTTCGGTACAGCAAAACGTGATATCAATTCCATGAACTTTATCGACCGCTTGAATATGTATTTCAAGGGTGGTAATATTAACATGAACATTACATTCACTCCCGAAGAAAAGGTTATGCTCAAGAAAGTTGAGAATGCCGAAACTTGGGATGAAGTTGTTTCCCTTACGGAAGAAATCTATGCTTACTGCAAAAAGAAGCTAGAAGAAATGTCCGAAATGGAAATCGATGTTATGGTAGGAGAAGATGAAGATGGTGACATTGATCTTGATGACGTTGATTTTGAAGAAATCGATGATGATGGTGAAGGTGATGCAAACGGTACAAGTCAGGGCATAAAAGGTTCTGGCGAAGTTTCTAGCACCTCTGGTTATGGCAAGGGTGCTGGTGAGTCCGATGATATTTCCCACGCTCCTCGTTCTCAAACCGATGAAACGTGGCAGCGTAAGTCGGAAGAGATTGTCAAAAACGATAGCACCAACTTTGTCTATCTGACAATGCCGACTGTCAATTGGGACAAAGCAGTTCACGATTACAAAAAAGTAATCGCCGATTGGCGTGATGAAGTTGCTGGTAAAAAAAGCAATGGTTATTATGCTTCTAGCATTAATTTCAGTGTTTTCGATACCGCTCGTCGTGAAATGATGCAGTGGAAAGTGAAAGAAAAAGAGTCTATCTCTTTCATGGTTAAAGAGTTCGAACAGCGTAAAGCTGCCGAACTTTATGCCAAAATCAATATCGCCAAGACTGGTGTTATTGATACCAACAAGCTGCATTCTTACAAGTATAACGATGATATCTTCCGCCGTCTTGCCACTATCCCCAAGGGTAAGAACCATGGATTTGTAATGTTCATTGACTGGTCTGGTTCAATGCATTCTAATCTAAGGGAAACTTTGAAGCAGTTGTTTTCGCTTTGTTTGTTCTGCAAACAAATCGGAGTGCCTTTCGAGGTCTATGCTTTCAAGGATTCGGCTGCCGAGTGTCCTTTCTCTTACATTGGTAAGACAAATGTGATTAAGGGTCAGCGTTTGGTGTTGCGTAACTTTCTTTCTTCCCGTATGAACACGGAAGAATTTAACTTTGCAATGTCTTTCCTGTGGATCGCTGGTCAGGGTTTCTATCTTAACTCTGACGGTATGGGTGGTACACCGCTTAATGATGCCATCATGATTGCTCCTAAAGTTGTCCGTGACTTTACGGAACGCAATCGTCTGGAAATCACTAACGTTGTTTGGTTGACAGATGGTGAGTCGAATGGTTCTGCTGGTATTGAAAACTCCACTGAACCCCGTTCTTTCTTGAAGGGTTACAAGTCTCGTTACTTCTATGTGGATCCCGTTACAAACAAAACGTATGATTGGTATCCTAATAGCTGGTCGAACACTCGTGACAATACCAATACGTTGCTGCGTATTCTGAAAGATAACACTGGATGCAATCTGGTTGGTTTCTTTCTATACGACTATAACAACTTCAAACGTATTGATAATGAGTTTGGTATCTCTAACGGTAACGGCGAGGCTTTTGTGAAAGCCCGTAAATACTGGAGCGATAACAAATACTATCCTGTCAAGAGTGCCGGTTACGATGAATACTATATCATCAACACCGATGCTATGCGAGATACAGATAACAATCTGGAAATCGACAACTCTGGTGATAAGAAGATGACCGTCAAAAAGATGGCTTCCGCTTTCTCCAAGTTCGCCCAGAAAAAGACTGTAAACAGGGTTCTCCTGCGCCAGTTTGTGGAACGTATCGCCACCCAGTCTAAGAAAGTGGCGTAAAATCAAGGGTGTTGTCATTCGAAAAAATCGCTTGACAACACCCACTTCCTATGGTATAATATATGCATAATCGAAATCGTGAAAGGAAAGATTATGACTAAGGCTTCTGCTTCCCGTGCCGAGTTCCTCGACAAGGTTCGTTTTGAGTTCGGTGCTATCCGTGAAATTACTCGCCAACAGATTTTGGCTATTCATGAAAAGTATAACATCTATCCCGTTTGGTTGATCAAAGATCCGACCCGTCGTATTGGTCGTGGCGTTTATGCTCTAATTGAAAATGGTACTAATGATATGGCTCCTGTTGTGACTGCTAAAGCTAAAAAGACTGTCAAGGCTCCTGTTGAGTCTGCCGTTGCTATTGCGATGGTTGCTCCGTCCGTTCTTTCAACTACCGCTGAAATGTCTCTAGTGCCTGAAAAGGCTTCTGGTTATGTTCCGTTCGGTAACTTTGTTGATGTCCGTTCTATTATCAAATCTAAAAAGTTTTATCCTGCTTACATTACTGGTCTTTCTGGTAATGGTAAAACTATGATGGTCGAACAGGTTTGCGCTCAAGAAAAGCGTGAATGTGTCCGTGTTAACATTACTATTGAAACGGATGAAGATGACCTTATCGGTGGTTTCCGTCTTATCAATGGTGAAACTGTTTGGCAGGATGGTCCCGTCATTACTGCAATGACCCGTGGTGCCGTTCTTTTGCTGGACGAGGTTGACCTCGGTTCCAACAAGATGATGTGCCTTCAGCCTGTTCTTGAAGGTAAGGCTATCTATCTCAAAAAGACTAATCGTGTGGTTCATCCCGCTTCTGGTTTTAACGTTATTGCAACGGCTAATACCAAGGGTAAAGGTTCCGACGATGGTCGTTTCATCGGTACCAATGTTATGAATGAAGCGTTCCTTGAGCGTTTCTCTATTACAATGGAACAGGAATATCCGTCTGCTAAGGTTGAGTCCAAAATTCTCAACAATGTTCTTGGTGCATCGGGTATTGCTGCTACCGATTTTGTTGATAAGCTGGTTACTTGGGCTGATGTTATCCGCAAGTCCTT
>JACCDP010375199.1_pt1 | contig 16271 bp, 21 predicted proteins | sample 7445841 | NCBI WGS metagenome assembly JACCDP01 (sample SAMN15323441, study PRJNA562643) | freshwater metagenome | isolation source: river surface water | place: USA:Blue River Watershed | collected 2017-08-17 | reverse complement strand
TTTCATATAATTTTGTTTAAAAATTAGAACATCATCTTCACAAAAAAACCAATAATCATAATCATTTTTATACTTTAAAAACATTTCAAAATACGCACCAAATGAACCTCCTATATTATCTCTTTCTTCAACAATTATAGAACCATTTTTTGTTTTTAAATTTTTATATTTTAATACAAACTGATCACTTTCTACTACACCACATTTATTATTAACAATTATAACATCGGTATCTATACCATTATCAATACTTATTTCATTATCAATATTAGTATCAAAAAATGATTTCATATCATCAGGTGTATTGAAATCACCCCTTCTATGTCCAAAGTATGTACAAAATATTTTTACAGCTTTTTGTCTCATCTACTCTTTAAAAAATTTTCATCATTTGAAAATTTAATAACATTTTCTTTATTCCTAAATTTATGAAAATTTAATGGATTTCCCAAATAAATTGACCATTCTTTTAGATCATTTTTAGAATAAATTAAACTTTTTGCACCGATTGTACATCCTTCTGGAATAGTAACACCCGGAAATACCATAACATCTGAAGCAATTCCTGAATAATCTTTGAATGTAATATCTCCTCTGAATATTTTGTTATTACCCCAATATTCATTTACAGGTCCATATTCTCCACTATAATCTTCGGATGCACAAAATAATTTAGAACCATATCCTATAAAATTCCATTTACCTAATGTAATCTTATGATTTGCACCTCCACCTAATACGGCATGAGAACAAATTTGTGCATAACTACCAACCTCTAATGCAGTAGTTATTAAACAAAATGGATCAATTCTAACATTATCACCCAAAATAACATTTTTAGGATTTGTAAATACTACATTGTGTCCAATAACTACATTATTACCACAATATCCTAATTCTTTTTTTATTTCCTCATTCCAACCTATCATACCTTTTCACAAATTATATAATTCCAACTTGCATTGAAATCTTTTTGGTTACTAAATATTCTATTGAGAGCCTCTTCCATTATATCCAATCTATTTTGAATATCGGTTAAATTAGCATCTTCTCCACTAATTTTTTTAACACCACCTATCCATCCTAATATGCCTTCATCATATACATTCAGAAAATCGAACCATTCTTTAACATTTGCTTTAACATCAATAGTTTTAATTTCTTTTATTACAAATCCATTTTCATATAAACTATTTGTATAATAATCAATATTTCGTATTGGTAAAAAATATCTATCTTTTAATTCAACATATTTTTCAAAATAAGAAATATCTGAAAATTTATTTCTATATTGTGTATAAGCATTGTTGCTCTTTACTATATCAATTGATAGATTGAATATTTGATTTACAGTCTGATCAATTAAAACTGAAGTAGGTGTTTTCATCTTAGGATTGTTGATATTGCCTGAGTTTATTAACAACTTTCCGCCTTTTTTTAATAATCTATTCCAACTCTTAATTGTTTCATCAATTGTTGGATACAAATGAATTGCATTTGAACACACAATACCATCCATCCTACCATCTAAATTATCTACCAATGATTCCTCTATTCCTTTTTTTAAATCTAATAATCTGAAAGAATATTTATCATTATCTTTAAACTTTTCATATGATAATCTCAAATATTTTAAAGATGCATCCATCATTATTATATTTGGATTACACCCTGCTAAATTTAATCTCTCACTATATATTCCAGTTCCACAAGAATAATCCATTATAAAACTATCATTATTAAACATTTCTTTGGAAACATTTGTTAGATAGTTTAAATTATCATACCAACTATGATGTTTAACACCATCATAACCTAATGCAAATTCAGTTATTCTTGCATTAGGTATAATTTCATTTTGTAGCTTATTAATTACCATCCTTTTTTAATACAATCTACGATATATTTTCTGTCTTCTTTACTAACCCACCAACCAATAGGAATAGAAATAACCTGTCCAATTGTTCTATCCAAATTAGGTAATAAAGAACGATGTTCTTTTACACAACTATGAATATCATTTCTCTCATGCACTTGTGATACTGCTATACCACATTCCTTCATATACTTCATAAAATCACTCTTTCTTTCCACTTTTAAGGAATATATCCAAAACGAACTTTCCATATCTGGATTTCGTTCTAATAGAGTAACTCCATTTACATCTTTTAAATTCTCATCATAGAATTTAGCATTATCTTTATGCTTTCCTATGATTTCATCGATATGTTTAAAGTTTTCCATTCCGATTGCCGCATTTACATCGTTCATATGGAATTTGAAACCCCATTCTTCAATATCTGCTTCACAACGAAAATCCTTTCTAGGTGAATCTCTATCAATACCATACCATCTCAATAAACGAGCTCTTCTATTTAATTCTTCATGTGGTAAAAATAATAATCCACCATCTACTGATGTAATATGTTTGATTGCCTGTAAAGAGAATGTACAAATATTTCCATGTGTTCCAATCAACTTACCTTTGTATTTACTACCCATAGCATGAGCACAATCTTCAATTACCGCAGGTTTGAAACCATACAATCTCATTGCCTTTTCTTGTATCTGTCTCAATCTTTCTAAATCAACAGGATATCCTCCCCAATGAACTACCATAATAGCTTTTGTCTTTGGTGTGATTTTTCTTTCCAAATCATCCAAATCCATATTCAATGTATTAGAATCAATATCTACCCATTTGATTTTAAAATTGTTAGCTAAAATTGGCCAATTGGTAGCAGTACATGTCAATGGAGTTGTTAATACTTCATCTCCATCTTCCATACCATTCCATATATTTTCTCTAATACCATATCCATCTACTTTAGTGAATATAGCAGGTTTTTTAATTAAATGTAATGCTAAGTGTTCTGCTGATGTAGCTGCATTCAGAGTAGAGATATATGGATGTTGGAAATAATTACCCAACATACTTTCAAACTCATCAACCACCGGGCCTTGCCCAATAAATCCGCTATTTAAAACTTTAGCAACTTTATCGGCTGCGGTATCGGCCATAAAAACTTTAAATAAAGGTATTTCCTTTTTCATATTTTTAAATTTTATCGTAAAAATCGTTTTGTCTTTCCTGTCTATCTATTTGTTTGTGATGATATAATGAATACTTTTCATCAGCTGGGAAATTAGTAAAGGTATCATATCCACTTATTCTCTCATGCACTTTACCAAACCATTTAACATCTTCCGTATTTTTGTAAATACGGGTTTGATAATCTGGCCAATTTACCCAACCCTTTTCATCAACTTTCCATCCCCATTTTTGAATATGAGAATCGGTTAATCCTTCAACTGTATTAACTCTAGGAACGAATATAATATCAACATCATTTGTAGTTAATATTTGTTTTAATCTTTCCAATAGTATTTCAGATGGTTCTTCATCCGCATCAATTTGGAAAATATAATCTCCATTACAATTTTGTTTTAAATTGTTTTTAAACGATGCAAAATCTTTGTTAAGAGGAAATGATATAACCTTTATTTGTTTTTGTAAATCAGATATTATAGTAAGATAATCTTTTACTTCTTTTGTAACCGAATCACTATCATATTGTATAATAATTTCATCTTCGGTATCTACACGCACGAGTAAAAAGTTAATTAAAGAAGTCACTTCTTTCAACTCATTACATACTGTTATAGCATAACTAATTTTCATTTTCTTCTTTTTTTATATACTCATCATCCCCACCGGTTGTGTAAGGAGGATTAAAGGTACTTGTTGTTTTCCAATTACCATATGGATTTATATAATCGTTATATGATTTTGTAGAATCGGTATCAACAACCTCGCCTAACCTATCTTTTAATTCTTGCCAAGCAGCTGGTGTTAGATTATAGTTATTGGATGCTGCTACAAATCCCTTTAGCCATATAACATATTCTTTTGAATTCATAACTTTTAATCATTTAAATTTTCTCTTCTCTCAGCCTGCTTTTCGGATCTATTATATCCAGGAAGTAATTTATCTCTAAGGTATTCCTTATCTATTGTTACAAGTTCAACACTTTTAATAGATGTCATTTTATATTCCCTATAATTTCCTTCATATATGGTAGGTTTAGTTTTTATCATATTAAATAAAGGTTTCCCATCATTTGGAAATTTACGAAGTAACATTCTAAATTCATCACTTTCGTTTATACTTTCTTCACTTACATTATCAAAAGCAGTTCTTATACCATTAAAAAATAATTCAGGATTAACATGCTTTAATTTTATAGATGGGAAGAAAACTTTTTTATCGGTAAATCTTCCTATCAAAAATATATAAGAAGTATCTAACCCCGCTAAGACTTTCGTTTGTTTAGGGTCAGCGTATTTATAAACAACTACTTTATAAAAATTACCAGGCTTCATCATACCATGCGGTATAGTTTTTAAATCGGTAATTATATTTTCCCATTGTTTAGTAAATACTCTATTAACTGCCATAATATTTAGAATTCAGGTAACACCAAATCAACATGTTTAGCAATTTTAACATGCTTATCAATAATTGTTTTTAGTGCTTCTGTCATTTTTGAATGTGAAAATTTAATTTTATTTTGATTACCCAATTTCTTAGATTCAACTAAGTACTTATCGTAATTATTATACACATCTATTAATTTAAGAGATGCATCTGAGTAATTCACATAAAACCATTGTGATTCTTGTAATAAGAACTGATTTGAAGCAGAAGGATGTACATTTTGTAATTGACCTCCTAATAAAACTGCTTCGTTTGGATTTAGAAAATCCATTTGACCACTCCATCCACTTGCAATTACGGGCTTTCCAGTCAAACTGAATTCTAATAAAGGTCTTCCGAATCCTTCTCCATGTGCAAAAGAAATCATAGCCTTAACTTTATCATGATTGTATAACTTCCATACATCTTCGGTAGATAAATCACCATGCAATAAATAAATTGATGCATCACTCTTTACCTGAGATGTAACCTTTTCAATTCTCTTTAACATCTCTTCTCTATCTCTTACCGAAAATCCAGCTGAAGATGTTTTTATAATCAATGCAGGTTTCTTTCCTTTTGTTTTAGAAAATGATGTTAAAAAAGTTTGAATCATTCCGCCAATATCTTTTCTATCATGATATAAATCACCTGGCAACCAATGACCTACGAATAAATATGCAAAATCTTCTTCGATTTCATCTATTTTTTCTAAACCAATTGTATTAACATAATCAGTTCCCTCAAATAAAACTTCAACGGGTTTTTCAATTTTATGTTCTGCAATTATTTGACCGGTATCTCTTTTCTTTTCTTGATAAATAGTTCTTATCAATCCTTCTTTAGAATGTTCTGATGTAGTAATTACCATATCCATTCTATTACACCCATCTATCCAATCTTTTGGTATGACAGTTGTTTCGATACCCGCAGTTACACCAATGTTAATTTTTCCAACTTGTCTAAATTCATTTGGAACTGTAACCTGCATATAAACATCGGGTTGTTGATGAATTTCAGTTACAACATTTTGTATAATCCAATTATCAAATTCTTCGTTTGGATTCAATTGATCCATAGGTGTATTACCCCAACGAGTTGAAACTATCTTAATATCAAATTTATCTAAATCTCTTAGAGATTTTAGCAAATCTCTAGAGTGATCCCCATATCCGCTTCTAGTTGCAACAGGAGCCTGATATAATAAAAATGGTTTGCTCATAATTAATTTTTTACAAATACTCCGTTTATAGTTTTACCAGTTCTATCTTTGATTTCATTCCATGCTGCTTCCAAACAATCAGCCGGCTCCAATCCTAACTGCTTAGCCAAAATGATTAGTGTTACAAATGAATCACCAATACCATCTTTAATTTCAGCATCTTTTGATTTTAATAATGCTCCTGCAGTTTCACCTACTTCTTCCAAAACTTTTAATAATTGTTTTGGTGCATTTTCTTTTTTTAAGATATCTTTATCTGCAGCCCATTGGGATACATTTTCTATTAATTCGTCAAACTTCATTTTTCTATTATTTTATTTTAAACAATTCGTATCTATTTCTCGGTTTCCAATTTTCGAATGCAGTTTCCATACCATCAATCATAGTATCACACATTCTCTTTGAATTAAAACCATATTCTTCACTTAAAAAGAATTCTCTACCTTTTAAGCCTCTTGCCTTTCTTTCTTCTTTTGGAATATCATACCAATATTTCATAGCTTCAGCCAATTCAGTAACATCAACTTTATCATCAATAATGTAAGGAGTTGGTACTGAACCATTCATTGATTGTGCTCTTGGCCAAATTGGTTTAACCCACTCACCACATTCAACTTTACCTTCCCACTCTCTCCAATCGTGCAATGAACCAATCTTTACATAATCTTCATGTGTAAGAATTTTACCATCTAATTTAAATCCACATTGGTCTTGTAATCCACCTGTTACTAAAAGGATAGATGGTAACCCACTCATAATTCCTTCAGCAGTTGTTAAACCAAACCCTTCATTACCCGCAACATTGATTGAAACATCACATAGATTTAATAACTGATTCATTTGCTCAGTTGATAATCTACTAGTTGAAAACTTTATATCAGTATCACCCGCTAATCTACTTGCAACTGCAATTAAATCAGTTCCGTTTTCATCAACCGGTTGGGTATGCATTAATAATAAAACTTTATCTTTTTTATCTTCAGGTAATTCATCTACAAATTTTTTGTAAGCCCAAATTACATCAGATGGTTGTTTTCTTCTAATATTTCTATTAGACCAGAATAACACATACTCATATTCTTTATCACCGAATAGTTGTTTTTTCAAATCTTCGTTTATAGTATCCAATGGTTGATATAATTTAGAAACACCATGTGGTACATATGATACTTGCCAATCTTCTCTCGGTATCCATGTCTTTCCATTTTCTAACTTACCAACTCTTTTTGTGATACCATATGTTTGTTTTGAAATACATCCAATCCAATCACAACTTTCGTAGTAGTCTCTATTATAATGAGGGTCTGGTAAATCATCCCAAATGTGGTAGAAGAATATTGGTGTTGTTTGTCTGATTTCATGTTCGATATCATATAACCAAATCCAATATCTCGGGTCGGTAAAGTGTAAGATTGCATCTATATCATGCTTACCTAACAATTGTCTAATTGTTTCAGCATCACCATATCCATTATTAGGATAAATGATAACACTACCATCTTCAACACCTGTGAATTTTCGCGCATCATCCGAAACATCAATCACTTTACCTTGATCAGGATGTTGAACCGCTGCACCTAATTGTATCCAATTGTATTTGTGTAATGTACCCAATACAATTTCTTTCGACATAGTAGCAATACCACTATGCATTCTTAAATCATCCGATAAAAGTAAGATTGTTTTTTTCTTATTACTCATAACTTATTTTTACAACAAAATTAAAATTGTGATCCCGAAATATGCAAATCAGCATACGAGTCTATTTTTTGTTTGAATTGTGGGTCTTCTACATATAAAGTTAAAGAACGATTTACTAATTTTTGTAAGCTCATCTTATCATCTATCGTAACCCTTTTGAATTGTGTGTATAAATCTCTTAAAATTTTTACACTTGTTAGTTTAACATCCATATCATTTTCTATTTGTATATATAGATATATATATTTATTTTTTAGAAAACGATAATTATTTCACTCTTATTTCCAAAAAATTTGAACACCTAATATAGCAGATGCTAATAATAAACAAATTAAAGTTTTGGAGGTGATTGGTTCTCTGAATAACAATATACTCATTGTAACAAATACTATGATACCTATACCAAATCCAATCAATCTAGACGGCCATAACTGCACATCGAAATGATGTACTAATCCTTCTACTGATTTGATATAAAACCATCCTGCAGGAATAGAACTTAATAATACTAACATAGGATACTTTTCGTACCATCCAAATTTTATACTACCTTGTAATTGTAGGAAAGAAAATATTTGACCTAATATCCCAAAAAGAAATCCTTTTATTAAATTCATATTAACTCCAAAGTGGGCATATTTTTCGTTCTTTAAATTCACACCAATCACATTGTTTGCCCTTTTTTGGTTGGTATTCTATTTCCTTATAATTTCCCGCTTCATCAAAGACAGTATCAACGAATTCTAAGAATCCAGCCCATGCTTTATTAACGGAAGGTTTTCCATTTGCAGGAACATGCTTTGAAATTCTAGGAATTGGATAATCAGCTTCTTCCGATACTTTTCTTTTTAATATCTGAAACTCTACTCTAATCTTATCCTCACTAATCTCATACTTTTGTGCATAGAATTTTTTATACAATAAAATTTGAGCATTCTTAATAGGGTCTGATTTCTGATATTTACTCCAACCAGCAGTTGATGTTTTAAAGTCAATGATGATAATTGAACCATCGGATAAATCTCGTATAATAACATCGACAAATCCAATGAAATTTACATTCTCTTTAATCTTAATATTCAAAGGTAACTCTATCGCAACCAATTCAAATCCTTTCTTAGAAAAGAAATTACTTAATTTAGATTTGAAGTATTGGATAATCTTTCTACCATCACCATAAAATTCTTCTAACTCTTCTTTTGTGCATGGAAATTGACCTTCTTCTAACTTTTCTTTTTCTTTGTTAAAGTTTTCAATCAATCGTTTAGATAATAAATCATCTAAATCCAATCCCATAGCAGCTGTCTTAGTTACATTATACATTATATCTAAGAAGTGTTGTAAGGTTTCATGCATTGCAGTACCGAATATCAAATGTATATTAGCATTTGAAATAGATAACCCATCAATGTAAGATAATTTATATTGTTGCGGACAAGAACTCCACATTGAATACTGAGAAAATGAAACTCTAGCCATTATTTCTTTTTGGTTTTTGCTTTAGAAGATTTTTTAGGTTTTTCGGTTTCTACTTTTCCGTATTTGTTTTTAAGATACACGATATATTCATCCCCCTCTTTTATATTTGTTAGAATATTATAATAATCTATTGCAGTTGATTTAGAACAATTGTATTCTATTTGTAATAACTCTACAATTTTTTCATCAGAAGTTTCTTCACTCTTTCCTCTGATATATCTAAGATAGTATTTTCCTTTTGGAATTATACCAATCATTAATAGATAAAACATCTTAGGCTCCATTGTTTGAGTTAATGGTTGAAACTCTGCTATAATATCTACAAAATCAAAATTCATAGATAAGAAACGATGTATCATATAATTAGACCAAGTCTTCTTATCCTCCTCTGATAAATTATCAAAGTACTTAGGGTCTTGATCCTTTGTTATAGCATTTAAGTGGTCAAAGAGTGTTTTAGCCATTATCCCGCAATATATTTGTTATAAAATTCTAATTTAAACTGACTATACCCAATTCTACAATTTTCTTCCCAATCATCCATACTACCATCATCAGATACCCATTTGTATGAAACGATAGGAATATTGAACTCCTTACAAACTCTAGTTATTGAGTATAATTCCATTTCAAATATACTACATTTATTTAACAATTCCAACTTTTTAGGGTTAAAATTATCTACCTTTTCCCTCGTAATAAAGGTTTCAGTTGTAAAGCAGCTAACTCCTTCATTTTCAATCTGTAAGTAATCCCCATCTTGATCAAAAGGTGTAATTGAATAAGGAACTAATGGTTCAGCATCCATATCTCCATTATAAACATCCTTTACTTTGAGTAACATACCCTTCTCCATTGTAAAACTACCACAACTTCCAAAGTTACATACTAAATCAGGCTTATGTTTAATGATACCTAATGCCGTTTTATATCCTGCATTTATCTTACCAACACCGGTGTGGATTATTGGGAAATCAAATAACATTTCTTGTCCATCTGATTCTTCTTTTAATGCACATACAAACATTATATTCATAACAACTGAATTATAATTCTAATGAAATTGACGAATCTTGTGTAGGTTCTTCGTTTGTAGGTTCTACTTGCGGAGTATGTTTTCTAAACTCTTTTGGTAAAAGGTCTTCCAATGGTTTTCCACAATTACCACATAATAATACATCCACCGGTAATACTGCATCATTAGCAGTTCCTGTTACGAACTTTGAGATTTTCTTTACCATAACTGCATTGATAAAATACTCACCTCCACAATGTAAGCAATTTAAATCTTGTGCCTGTGATAAATCGATTTTTGGTTGTTGAGGTTGTTGCCCTCCTAAAATTTGTGCCATAGCTTTATTTTATATTTAATTTTTGTTCTAAATTTATTTTAATAACTCCATATATTTTTTCATGCCCTCTTTCATTTGGATGTGATGGGTCTGGTGTTCCATAAGGTCTATCCGGCATTAAAAATTCTTTCCATATAGTTGTATCATTTCCACTATAAAGTGGTTCAATTAATACATCGGTGATTTTATTTTTTTCATCAATTTCATCTAAGAAAAAGAAATCTTCATTTTTAAATGTATCATAAAATGAATTTCTAACATCACTATTTTCTGTCAAAAATCTTACCATTGATTTAGAAAAAAATGTAGAATTAAGTATTTCATAATCTACATAATTTAATTTATATCCAACAATAGGAATAGGTATATCAAAGAATAGATGTTGTATATCATGCTTCTTAAAGAATTGATGAACTAAATAAATGGAATAAGTGTTTTGTTTAAATAATTCTTTTAAGTACTGAACCCATTTATCCTTATCAAAATCCTTTTTATATTTCCAATATTTTCTATTATAAAAATTTTCATATTCAGTCCAATACCCAACCCAATCCTCAATTCTCAAATCATCAGCTTTGATTCCATACTCTTTCATAAAATCATCATATTGAAATGAGTTTGCATACACTTCTTTATGAAAACGATTTCCGTAAAATGGATTTGGAATTAAATCTTTATCTATTTGTCTTTCGAAGTAAGTAGTCTGAAATAAAACTAATGCATTTTTATAAAATTCTATTGGTTTATTTAAAATAATATTACTACCAACTATATTACCAGCACCACTAATAGATAAATTTATAAAAGGAACTCCTAATAAATCTGCTATTCGCTGACCATATATCTTATCCTTATCAGCATTTAATCCATAACTGATAGAACATCCCCATAATATTACTTTATCTATAACTTTCTCCATATCCATACTGGTTCGCAGAATCTTTTACCTTTAGCTTCCTCCGCTTTTGCAATTGCCTCTTCAGTATATCTACCCTCATCACCTTCAATAATTGCTCCTGCTCCTGCACTACCAGGTCGCTTAGCCATTTCCATGCCCAAGCATCCTTCGTATTCTGCACCTAAAGTTTTAATATAATCATTCATAGGGTTTGTAATCTCTACATATCCCTTTTCTCTATCGTTTGATTTAGCATATACATCCGCAATATTAACTGCCAAATAACCCCCTTTGCGTATCGTTGGCCATAGGTTGTGAATTACTTTATGTAAGAACATTTCATTCCACGCATCTATGGATTTATACCGAACCCAGCTTTGAGTATCATCGTAAGAATATCTCTCCACATTGAAATATGGGGGTGAGGTGAATACAATATCAAAGTGGTTTTCGAATGGAGTGAAGTCAAAGTCTTCTGCAGGAGAACAATGGAATTCCGCTTTCTTTTCAACTTCGAAGAATGTACGATGTTTCTCATACCATTCAGCCTGTTTATTGTATATCGGATGATTTTCTTTTCTCGGGTCAATACCCACATAATGTTTTCCATATTCACTTGCATAAAATCCTGCTACTCTATCTCCCCAACCTGCTGAGAAATCTAATACATTTTCAACTTTTAAATAATCATACAAAGCCTTTGCCACATTTGGTTTAAATTGTGCGCAAATATACTTTCTCAATCCCAAACAAGTTCTTAATGAATTTCTATCAATCTCATCAAATTTAAGAGTATATAATCCACCCATAAGTGAAATCATAAAATCTCTCGTTTCCCAAGTTCTTTTCGGACCAGGTGACACTGTTCCATCTACGCTCCAACGATTTGCTTGTTGAAAGTAATTAGATGCTTCGTTACCAATATTATTTCTACTGAAGTATTGTTGCTTACCTCTGAATGTTAATGGATAATTACTTTCCGATGCTTTTCTCGGAAACCATTCACCTTCTTTAAGAATATCAGCCCACCAAGTTCCTTTTAATTTTTTGTAGGCATCTAACGCTTCTTTTTCCGAAATATCAGCATAAGGAATAGGATACTCCATAAGAACATCTGCTAATGTTTCCTTTACATCATTGATATCAAAAGTGTTCTTTATGTAAGTCCATTCTTCTTTACCAATGTGGAGATACGGCTCCATTCCTTTAAATTTATCAAAATATTCTAAATACATAATTGTGTTATTTTCCTACATTCCAAAATAAAGCTCCTGGTGAAGCCATTTCTTTAATATGTTTCCATGCTTTACTATCATATGTTAATGAAGATGGAAACGGAGGTCTTTCCTCTATCGGACAATCTTTGTGAAATGGCATTCTCTTTGGTATTGTTATTGCTCTACCCATCTCTTCTGCGGTAGTACCATGCCCAATCTGAACTCCATATACTTTTGCATCAGGCCATGCTAATTGTAATCCTCTACTTAATGTTCCACTACTCATCACAGTCCAAACTTCAGTTGGTGTTATTGGTAGTTTCTTTGCAAAGTTAGCAATTGTTTGAATTATTATAGGGTGGTCTAATCCAAAAGGAATACACATAGTTTTATCCCATCCTAATCCTTGCCTATCTTTAGCTCTTTTATTTATAACCGTCAGCATACCCATTGGTACTTGATTAATTTCCGCACCCAATGCTTCCGATTCTTTTGTTAATTCAGTTTTCTCATCACTATCTGGAACATAAATCACTGCTTTCTTTCCCAAATCTTTACATACATGAGCAAGAGCAAGTTGTGCATATCCTTGTCTCGGTGAAGCATAAACCCAATTTTCAATATGAGGATACCTTAATACATAATTGTAAGCGGCTCTTCGTTTAGTTCCACCGGGTAAAAGGTCTTCTCTTACAACATAGATACCTTCAATATTTTCTATAACAATCTCAGGCAATCCAATATCTCCATCTAATTGTTGGTAATCAAAATCAAAAAAATCAAAGTGTTTCATTTAGTGCTTCTCTCTTTTTAAAATATTTCAAAATTACAATTTTACCAATTGAACCAGATAATAGAAATAAAATAATTGTAACCCAATCCCCTTTTAAAAAACTATCTACTGAATATGCAGTTGATGCAATCCAAAACATAGTTTGAATATTGAATAGTATAACGGATTTTGTTATATTATTTTCAACTACCCATTTTATTTCCAATACTTTGAAAACTGCTAATGCTAATTGGGATAATATAACAAACCCATATACTAATATTTGATGCATTATTTACCTAAAATTTGTAATACGGCAATGATACCTGCCATAAATTGAATTTCTTTATCAACTACTAATGCATCTTTTGCAGTTGCCTCAGCTAATGCCTGAATAACAGGTGCAGTACTTCCTTTTGCATAATCATCTAATTTATCATATAGGAATGAATAAACATCGGTGAAATCAGTAATACGATTATCAGCAACTAATTGTCTAATATTCATAAATTTATTACGAATTTCATCTTTTGATTTTAACATTTCCACTAATTTGATACGGAAATCAGAATCAACGATTGTAGCACTATCCGTTTTTAAAACACCATCTACACATGCCAATTGACAAGTATTGATAATCTTACGGATATCGGGATAATATCCATCTACAATAGGAACTAAATCAGCAGGATTGAATTGTATATCCTCTTGCTTTAAGATTTTAGCAATTTGAACCGCAACATCTTTTTTAGTAGGAGGAACAATTTGAAATGATTGACATCTACTTTGAATTGGTAGAATAATCTTTTCAATATAATTACAGGTCAAAATGAATCTACAATGTTTAGAAAATGTTTCCATTAAATTTCTTAACAATGCCTGTGCATTTGGAGTCATATAATCAAACTCATCTAAGATGATTACTTTGTAAGGTTTAAACCCTACTCCACTTGCAAAGTTTTTCACTTTATTACGAACTGTATCAACATTGTTTTCATCTGATGCATTGATAATCATTACATCACATTCAATGTTCTTTACAATTAATTTAGCTAATGTAGTTTTACCAGTACCGGCTTTACCGAAAAACAAAAGGTGAGGGATATCACCACTTTGTAAATATCCCTTTACCTTTGCTTTAAGATTTTCATTACCCACATAATCATCCAAATTTGTAGGTCTATATTTCTCAACCCAAAGTGAATGAACTACTTCTTCTTGTTGTTCAAAAAAACTCATACTTTGATTGGATTAAGATTAAGATAATTGTACTTCAACTAAGTAATAATTTGATGAGAATCCATCAACTGCAAAATCAACATTTGCCAATCCTTCCTTAGATACTTTCAATGTAGCTTTATTAGCTTCTTTGTTAGCAGAAAGAATTTCTTTGAAATATTTCGCAGAGAATGAAATTGGTTTTACCTCTCCATCAAAACTATCATTAACTACTAACTCAACTCTATTTGTATTGATATTAGAATAACCAATAACAATTTTTAATTTACCTTTTTCAGATAAGATTGTAAAGTTATCAATATCACTTAAAGCAGATTTAGCTTTAATGAACTTTTCAATAAAATTACCATCCATATCAATACTGATACCGAATTCTGGCAATTGTTTTAAATCAGGAACATTTGGAATAACTGCCAAATCAGCTAATTGATACTGAATTGTAGTTGAATCCGAAGTTAAAGAAAGTGAAATTGGCTTTTCATCTACTTTCTTTAAAGCAATTTGAATGTCGTTTCCTAATACATTCAATAAACTTTTTAATGTGTTAGTGTTATACACACCGATTGTTGAATCTTCAAATTCAAAATCAGTTAATGATACCGAACCCAACACTGTTTTATCATCGGAGATAAACTTTGTAGTAATTGTGTTTCCCTCAGCATTCCAAGATACTGATTCTACTAAACCGGCTAAGTTATACTTAGAGATAAAACGATTTAAACGATTTTTGTCCATAACGATTGTTTTATTTTTTATTTTTTATTTGTGTAAATATAGGTGTTTTATTTGTATTTTCCAAATTAAAATGAGAAAAATTTATCAGATTTGGTGATTTTTAGCTGTAAATGTCCCCAACTTAATGCTTTATAGAAATCTTCCAATTTGTTCTGCATTTCATGCTCAAAAATCTTATCATAATCTATATAATTTTTGATGAAAGATTCTATCTCTTCCGGATCATCGGCTCCTTTGAATGCAATAGTATCTAATCCTAATGGATTTTGTTTAAGATATACCCATTTCATTTTATCACCATTTTTCATAGGAGAGTATTTGAACCCACAATTGAAGTGTTTCAGTAATTGATTATAAGTCCATGCCGCTTTAACATGGGCAGGTGTTCCTTTCATAAACTGAAACATTGAACCCTTAGCCGGAGTGTATTTAGATAATTCTTTTACCGAACTACTCTTAGCGATATTATATGGTTTAACCAATGGTAACGAACCTTTGAATGTAATAATTTTTTCATCCATAGTTTCCTTAGTCTCACCTCTCAAAATATCAATAAGAGTTTGTTTCATAAAGTCTTTGAATGATTGTGGAAACGATGAACGAACCACATCCAATCCTTTTACTTGCAGTTGGTCACATTTAATACCATTCTCTGCAATAATCCATTGTGCATATCGCTTCTTTGCAACCCAAAAACCTGCTTTGGATACAAACTCTTTCTTAATTTGTAATCTATGGGTATCAATGTTAAATGCTTTTGATGCCAACATATCATAGAAATTATTTAAGAAGTTTTGACTTTCACCTGCAATTGCATCCACTTTTAAAGCAATCTCTTCATCATTCTCTTCTCTCCAATTTGGAAATCTATGGTCTAATAAAGGAACTGATGAAAAGAATACGGAATCGGTATCAATGTAAATGTTATAATCCACATCTTTTGTTCCCAACTCTTTGTTGTATTTAATGTTAAGCATATTAGCAGTATTTTTAATTACTGTCTGACCCGTTGTGGTCACTGCTTCCGCATTATCAATATCATAGAATCGGAACGATGGTAATCCTAATACTCCATATAATGAGTTAAGTAAGATTTTTTGTACCAATTGTCTTTTAGCATAGAATGCATATTGTTCTTTATCACCTTCCTCTCCGTACTTTTTTTCTAACTTACGATA
>JACCDP010890622.1_pt1 | contig 16277 bp, 10 predicted proteins | sample 7445841 | NCBI WGS metagenome assembly JACCDP01 (sample SAMN15323441, study PRJNA562643) | freshwater metagenome | isolation source: river surface water | place: USA:Blue River Watershed | collected 2017-08-17 | reverse complement strand
ATGGCTAGGTACTCCTTATAGAGGAAGTGACGGTGGTCTGCCTTAAGGCCATCGTGGTTCTGCATGCGAGAACGCCCCACGAGAGAATAAGCCTGGCAAGGCGGCCCTCCGATCAGCACCCAAGTCTTAGTCTTTCCCAAGCGCTCCTTGATCAGGGAATGGATCAATAGGTTGTCATTACCCAACTCCAGATGACAGGCCTCCTCCTGGGCCTCCTTCCATTCGGGAAGTTTGGCCAATTCCGCCAAGGCGGCCTGCTTGGCCTCGGCGCCGTCCGAGGCTAGCAGATCAAGATAGGCCTGCGGAACCTTCCGGTGGTTTCGCATCCAGGCACGGTAGAAAGCCCGGAGCCTCAGGGTCTCGATCGCATGAGGGTCCTTCTCGATCGAAATGATTGTCCGGAAAGCCTCGCCGTCTTCCACGCGCGAAAACCCCTCCCCCAGCCCGCCAGGGCCGGCAAAGAGGTCTACCACGGGGATGGGATTATCTGACATGACATGAAGGATAGGAGGAAAGCCTTGGCATTCCAGGCGTAAAAAAAGAAATTGCACTTATACTTACCACTCCACGCACCCCATATTCACCCACAATATGTGCCAAAAAATGGCGGAAAAAGACGGTCATGGCCGTACCTACAACCATGCCCTATCTACTGGCTTACTTAAATCGTATCTGAAGCGAGAGTCGAATCCAGTAGTTCCCATCCATGTCCTTTCTTAGTGCGCACAGTTTTCCATCTCCGCTACCGGAAGATGGAGTCTCGAAACGACAGTTGTCGTACAGATAATCCCTGAAATCGGCGTCTTTGTCCGTACAGAGGCAAACCACCTGGCCATCTGGCTGCACAATCAACGCGCCCCCCGTGACCTCATTCGTACCCTTCCAAGGTGTTTTGGGCTGCATACCTAAGGCCGACTGCTTCAGGAAATCTTTAAATTTATGGACAAAGAATTCATGATTTTCGCGAGTTCCGCATATTTCGCTTAACTTGGCGATGAATCGTTCGTCTTTAACTATCTCAGCGAAGTGGCCACCTACTACATGATAAGAATGGAACAATGCAGCGGCAACCATAGGGGCAAATAAGGAATCAATCATGCGCATATTTTCGCCGTAGACCTTGTTCTCTACGCCGCAAAACTTGTACCTAAAGCCAGGAAGCGAGATTAGCTTCCGAACAAGGGCCTTACCCGACAATGACGCGACCTCAGGGTCGTCAAATGTCGAAAGCTTTTCGCAAGATACACTATACTTAAAAACAGTCGCACCTGCGTTAGTGAGACTTGGCGCCTGGCCCAGTCTAGATTTAATCGTAAAGCCTGCGTCTCGAACACCATTAACAGAAAAAGGGTCAGCGATTCGCATCACCAAATCCGATTTCTCATCGGACTTAGCTTTGAGCGCCGAAAAAGAAAGGGCCGCAAGCAACGGTTTAGCGGACGGACAATAAAAAGTCTGCTTAGTCACCTTACGCTCAGGCTCATCGTCAACTGATTTAATTTCGTGAAGAAGACATGAACATAGCCCATCAAGGGCATCATAATCATGCGGCGATATCGCTGCATCATTCACCAGGCATCTGTAATCGTGATCTTCTCTTTGAATATAAACAACCCCATGGTCGCGCTCGACACGCCTAACGCCACGGATCGAAATAAGCGCCCCAGACTTTTCGCCATTCCTGTTTATAACTGGAACTTTTCCATCAACAAGAAGCCTCGCCACAACATAAGGTTCGCTGAATTCACCCACGTTGCCGGTTATCTGCCCTGAAGCCTTTGACATGCCGATTAAATAATCGCAAAAACAGTTAATCCAAAGCCTTAATGACGGCCTCACCCCAAGCTTGGATGGCCGTAACAGCAACAGAATTACCAAGCTGCTTCATTCTTGAAGCCTTAGCCACGTCACTTGGGAATTCGTAGTTATCAGGAAAACCATTCAGGAGAAGGCCGTGCTTCTCATTGATTTTAACGACTTCGGGCATACGGGCACCCTTCTTTTTGACGAAGTAATGCTCCCAATTACGTCGATCATCGATCTTAGACCCCTTACCTCCGCACCTTAACGTAAATCCAATGGACTTACGCTTCTTGCAGGCTTCGTCGAAAAACACTTCACCTCCCAGAACCTCACCTAGGCGCATTTCATCCAACTTCTGCCGTACAGGCACAACAAATGCATCCGCGTCCTTCTTACTCTTGAATCCAATAATGAAAACACGGGGGCGGTGCTGAGGAACGCCAAAGTCACTCGCCTTTACATAAAAATAACCAGGAGTCCCCTTAGGCTTATGGTATCCCAGTCCGCCGGATTCCTTACCTCCAAAGAGATGATTCAAGATGGTTTCCATAGTCTTACCGATGCCAGGAACCGTCTCACTGGGGCCGCCATGGGTGATCAGTCCACGTACGTTCTCTAAAAAGAAAGCGGCAGGCTGCTTGACCCTGATGATTTCCTCTACGTTGAAAAAAAGCGTTCCGCGAGTATCAGAGAAACCCTTCTTATGTCCTGCTTGGCTAAAGGGCTGACACGGGAAGCCACCGCAAAGAATATCAAAAGCAGGGATGCCGGTCTTGGGGTCCACTTTTGTGATATCCCCCTGGAAGTACTTATCTTCGTTCGCGAACAGAGCCTTGTCGGCACCGTGATTGAAGTTGTGTCGGTAGGTCTTACGGGCGGCAGGATCCCATTCGCTCGCAAAAACACATTGGGCGCGCTTCGTATTATTGAAAGCTACGTGAAAGCCGCCGATTCCGGCGAAAAGATCGATGAACTTGTAGGTGGGCTTCTTGGCCATGCACCACCCAAGCACAATTTAAGCCGACTTAAAAGCCATAAGTGGACACCTGTTCACCCCGGGAACTGAAGCCGAATCCTTCAATTTCTAACTAAGCCTTGAGCTTTAACTTAAGTACCTCGAAGTCGCAGTCAGGGATACGATGGACGGCGCGGTGGCAGCTGGGGCAGAGCATGATGAGATCCGAAATCTCGGTCACCCTACCCTCTTCGGATTTGGACAAAGGGATCCGATGATGGGCCTCGATCACTTCGACGCCGTAGACCTTGAGCGGCTCGACGCCACAGGCCTGGCAGAAGAGTTTACCGCCGTTGGCCTTGGCAAAAGCGGCCTTGGCGTCACGAGATAGCCCGGCATCGCGCTCGCGCTGGTAGTGCTTTACGAGCTTCTTGGCACCCTCCGGGCTGGCCTTCTTGGCTAGATCGACGTCCTCCTGCTCCTGCGGCGATAAAGCAATCGAGCCAGGCCCAGCGACGACACCGAACAAGGCTTCCTGAATCTTCGGATTCATGCGCACACCTTGGTCGATGAACTGCTGCGCTAGAAGCACGCACTTCGGAAGGTCTTCCAGGAAATACCTCAGGGCATTGTCCTTGATTCGTTTCTGGACGCCGGCGCTACCGATCAAACCTTTGCCCCTAGCTTCCGGCATCTTCACGCCATGCACGACAGCACCGGCCAGACCGTTGGCATTCCATGCGTAGGCGATGTTGCCGAACTTCCGACCCCACCAGTTCTTGCGGGCCAGCGCATCGGGCGTCTTGCCGGCGAAAGTCGATGCAGCGAGCTCCTTGATGATGTCGCTGCGCTGAGCGCGTCCGGCTTGGTGCGCAAAATATCCCAGCAGGCAGAGGCACTCGCTCTGCACGTGCTGTTCGAAGGTGAGTTTGTCATTATTCATATTTTTAATATAAAAAACTGCCGACGCGCCCGCCCCGACGCCAGCCGGACCCCCGCCCAGTTATTCACAGCCCAGCGACCAACCTGGCCATAAAATCTCCCCACCACCCCGCCCCGGCTTGCGCTTACCCTGGGGGATGGTAGCCATAGGAATCCCCTATTCCGTCCATGCCCCAGGAAACCCCACGTCCGCGTCTCTATACCAGCACCGACATCGAACAGTTGGGCCTGCAGCTCGCCAAGGACCTGAGGGAGCATCCTCCGACCGACCCTTTCCTGCAGGATATCATCCTAGTCGACGGTAAGGCGACAAGCAACTGGCTGACGCAGGCGATCGTGGGACCCGGACAGCTGAAGGTCCACATGAACGCCCAGCTAATGAACACTCGGCGCTTCGGACTCTGGGTAGCCCGAATCCTTTCGGGCGACCAAGCCGCCACTGGCAATCCGCTGGAGGCTCTACCAGCCAGGCTCTATCGACTACTCGGAGAGGAACCGCACCGGACTAGATGGAAAAAGTGGAGCGGCATCTCCGACACTGACGATAAGGCGAAGCAGGCGGAAGCCGAGGTGATCCGCTGGGGGCTAGCCTTCCGTCTTGCGCGTCACTTCCAAGACCTGATTCGCAACGATGAGAAATGGGTATCGCGCGCAGAGAACGGAAAACAAACTGACCCCGATGACCGCTGGTCACCGCTTTGGCACTCGGTCATTAACGAAATCCGACAAGACCATGAGTACCCGCTGGTCCATGACGTCGATATTCTCAAGGCGCTCACCACCGATAAGATGGCTGAGCAAAATCGCGAGAAGCTGGCCGCGGCTCTCCCCGGTAGGATCGCCCTATTCGTCACGGGCGATACTTCAGCAACGTTACTTCGCACACTGATGGCGTTGTCGGAGAAAGTATCCGTGACATTCTACCAGCTCCAACCGACGCAAGGTCTCAACGACCGGATGGCCACGGGGACCATCCTCGAAACGCTTGGAACCGATGAAGAGGACATCGATGTCGCCAACCCCGCCCTATCGTTACTCGTCTCGGCCGGGCGCTACTACCGACTACAGTTCGAAAAATTTCATGACATACTAGAGAGTTGCGACTGCGAAACGCTCGAAGCACTCCCGAAGGAAGCGACTCGGCTGAATGAACTGAAGCGTGCCATGGGCACCCTTGCGACGGGCGAAGCGTTCTTGCCATCGTCCTTATCGGAGACCGCCGGCAATCCCAGCATCTCAATTCACCGCTGCCACGGTCCGCTCCGCGAGGTCGAAGTCCTACGCGACCAATTGCTCGCTGCGTTGGAGCACGACAAGACCCTCGGCCAGAGCGATATCCTCGTGCTTTCGCCGACCCCAGAGGTCTACGCACCGTTACTACGGTCCGTCTTGGGTAGCCGCTATCCTCGCTTCAGCGTGGGAACAGCCAACCTATACGGCGCCGGAAACTCGTCTTACGGCTCGCTTGTCAAAGCCTTGGTCGAACTCCCAAGCGGTCGCATCACGGCTGGAGATCTCCATTCCCTGCTATCCATGAGCGCCATGCAGGAACGACTCAAGTGGGGCGCCGACGACCTGGAAACAATCCAATCATGGATGGAAGAAGCGCCCTTCTATTGGGGCTTCGACAGCGCACACCGCAGCGAATACTACACCAAGATACCCAAAACCGAGCCGCAGAAGCCAAAGAAAGGAAACAAGCCAGAGGCACCAGCACCCCAAGCTACAGATATCGGGACGCTCAAGGACTTCCGTAAGCGCGTCGCACTCGGCACCGCTCTCGGTCAACGCGTCGTAGTAGCCGCCGACACGTCTCCCATGCCCGGAATCTCTGGACGCGAAGGACTCGATATCGCGAAGGATTTAGGTGATGTTCTAGACCCCCTTATCGCATGGATCGCGGCCGCTCGAAATCCGCAAGGACTGGCCGCGTGGGTCGACGCATTCCGACAAGTCGCTGTCCTGCTGCCTAGCGGCAAAGACTATGTCCGGCAGAACAAGGAACTAGGCCAAGCCCTAGAGCGGCTTAATCAGCAGGCCGAAGCCATGCATAAGGCCGCCGAAGGACTTACCGACTACGTCAGCCATTCGCTCTTCTGCCAGATGCTCCTCGACCAGTGCGATTTCGAGGCCGGATCCGGCCAGTTCCTTTCGGGCCGCGTCACGCTTGCGCCACTGCGGGCGACTTCGGTCCACCCGGCCAAGATCATCGCGTTCATCGGCATGTCCGATGGCGCCTTCCCGATTAAGGCGCGAGGAGTCGGACCGGAAGTCGCCCAGGAGAAGAAAATCAAAGGCAAGAAGTCTAGCCCCAGTTTGGCAGCCATTGGCGCTAGCTGCCAAGAGGACACCTCCATGCACGCATTCCTGCTTGCGCTGCTGGCCGCCAAACAACGTGTCATCGCAACCTTTGACGGTTACGCCGGCTCTACGGGCAAGAAAGCCAGCGCCGCGCTACCAATCGAAATCCTACGCCGGGTGAGCGTAAAACTAGGTCCAGATTTCGCTGTCTGTTACCACTCACTGGCAGACTACCAGGCCCCACGCGGCTCCGACGACCTGAAAGCCGAACGCCCTACATCTCAGACCTACGATAAGCACGCGCACGACGTCTTTAATGAACTGAAAAATGAAGAGGTCGTCGCCTGTATCGAACCGAAAACTGGAGGAAAGATTTCCGAATTAAGCATAGAGGAATGGGCTCAACTCTGGTCTAAGCCCGTCCAGAGCGCACTGGCGCAGCTTGGGATCAAGGCGCCGCGTCGCAAGTCATCGCTGGATAACGACGAACCCCTAGAAGATAACGCCAGCACCATCTATGCAGCCAACGATTGGATCGATCGGTGGCGAGATGACGTCGGCCCTGGCCAACCTCGCCGAAGAATCCCTAAGGAAGCGGGCGAGATCGAGACTTTGGCCGAAAGCATGAAAGAGATCCGCGAAAAAAGCGGCTTTTTCCCTGCCGGGCCGGATGGCGGACGGCTCCTCGCCCAACTCCTCGCGATGCAGACCATCCTGGAGGAGGAGGCCACCCAAATGAAACGCCCCCTCCAAACGGCCCTTGGCTCCAGCAAGTCCGTCGAGTCACACCTTATCAAATCCATCAAGCTGCCGATGATGGCCGCCTACGAGAACAAGGACTACGTAGGGCGCGACCCCAAGTCGAAGGGCGTCCTCGTGCTGACAGTCGAAAGGGAACCAGATTGGCACGACTGCCTGACAGCGCTGGCGATACTCTGCAAATACGACGCCGATGGCATACGCTATCGCAAGGTTACGGCCCTTGGACTCAAGGAGCGGAAAACCACGACACGCATCTCCACCCTGCTCGACCTCGCCTCATGTGAGGTCGAGGTGACGGACAAAGGCGTCGCCAGGCTTCGCGCAGGCTTTGATAAGCTGGCTTCGAGCCCGCTGTCGGCCGATATGCCACTGATGCTCAAACTGCTCTCGAAATCATTCGATAAACATTACCCAGCAAAAGAGGAGAACAAAGGGAAGCCCACTGACCTCAAGCTCGAGGACCTCCTCCCCGGCAAGCACAACAAACCGAAACACGAAGAACGCCTCGTGATGCCCGAGGACTTCGACCTTGAGGCCTTCAATCAAATCGCGGCGGAGATGTTCGTCGGCGACCAGGAAATTATCCGCGTAGCCAAAGGCGGCAAAGCCAGCGAAGAATCCAACCCTTCTCAAGATGCCCACTCCTAAGGAATTCAACTTCAAGTCGGCTCCGCTTACGCCCGGCTTCCGTTCCATCGAAGCCGGCGCTGGCACCGGCAAGACCTATAGCCTCATCTGGGTGGTCGTACGCCTCCTGCTCCAGGAAAAGAAGCAAGCGAGAGAGATTCTCATGGTGACTTTTACCGAGGCAGCCTGCCTCGAGATGCGCCAGCGCCTTCGCGAAATGCTTGAAGCCATCGAATCAGGAAGTACCACCGGCAATGACGCAGCCGTTCTGAAAGAGATTCGCGAGGCAGTCGGAATCTCGACCGAAAAAGCCAAGGAAATTGCCGGAAAAGCACTGAACCAGCTTGGCCGCATGTCGATCACGACTATTCACGGCTTCTGCCAAGCAGCGTTTGCAGAACACGCCGTGAACGCAGGCTTCGCCCCCATGGCCGGGTGCCCGGTCGACGGAGGTGTCATCGCAGAATCGATCGCCTCCGACTGGGTACGCTCTGGCGGCTCCGGTGATGAATCGGTATCGGCTATTGCCCAAGCTGTCCGTGTCCTGATGGCCGACCCGAGCTGCAACGTCGATTCACTGAAGGATGGAAGCGCGCTCAAAACCTTCGTCGCGAATCGTATCGCAAACGAACAGACGGTCACTTTTGACGACCTCATCCTGCGGTTAAGAAATGCGCTGCTGCCCGTAAAGGCTACCGGTGAAGTAAACCCTAACGATCTTCCGGATCAGCTAGAAAGAGCACGCGAACTCAAAGAACACCTGCGGGCAGCCTACACTTGCTGCCTCATCGATGAATTCCAGGACACAGATGCGGCTCAATGGGACATCTTCCGACACCTCTTCGGAACCGATGAGGCCACCAAAGAAGGCGCCTTACTACTCGTCGTCGGCGACCCTAAGCAGGCTATCTATGGCTTCCGTGGAGCGGATCTCCACACCTACCTGAAAGCTGTCCAAGCAAGCGAAGGCCGAAAAGGCAGCACTTTGCTAGGCAATTTCCGGTCATCGCCGGAAATGATTGGATTCTTTAATGCGATCTTCGGCCACCAGAACTTCTTTGGCAGCAATGCCAAAGTCGCCATCACCCACGAGTTAGCCAAACACAAAACCAACCCACAACCACCAGCAACCCCCAGCCACAAGCCTGTCAGGCTGATCGAAGGCAATGACCCCTACGCGGTGGCCAACGAAGTCGTCCGCCTCCTGGCAAGCCAGCCTCCCGGCATGACCATCGGAGTACTCGTGCGCAGCAACAGCCATGGAAACACGCTACACCGGGCGCTGGTTGAAGCAAAGGTACCGGCAGCGCTTGAATCAACCCAATCGGTCTACGAAACCACGACCGCATTTCAGGCCTTCCTGCTCCTTCGAGCCGCCCTCCGACCTGGCGATGCGAGCGCCCGCAAGTCGCTGCTCGTGTCGCGCCCTGCCCTATTCGGAAATCTGCCGTCCAACATCCTCGACGTGTCGGCTGACCAATCTGACGACAATGTTCTGGCCATTCACAACGACTTAGCGGAATGGCTCGGCAAGTGTAACAAGGCTTGGACCGAATACGGCTTCACTTCCTGCTGGGAGATACTCACCCGAACTTCTCCTAGGAATGGAATCACCTCGGTGCGCGAAACTTTGGCACGAAGCGCCTTCCGTTCGCGCGCCCTCATAGACCTAACACACGTGGGCGAACATCTGGCCTTCACCCAAGCCAATCGACGGCTCGACCCCGACCAACTGTTGAACTACCTCCAACTCAAGGTCGAACAAGCTGACATGGAGGAAGAAGGCGATTCCGAGGCCGCACCGGATGAGTGCCTTCGACTCGAATCCGCACGCCCGCAGGTCGTCGTACAGACCATCCATAAATCGAAGGGGCTAGAATACGATTCCGTCGTCCTGGTGCTCAAGAACCCAAAGAATGCACCAACCTTCCCTGGAAATGTACTCCGCTCGGAAGACTCTCACGAACTGACGGCTGGAGATAAAAAAACCAAAAAGAACCATGACAAGAACCTCTTACTGCTCGCCCAGACACGCGACGAAGATGCTCGCCTACTCTACGTAGCGATCACGAGAGCCAAGAGCCGTCTCACTATCTTCAACGACAAGATCGCGGAGGACCCGACCAAGGAGTACGGATTCCACAAGGTGCTTCGCAGTAGCGGCATCGATCCAGCCACGTGGACTACCTTCGAGCCCAACAAGGCACCGAAAGGCGCCCCCGCGCTGGACGAACTTGTCGAGGAACATGCTCCTGACTCCAAGAAGAAGGTTGCGACTAAAACGGATAAAGTGGCGGCAACTACCAAGGAAGGACCCGTTCTTATCACTCCGGACAAAGAACAGCAGAAGGCTCAACTTCGCGAGATTCGCGGATGGTCAAGCTACTCCGGACTGACCAAGAACCATTCCAAGAAGAAGCCCAAGCAACCTGAAAACCGCGCTGAAGACGAAGGCTATGATGACGATAATGTCGGGAATATAACCCCGACAAATTCCCAACTGATGATTCGGGATGACATCAAAGGAACGGACTTTGGAACGGTGATCCACGAAATCCTCGAAATCATCGACTTCAAAAAAGCCGGCGCAGACCAAGACGAGCTGGCCCAGGAAATCGAAGCCAAGCTTGTCGAGCAACAAGTTAGACTGCCCGCCGGCGAAATGGACTGGAAGGGCATATCAAAAGAACTCGCAGCATCCTGTCGCGTATGGCTTAACGCTCCGCTCTTGGTCGGCCCAACTGAACCCGGCCATAGGCTCAAGGAGCTCGAGAGGAAACGCTGCCTGCACGAAGTGCGCTTCGCCATGCGCGGACAATGCAATGAAGATAAACTCAAACAGCTCGCCAGGGCCTTCAATGAAGAGTTCGGTGATTCACCGCTCTCCGAACTAAAGTTGGGCAAGATCGACCTGGATGGCATTCTTACCGGGGTCATCGACCTCGCCTACGCACACCAAGATCGATTCTACATCTTGGACTGGAAGACTAATTATCTCGGTAAAAACGTCAGCGACTACGATCAAGCAGGCCTAGTCAACGGAGTCGCGGCTCATTCCTACCAGATACAATTCAGCCTCTACGCCGCCGCCCTCGACCTTTACCTGCAGCAGGTTTATGCGGACAGATGGGAATACGACCCCGCCAAGGCCAAGCCCGGCCAATTCTGCTTCGGCGGCGTCCAGTACGTCTTCCTCCGCGCCTTCGGCCTGAAGCCCGACGGCCTCGGCTGTTACTACCATCTGCCGAAACGTAAGTTCATCAATAAAATCCAAACAATCCTGACCGCATGAGCCAACCCACCCCGGCCGTCGAACAAAACCCCGATTCGGAAAAGGCCGCGGTCTTGGCGAAGCGCCTTGTGGAGGCCTATGGCACTAGCGCAGACCAGGACATACTAGACATCATCGCTAAAACCTACGAGGACGTCCTCTCCGGAGCAACTTGTACGGAGTTAGAAGTTGATGCCAAGGAGCTCCAGATAAACCATCCCCTGCTGTTCGGACCCTGCGCGTCTGCTGACAATAATTGCTTACGTCCTACCCAGCCAATCGCTATCCAGACCACGACCAAAGGCAGCCGACTTTACCTGCGCATCATGGACGATGCAGAAGAGAACGTCGCATGGCACCTGCGGAAACTGAATCGTAAACGCGGAAAACCCTGGAAGGTCGACGTCAAGGCAGCTCATCTGGCCGCACTTGATCTCGACCCTGAGAAGCTGCCGGCCATCCAGATGCTTGGGTCCCGACACCTCGTCATCGCCACCGGCGGACCAGGCACGGGCAAGACCCACCTCATCAAAGGCATCCTCACTTGTGCGCTTAAAGAGGGTGGCATCGAGGCTTCGGCGATACGCCTGGCAGCACCCACCAACCGTGCCGCCGACCGTATGCGTCAGTCACTGACCACCACGTCCGGGCTGGAGGGCATCCCTCCGGCGCAGACGTTGCACAGTCTACTTGGCGATCGTGACGCCTTGGCGGCGGCCAAACTAGTCATCGTCGACGAATCCTCGATGGCTGATCTTACGCTAATCGGTCGGCTCCTTCACCGACTCGAGCACCCAGAAGCTTCGCTTGTGCTGGCTGGCGACCCAGACCAACTCCCCTCAGTGGAAGTCGGCAGCGTGTTGTCGGACCTTGTTGGCGCCGAAACCTTCGCGAAGGATTGCTGCGTGAAACTGGAGAATCCCCATCGATTCGGAGATAAATCGCGAATCGCCACGCTGGCCCAGTCCATCAAGAAGGGCGATGGTGATGCGCTCGCGAAGCCGGGCATGTCGGAAACTTACAGCCTGGACGCGCTCTGGGATTACCTTGAAGGCGAAAGCAAAGATGCGCCCAAAGCCTTCAGTGAAATCAAGACTCTTGCGGAAGACGGCGACGACGAATCCATGCGTAAAGCCATCGCCTTGCTCGCAAGGCAGCGCATCCTTTGCTCCCACCGCGTTGGTAAGACAGGGTCCGAACAACTCTCCAAGCAGATTCTGGGGCGCCTCAAGCTCTCAAACGCACGCGCTGACGGAGCAGTCATCATGGTGCTACGCAATGATCATCGTAATGGCATCTACAACGGTGATGTCGGCATAGTCTCGGATGGCAACGCCCACTTCCTTAATCGCGGAGTGCTTCTTCGAATCGGCCTGAGTTCGCTTCCTGAATACGAACTAGCCTTCGCTTCTACCATCCACAAGGCCCAGGGATCTGAATATGAACGTGTCGCCGTAGTCCTTGGGGAAAGTCGACAGAAAGGTTTCATGACGAAGGAAATGCTTTATACCGGCATCACACGCGCCCGCAAAGACGTGCGACTCTTCGAGACCGAAGGTGCCTTAACCAAGTGCCTGATTCATCAGGTCAAGCGTGCCTCAGGGCTCGGAGATCGCCTGAAAAAGTCATGAGTAAACATGAGACCCCGATGACGCGCTGGTACTGGCGCACGGTGAACGGGCGGCAAGGCCTGCTGATCGAGGAGTTCCCGGCTGTCAAACAGGACGGGGCCAAGGGCAAGAACAAGCGCCACATCGACGGGGTCATCGTGCTCGGCCAGAAGGCCGAACGTCGCGGCCCGCGCAAAGGCGACCGTGAACTAGTCAGAGGCAAGCGGTTGATCGTCATCCAATCCAAAGCCCGCCGGCTCGGCATGAGCCTGATCGGCCAGGTGGTAGTCTCCCGCGAGCTCTTGAAGGATCTTAAGGCCAAGGTCGTTAAGTCGATCGGCGTCTGCCGCGAGGATGACCTACTCCTGCACAAGGTGCTGCGTCGCTTCAAGAAGTGCGAAGCAGTCGTATATCGTCGGGGGAAGAAATGACCAAATAGACAAGGCGCCGGCGTGTCCCTACCCGAAGTGCGTCTCGGAGGAGACCTCGGCGTTTTGATTTGACCTATCAAGTCGAACCGTGGGCTCAAACGGGGCGAGAAGCACACGGAGCCAATACCACCACATCCCTCGGCCATTTGACAAATGACCAAGGCTTGGCAGAACGCCGGCCTACATCATGAATATCCCTGACATGACCCCCGCCCAGGAAGCCTGGAACCGCCGTCTCGCTGAACTCAAGGCCTTCGGAGCCAAATTCGGCCATCGCAACGTCACGCCCCAGACTCCGGGTTACCCGCAGCTCGGGGCCTGGGTCAGCGGAACCCGAAACAAGGCCAAATACGGCAAGCTCACCGTCGAGCAGATCGCTGACTTGGAGGCGGTCGGCTTCCTCTGGGAGATCAACGAGCTCCGGAAATCGTCCGTCTTCGAAGGATGGCTCAAAAAGCTTAAGGCCTTCGCGAACAAGCACGGACATTGCCATGTCACCCCCAAGACGCCCGGATACGAGAAACTCGGCTCCTGGGTCTCCGGCCAGCGCGTCCGTCACAAGAAAGGCAATCTGCATGCTGAACAGGTAGCCGCTCTTGATGCGATCGGCTTTCATTGGAACCTCAAAGGCCAGCGCAAATCTTCGGTCTTTGACGGCTGGCTAGCTGAACTGAAAAAATACGCCGCCGTCCACGGCAACTGCAATGTCACCTCGAAGACCTCAGGCCACGAGAAACTCGGCAGCTGGGTCTCCAGCCAACGTGTCCGTCGCCACAAGGGCCTGATGGATGATCGTCATGTCCAGGCTCTCAATAAGCTTGGGTTCGTGTGGGAGTTTCAGGCCAGCAAGTCGCAGCAGACCTGGATCAATAAATTCCGCGAACTCGAAGCCTTCTATCTCCAGCATGGCCACTCAGACATGCCACGCACGCACGAAAACCGGACCCTCGCCAACTGGGTTTGGATTCAGCGGATCCGGCTCCGCAGACCTTACGGCAAAGCAGGAAAACTGACCGCGGCGCAGGTTGCGTTGCTCGATAAGCTCGCCTTCAAATGGGACCTGCACGAGGAGACCTGGGCTGAGAAGTTCCAAGAACTCAAGGTCTACGGAAAAGCCAACGCCGGCAGGTTCGACCCCATCGAGGACGAGACGCTCAGCCGCTGGGCCTCTTCGCAGCGCAAGGCCTATCACCAAGGCGAACTAGCCCAGGGGCGGATCGATCAGTTAAACGAAATCGCCTTCACCTGGGAATCGGCAACCACTGAAAACCATTGGCAGGCGCAATACGCCGAGCTGAAGGCTTACCACCAGGTCCATGGCGACGCCAACCCTTCGCGCCTGCGCATGCCCCAGCTCGGTGGCTGGTGCGGACACCAACGGCTGGCCCGCAAAGCGGGCAAGCTGGCGGAGCACCATATCCGTCAATTAGACGAACTGGGCTTCGTGTGGTCGCATCACGAGAAGACCCCTTGGGACGTCCACTTCGCCGCGCTGCAGGACTACATCAAGGTCCAGGGTGACAGCTACGTCCCGCATCGTTACGATGCCAACCCCAAGCTGGGATTCTTCACCCGCAATCTCCGCGTCCAATATGCCGCAGGAAAGCTGACCCGTGAGCAAATCGCCAAGTTGGAATCCATCGGCTTCCAGTGGGCGCTTTCCGGCCGACGGGGAAAACGTCGCAAGGCGTAGATCTCGTAAGAAGATCAATCCTCAGCGGTGCCTCGTTTGACAAACGGCCACCCGGAAGCAGACCGGCTGGCACATGGAGTCCCCGACCTCGCCACCGCCGACCAAACTCGTCCTCCAAACGTTCCTTTGCCGGCAGTCCGCGGCAGAATCGAAGGCGACGCTGCAGAAGATCGTCCAAACAAACCCGACCTTAAACACGTCGTTCCTCAACGGGCGATGGGACGAAGATAGCCGCATCGGCGGATTCGACCAGCACGGCGACATCGTCATCCGCCATCGCACCGAGCAGGCCAAGCATAAGCTGACCATCGAACACCGCGCTGGGGATGAACCGCTGATTGTCGAGATCATCATGGCCTTCGGCTTGGCGCTTACACGCCTCCCCACCCTGCCCGCCCCGGGCATGAACCGCCCCCACGGCATGGCCTACTTCTTCGAGATGATCCAGGGCAACCGCCTGAGCTCCAAGATCGTCGTGACCGACGCCGTCGTCGAAGCCGCCCATGACCTACGCTTCAACGACTACCGCATGGCCCGTCGCGCCCTAGACTTCCTGGCGAAGCTCCGTGTGATCAGCCGAACCTATCTCGAGCAGGACGACGCCACGCAGATGGCTTATCACATGGCCCAGATCGAACACCCCGAGCCCAAGATCTGCCTCTTCGAGGGCAAGAAGGTGTTCCTGCGCAACCAGATCACCATCAGGCCCGAGAAAGACGGCCCGCACCTGACCCTGCACTTCACCAAGCTCCCCAAGGGCAGGATCTTGGTCGGGTTCGTGGAGGAGACGCCGTTCTGAAGCGACGAAGTCGCTTCAGAACGGGAGTATCGAGTATAGAGTCTAGAGTATAGTGAGATACAACGTTTCGGGTGGCGGGTGGCAGCCTCAGGTGGCAGGTGGCGGGAATGATAGGGGGTTTTCCGGCTTGAGGGAGGTCGGACATAAGTCACTATTGGTTACGCAATGGGGCTTGGTCCGAACGGTCGTCAGTTCAGACGGCCTTCCTGAAAGGGATAGGACAAGCCTCGCCTCTTTAACGCCACAAGCTCCGGAATCGCCTCAGCGATCGGAGCCGGGGGGCTAAATCGCTGATACGTCCAGCGTGATCCCATGCATGGAATCCAGCAAGCATGTCGGCGAGCTGAAGATGGGGGTTGGCATGCGATGACTCGAAGCGGACTTCTGAAACGCCAAGCGCACGCCTGATGGCCGCCGCTCGATCGCGATGCCTCATCCCGTCGATGATCAAACGACTCCCGGCGGAAGGACCACCAAGAAGCCCGATGGCTTCGCGCATCATCCCGATCGCAACCGAATCAGACTGAAATGTCTGCGGCATGATTGTCTTCTTATCCCAAATAATCGCGTGATGCTGAGGCAAATCATGGAACAAACCTTCCAGGTAGGCATCGCGAGACCGCTGGCTCAGCTTAGACCAACGGAATTCATCCCTCCATCCAAGCCGTTTGCGTAATTGGGCATCCGCCGCCTGGAAATTCTCGGCGGAGCCTCCATCAGGATAACCGACCAGACAGACAACAAAAAGGCGTGATGCCCCTAATTCCGGGGAGGCACCAGGATCGCCCGACTCGTCGCAAAGGTATAGACGCACATATCCCAATGCACTTGAGGCAACATGGCCTCAATTCGCCAAAGGCCTCAGAACGGGCATAGGGTAGTATACTAAAAGGTAGGGGCGCGACGGCGTCGCGACCGTAGGGCTTAGAGCGGACGCGTACGCCGACGCGTCCCTACCCCATAATACAACCTGCCACCCGCCACCCGTGGCCGCCACCTGCCACCCGGAAATGAGAGTGCCCGCAATGGTCTGAATTTTTCTCCTTACTACGTAAGGAGGATTTTACTCAGGAAAATCATCTT
>JACCDP010295372.1_pt1 | contig 16279 bp, 17 predicted proteins | sample 7445841 | NCBI WGS metagenome assembly JACCDP01 (sample SAMN15323441, study PRJNA562643) | freshwater metagenome | isolation source: river surface water | place: USA:Blue River Watershed | collected 2017-08-17 | reverse complement strand
GGGGTCACGAAGAAGAGATGGCACGCCGCGCAACACAGGCTGCTGAAGAAGCGGCCCGAAAAGCGGATGAAGAGGCTCAGCGCATGGCCTTGGAAGCGGCTGGTGCAGAGGACGAAGAAGAAGATGAAGGCCTGCTCAAGATGCGCGAGAACATGAAGAAAGAGAAGAAGAAGCCGACCATTCCGGCCGAACTGTTGGCCGGAAACAGCTACGAAGACAAATTGATGATCGTGCGCCTGGTCACCGAACAAGAACAATTCCGGGTGGCCAACGCCATCCGCTCCATGATTCAAATGCAATGATGGATTTCGCCGCCGACATTGAAGCCACCTTGCCCGATTTGCGCACCCCGCAACCGCAGCGCAGCGGCACCTTGGTGCGCCTGGTCGGCATGACCTTGGAAGCGCGTGGTGTCATGGCCCCTTTGGGTGCGTGTTGCGAAGTGGTCGGACAAACCGGTCACCGCGTCGAAGCCGAGGTGGTGGGTTTCAACGACAAGGTTTTGTTTCTGATGCCCTTCACCGAGCCTACAGGCGTGGGCCCCGGCGACATGGTGCGTGTGCTCAGCAACTCGTCGCTGGTCAAGCTGGGCCCCGAGTTGTTGGGCCGTGTGATTGATGGACGATGCCAGCCTTTGGATGGCAAACCCGACCCCGGTTGCAAAGAACTGCTCAGCTTGCTGGGTCGCCCGATCAACCCAATGGAGCGCGGCCCGATCAACAAAATTTTGGATGTGGGTGTCAAAGCCATCAATGGCGTACTCACTTTGGGACGCGGTCAACGCTTGGGCCTGGTGGCTGGTTCCGGCGTGGGCAAGAGTGTGCTCTTGGGCATGTTGACCCGCTTCACCAAAGCCGATGTGGTGGTGATTGGCCTGATTGGCGAACGTGGCCGCGAGGTGCAAGCCTTCATTCAAGAATCATTGGGTGAAGAAGGCTTGGCCAAATCGGTGGTGGTTGCGGCCCCAGCCAACGTGTCGCCGGTGCTGCGTTTGAAGGCCACGCACCTCACGCATGTGATTGCAGAATATTTCCGCGACCAAGGCAAAGACGTGCTCATGCTGTGCGACAGCTTGACGCGCGTGGCCCATGCCCAGCGTGAAATTGGTTTGGCCATTGGCGAACCACCCACGGCCAAAGGCTATCCACCCTCGGTGTTCGCCTTGCTGCCCAATTTGATTGAACGCGGTGGTGTGGGCCGTCATGGTCATGGCTCCATCACCGCCATCTACACCGTGCTCGCCGAAGGCGATGACGCCGCCGACCCGATTGTCGACATTGCCCGCGCCTCTTTGGATGGCCAGGTGATGTTGTCGCGCAAATTGGCCGACTCGGCGCATTACCCTGCGATCGATTTGACCGGTTCTATTTCTCGTTTGATGCAATCTTTGCTCAGCAACGAGGACTTGAAGTCAGCCAACAAATTGCGACGCCTGTGGTCCATCTACCAGCAAAACGTCGACCTGGTGCAAGTGGGCGCCTATGAAAATGGATCCAACCCCGAGTTGGACGAAGCGATTCGCTTGAACGACCGCATTGTGAGTTTTTTGCGCCAAGACATGCACATCAGCCAAGACTATGAGACCACGCGTCAGCAGTTGCGTGAATTGCTCAGCCAATGAGACGGAAGACTTGACCCATGAAACCCCGCAGTTGTTGGTCCGTGTTGGCCAAAAAAGCCAAAGACGATGAAGAGTTGGCGCAGCAAGCGCAAACCCAAGCACGCCAACGCGTCGAGCAGTTGCAATCCAGTCGCCAGCGCATGGACGATTTGTTGAATGATTACAAACGCCGCGCGTTGGAAAACCAAACCAAATTGCAAAGCATGGCTGACGCCACCAACAACCGCCAATTCATGTTGCAACTGCAAGAGTTGGTGAACCGGGTGGACAAAGACTTGGTGGCCGCACTGGCGGCTTTGGATCGGGCCAAATTGGCCTTGTTGCAAGCCACCCATCAGCGCATGAAGATGGAAACCATGCAAGAGAAAGACTTGGCTGCGGTGCAGCAGTGGCAGCGCAAACGCGAGCAGAAAGAAATGGACACCTTGGGGCTGACGCTTTACAACCTCAAGGCTTGACCCAGGCAGCCTGCAGCCAGTGCCAATAGTGCGGCTTGAAGGCCCAGGGCAGCAAGGTGGTGCTGGTGTTCACGGCAAACACGGTTTGGGTGGAATGGTCGTGCCAGACACCGGTGGCATTCAATGTCGCCAACAAGGCTTGCGCCGCATCCGCATGGGCCATCACCTTGGGCCCCAGTTTCACTTGGGCGCTTTCTTCGGGCAAGTCATCCAAGCGCGTCAACGTCAAAGTGTCATGACTGGGCAAGGGCAGGGCTGGGTCGATGGGACCGGAATACACATCATGCAAGCTGCCCCAGGCTCGGCCTTGGAGCATGGTTTTGAGCTGCCCGAGTTGGCGCTCGGCCATGTCTTCATCGCCCAAGCGAAACCCCACCTGACCCAAGACATTGTCAAACCACAAACACGCCTCGGGGTGTGTTTGCAGCAGCGCGGGCAAGTTGGCAATCGCATCCAGGCGATGGTGATGCACTTGAATGCCCAGCGCTTTCAAATGGCGGCCGTGGCGCAAGCCAAACAAGAAGGGCACCAAGGGGTCGATGTCGTAAATGTCGATGCGTTTGAAGCGCTGCAACCAGGGCGTGGGTAGCATCCAACCGGCGCTGCAACCGATCAGCAACAAATGCGTTTGCGTGGGTTGCACTTGCGCCAAAAATTGGGCGATCAATTCACGCGTGGGCAACCAGCGCGCCAAGGAGCGGGCGGCGTGCACATGCCAGTTCAGGCCGCCGGTGCCACCTGCGTTGGCCAGGTCACGCAGCCAGGTGCCCCAGCCGTTCCATGCGGCTTGGTCAGTGCGGCTCACAAAGTGACTTCATGATGTTGAACACAGGCGAATTGGGCGGAGGTGCTCGCCATTGATCAAACACCCCTTCTCGGGAGAGTTGTTCGCCCGTGAGTTTGGGTCCGCTGTAAAAAGCCAAGGACCGGGTGCGCACTTGGCGGTTGTTGCAATTCATTTCAATCAGGGCCTTGGTGGACCAATAGGGTTTGCCCAAGCTGTTGTGTTGCACCTTGCGGTAATCCAACATGGTCCAGACCGTGCGCATCTCGCCTTGGCGCGCAATGGAACTGCGGTCAATGCCGTACTCCACATCATCGGTCAGGCCCGTGGCCGTCCACTGGGCTGCAAGCACCTGGGCAGTGCCAACGGCCATCAGGAGGCAAATCAGCCATTTCACCGATTTCACAAAAAAATCCATTTTTCACTCTCGCGCGATAGATAATGCTGCTCATGCCAAACCACGACTGGGCTCAGTACTCTCTCAGTATGACACTCGTCTTGTTGCTGTTGGCGGCAGCCCTGTGGTGGCTGTCGCGCCGCAACAAGGGCTTTCTCCTCCCTGCCTCACAGCGGCGCATTCAAATTCTAGAGGCCTATCCCATGGGCCTGCGCCACAAGCTTTTGTTGGTGCAAGTCGATTCGCAGCGCTTGCTGCTGGCGGTCACCTCAAACGACATTCAAACACTGCATGCCTGGCCTGCAGATGCTCCTCCACCTGAACAACAGGGTGCTCCCCATGCGCAATAAATACTTTTGGCTGCCTCTGCTCATGCTGTTCATGGTGTGGTTGCCCGACATCAGCTTGGCCCAAGGCCTGCCCATGGTCACGGTCAACAGCGGCAAAGGCGGTCAGCAATACAGCCTGACCTTGCAACTGTTGGGTCTGATGACGGTGCTCACCTTGCTGCCGTCCTTGCTGCTGATGATGACCTCGTTCGTGCGCATCATCATCGTGTTGTCCATCTTGCGCCAAGCCTTGGGCACGGGCCAAACGCCGCCCAACACGGTGTTGGTGGGCTTGGCCTTGTTCCTCACCTTCTTCATCATGACCCCGGTGTTCGATGATGTCTATGCCAATGCGATTGCGCCCTACATGAATGGCACCTTGCCCTTTGAGAAGGCCTTGGCCAAGGCCGAGGTGCCGGTGCGCGACTTCATGATGTTGCAAACCCGCGAAGACGACATCGCCATGTTCATGCAAATCGCGCAGCGCAAAGAGGTCGCCAGTGCCGCCGAGGTGCCGTTCACCACCTTGGTGCCAGCCTTTCTCACGTCGGAACTCAAAAGCGCATTCATGATCGGCTTCATGGTCTACATCCCGTTTGTGGTCATCGATTTGATCGTCTCCAGTGTGTTGATGTCCATGGGCATGATGATGCTGTCACCCATGATCATCTCCATGCCCTTCAAACTCATGTTGTTCGTGTTGGTGGATGGCTGGACCTTGCTGATGGGTTCATTGGCCTCGAGCTTCATCTTCAAATAAGGAGTCCCCAATGGATACCGCCATGGTGGTCGATTTAGCGCGCCAAGCGCTGTGGATGACGATGTTGATTTCGGCCCCCATGTTGTTGGTGGCCTTGGTGGTCGGTTTGATCGTGGGTATTTTTCAAGCCGCCACTTCGATCAACGAACAAACCCTGAGCTTCATCCCCAAGTTGCTTTCTTTGGGACTGACGGCTGCCGTGTTTGGCGGTTGGATGATCAACACCTTGGTGGACTACACCAAGGTGCTGTTTGGCCGCATCCCTGGGCTGTTTGGGTAAGCCATGAACATCGAGATGCTCAATTTGCTGGACAAGTTTTACGCCTTGATCTGGCCCATGCTGCGCATCTCTGCTTTTTTGGCGTTCTCGTCTATTTTTTCCATCCGCGCGGTCAACATCCGCATCCGCATCTCCATCGGTTTGGTGCTCACCATCTTTTTGTCCATGCAACTGGAGGTGCCCAAAATCGACCCGGCCACCGCCGAAGGTTTGAAAGAAATCTTCAACCAGTTGTTCATTGGCTTTGCCATGGCCTTGATCATGCAATTGGCTACCGCGGGCATGGTGTTGGCCGGTCAGGCGGTGTCGGGCTCGATGGGCTTGTCCATGGCCAACATGATCGACCCCACCCTGGGCAACGTGCCGGTGGTGTCGCAGCTCTTCACCATCTTGGGCACTTTGGTGTTTTTGTCCATCGGTGGGCACTTGATTGTGTTTGGCTTGTTGCTCGAATCGTTCACCCTGTTTCCGATTGGCAAAAGCCTGATGACCCAAGATGTGCTGGGCAAGATGACCGCTTGGGGCGCCATGATGTTTGTCTCGGCCTTGCTCATCGCCTTGCCGGTGGTCATCACCTTGTTGTTCGTCAACATTGGCGTGGGTTTTGTCACCCGTGCCGCACCCAGTTTGCAATTGTTTTCCGTGGGTTTGCCGGCGATTTTGTTGTCCGGCTTCGTCATCTTGTGGTTGTCCGTGCCCAGCATCATCAACCGCATCAATTGGCTGTGGGTGCAAACCTTCAGCCAAATGCGTGGCATGTTGATCGGAGGCTAACGCGATGGCAGACGACTCCTCCGAACGGACCGAAGAACCCACGGCGCAGCGCCTGAGCAAAGCCCGTGAAGAAGGGCAGGTGGCGCGCTCGGTCGAATTGTCGACGGCCGCCATCTTGGTGGCGGCCACGTTGTTTTTCAGCCTCTCGGGCAGCTACTTGTTCCACCGTTTGGGCACGTTGTTCACCTCGCAGTTGCAGTTTGACCGCAAGGTGATGGACAAGGCCGAGTTGCTGCCAGCCATCTTTTTCCAATCGGTGATCGACGGCTACATCTTGATCTTGCCCGTCATGGCTTTGTTGGCGGTGGTCGCCTTGTTGTCCACCGTGATGAGTGGCGGCCTGATTTTTTCACCCAAGATGATCTTGCCCAACTTCGGCAAGCTCAACCCCATGTCGGGCTTGGCCCGCATGTTTGGCATGAAGGCACTCATCGACTTGTTCAAAACACTGCTGAAGTTTTTGGTCATCAGCGTGATTTTGTGGATGTCGATCACCAACAACATCGAAGACCTGGTGTCCCTGAACCGCATGGACTTGGGCACGGCCGTCAGCCACGCGGGCACCATGATTTTGGACGCTTGTTTTTGGATGAGCATGGGCTTGGTGGTGATTGCCATCGCCGACGTCCCCTTGCAGCACTACCAAGTGAACAAAAAACTCAAGATGACGCGCCAGGAAATCAAGGACGAGATGAAAAACGCCGAGGGCCGTCCCGAGGTGAAAGCCACCATCCGTCGGCGTCAACGCGAGATGGCCAACAACCGCATGATGGACAACGTCAAAGACGCCGATGTCGTCATCACCAACCCACAGCATTTCGCCGTGGCTCTGAGTTACGACCCCAACTCTGACGGCGCACCCACCTTGGTGGCCAAGGGCACCGACGATTTGGCCAAGCGCATTCGCGAACGCGCCAAAGAAAACAGCGTCTATATTTTTGAAGCCCCCGAGTTGGCCCGGGCCCTGTACTTCACCACCAAACTTGACCACCCCATCCATGAAGGGCTCTACCACGTGGTGGCCCAGGTCATTGCCTATGTGTTCAGCTTGAACCAGACTTATGCGCCAGGCGAGGGCATCGTCAAACCCACACTGCGCATCCCTGACAATATGCGCTATGACGAAAATGGATTTCTTTTCCAGAAATGACCCGATGACGGTGTGCCATGAGTGACTTCTACCAAAGCCCTGCCGACAAACTGCGCTTTGAAATCTTGCTCAAGTCGCTGCGAGAGGGCCGGCTGAACCTGGCCATCTTGGGCGATGACGAGGTGGCCTTGGCGCACTATGGCCGCCGCATTTTTCAGCACCTGCGAGAGCAAGGCGAAGAGCACGTGGAGCTGTGGACCTCGGCCGACTCGGACAAACTGGTCGATCGCTTCAATGAAATCTTGTCGCAAATGACCTTGGACCAAGCGCTGGACAAGACCAACAAGAGCATCCCCAAGCGCTACATGATCTTTCCCGACACGCAAGGCATTCAAGACTTTGAATTGCAATTGCTGGCGCGTTTGGTCAATGGCTTTCCAGCCAGCAACATCAACCTGATTCTGCTGATCAACAACGCCAGCTATTACGAAAAGAAGCTGTCTGCTTTCGGTAAAAACCTGCTGCAATGGGTCTTGGAGTCCGAGGAGCCTGACGAACCTGCGCCGCTCAACACGCAAACCCACAAGCCTTTGGCCAACGCCAATTTCACCTTGCCCCCGGCACCCGCCAAGCCCTTGGAGATTGGTGAATTGCTGCCCCCCGCCGACCACTTGGACTTGTCCAGCGACCCGGTGATGGGCGAGGTGGTGCCTGGCAGCGATGGCCCCACGGGCGAAGAACTCGCGCAATCATGGGAGCCGCCGCCCAAGAAAAGCCATGGCGGCAAAATCGCCGCTGGCTTGCTGGCCAGTTTGCTGCTCAGCATGGGCGCCTTGGGTTACATCTACCACGAGCAACTGCTGGACGAATGGGCCGCCTTGGAAAGTTACTTGAAGGGACCCAGCAAAGCCGCGCCCCTGAGCACCACCGAAGTGACCGCGGCAGCCCCCCGCACCCCGCCAGCACCCACGGTGGGCATGTCTTCCAGCAACACCCCCACGCCGCTGAAACCCACCGACGCAGTCAGCACCGAACAAGGTGAGGCGGTGGTCAAACCAGTGGAGCCTCCCCCCAAACCACCCGAGCCCATCCAAACAGCCGAGCCGGTGAAGCCGCTAGAACCTGCCAAGCAGCCCGAGCCGCCCAAAGCGGCCGAGCCTGTGAAACCCCCAGAGCCGCCCAAAGCGGCCAAATCAGCGGAAAAAACAGCCGACAAATCGCCCGAGCCGCCCAAAGCGGCGCAAGCCGACGATGTGGCCTGGGTTCGCCAGCTCCAAGACGAGGCCTGGGTCATGCAACACGGGGCTTTTGACAGCCTGTCCGAGGCCCGCAGCTTCCAGTCCAGTTCCTTGGGCTACAAGGCAGGACAGGTCTTCTACACCCAGCGCAAGGGCAGCAAACCCTATTACATTTTGATCACAGGGCCGTATGCTGAGAAAAGCCAAGCCGAGGCCCTCATGCGGCAAAACCCACCTTTGGCCAAAGCTTGGCTGCGATCTGCAAAATCACTGAAGCTTCAGTTTTCTGATTGAACCAGCCGCAGCTGATCAAGATGTGTCTGAAGGGGTCGATTCCCTTGTCTGGAGAAATGAGATGAGTCAAGAACCCCCTTTTTCAGATGATCCCTTGCCGGGCTTGGAGCCCCAAGCCAAAACACCGGGTGCCGCTGTGTCCCCGGGCGAGGCTGAGCCTGGGCACGACGAGGCGGCTTTGCACGACCCGGATTTGAAGCCGCAAAGCAGCTACGGTCGTTCGGACCCGGCCTCCTTGGCAGCCCTTCAATCCAATGAACTGGCCGACCCTTCGCTGCACGCCGCCGACGCACACGCCTTGGCCGCGCCCGATATCAATCCCAGCCCAGGCCGCGGCCTGGTGGACTTCATGCAAAAGCCGCCGGCCGCCAAGCCTGCTGGTCCGGATTTCTCCAATTGGGACCCGCATTTAGCCCATTTGGCTCAAGTTGGACTGATTGCCGCCGATCATTGGGAAGAGCAATTCAAGCCGCGGATTGACCAATTGCATGACGACATCACCCAGGTGAACGAGCAATTGGACGATCTTGAAAAGGCCAAACGAACATTCAAGAAATCCTAAGGACCCAGACCATGGCGCAAGACAAGCAAACAGCAGAAGCCTCCGAGGACGGCGACTTCCTGCCCGAGCCGCCTGCGCCGGTGGAGGTTGCCGTGGTGGTGGAGGAGTCGGGTGACGCCTTGGCCGAAGGCATTGCAGCCCTGCAAACCCAAACTGTGGACCCGTCCGAGGTGTCGCGCCAGTTGGAAGACCTGACCGGTGTGGTGCTCAGCTCGGCCGAGGTGTCCACCCGCTCGGCCGAGGTGGCGGCCAACATCAGCCACGAAATGCGCGAGGTGATGAAGATCGTCACCGCCGCCAACGACCGCAACATCCTGCACTCGCGTGTCATCCTGATCGGCCTGTTGGCCTTTTTGATGATCGCTGTTGGCACCTTCTTTGCCATCTCCACCCGCTTGCAGCAAAACATCCGCCAGTTGGACGCCTTGTCATTGGCCGTGGGCAAACGCGTGGTCGAACTCGATGCCACCTTGGCCACTTTTGGTGACGCCACCCGTGGTTTGGGCGACACCACCGAAAAGCTCGACACCATGGAAGAGCGTCAAATCAAGTTGAACGAAGCGGTTGAAGCCAAGATGGAAGACTTGAACAAGTTGTTCGTCAAGTTGCCCGATCAAATTTCGGGACAAGTCAACGGGCAAGCCGACAAAGCCTTGGACGCCAAATTGCTGGCCTTGAACAAGAGCATTCAAGCCTTGGAAGCCAAGGTTCAGGCGCTGGCCAACAAACCCGCACCTGCGGCACCAGCAGCCAACAACAACCAAAAAGAAGTGTTGGCTGAAATTCAAAAGCTGAAGAAAGACCTGGACGCGGCCAATGCCAACGCGGCCAAAGCGGCCAAAGAAGCAGCCAAAGAAGCGGCCAAAGAGCGCGACAAGGCCGCCGATTACAAACAACCGCCGCTGCAATTGCCAGGTGCCGAAAAAGCTGCACCTGCGGCCAAAGCGGCTGACGCCAAAGCAGCGCAAGCCAAGGCCGAAGCAGCCCGTGCGGCCGAAGCCAAGGCGGCCGAAGCCAAAGCTGCTGCTGACGCCAAAGCCGCCGCAGACGCCAAAGCTGCTGCGGAAGCCAAGACCTTGGCTGCTGCCAAAGCCGCCGCCGATGCTGCGCGTGCTGCTGCTGAGGCCAAAGCCGCCGCCCAACCACCTGCGCTGCCGCCACGCGCAGCGCCCAAAGAAGACCGGGTCATTTACCCGCGGCCCGCCAGCGACAACTGACGCCTCAAGCCAACTGGAAACTTTCCGGGTTGGCTTTGGGCCAATAGGTTTTGAACGGTTCGGGCAGCTTGCCTAAGCTGTCTTTCAACAAAGCCCCTTTGCTGATCGCCGGATACACATCTGCCAAAGTTTGAATCTCGCTGTCATTCACGCGCCGCGAGACATGCTCGGGCTTCAAGTCTTGCGGGGACTGCAATCCCGCGGCTTGCAACAGCTCTTGCAAAGCCATCAAGGTGTTTTGTTGAAAGTGCATCACGCGTTCGGCTTTGCTGGGCACCACCAGCGCGATTTGCCGTTGTGGGTCTTGCGTGGTCACGCCTGTGGGGCATTCCCCGGTGTGGCATTTCTGCGCTTGAATACAACCCAGTGCAAACATGAAACCACGCGCGCTGTTGCACCAATCGGCACCCAAAGCCAGCGTTCGGGCCATGTCAAAGCTGCTGATGATTTTGCCGCTGGCCCCGATGCGGATTTGATCGCGCAGGCCCACGCCCACCAGGGTGTTGTGCACCAATCGCAAACCATCTTTCATCGGCATGCCCATGTGGTCGGACAGCTCCAAGGGGGCAGCCCCAGTGCCGCCTTCAGCACCATCCACGACGATGAAGTCGGGCAGAATTTTCGTGGCCTGCATGGCCTTGACGATGGCAAACCATTCCCAGGGATGGCCAATGCAGAGTTTGAAACCAATGGGTTTGAATTGACTGAGTTCACGCAAGGATTGGATGAACTCCAAGAACTCGATGGGGTTGCCGAAGGTGCTGTGCGACGCCGGTGAGACGCAATCGGCGCCCAAAGCCACGCCACGGGCTTCGGCAATTTCAGGGGTGACTTTGGCAGCAGGCAGCACGCCGCCATGGCCGGGTTTGGCGCCTTGGCTGAGCTTGATTTCAATCATCTTCACCTGCGGCTGGCGCGCGTTTTCCACGAAATGGCTGGGGCTGAACTTGCCCTCGTCATCGCGGCAGCCGAAGTAGCCCGAACCGATTTCCCAAATCAAGTCGCCGCCGTGAATGCGGTGGTAGCGCGAGATGGAGCCCTCGCCGGTGTCGTGCGCAAAACCACCCATTTGGGCGCCTTGGTTCAGCGCCATGATGGCGTTGGCACTCAGGGCACCAAAGCTCATGGCCGACACATTCAACAAGCTGATGTCATACGGCTGGGTGCAGGCACTGGTGCCCACCTTCACGCGGAAGTTGTGGCTCTCAATGCGTGTTGGGGCCATGGAGTGGCTCAGCCACTCTTGGCCGTTGCTGTCGAGGTCGCGCAAGGTGCCAAAGGGTTGTTTGTCCGATTGGCCTTTGGCACGGGCATACACCAAACTTCGTTGCGCGCGTGAAAACGGCGACGCATCGTTGTCGCTCTCGATGAAGTATTGGCGGATTTCAGGCCGGATGAACTCGAGCAAAAAACGCAGGTGGCCCAGGATGGGGTAGTTGCGCAGCACCGCATGGTGGGTTTGCAGCAGATCGTGCACACCGACCGCACTCAGCGCGGCAAACAGCACGAACCACAGCAAGCCTTGACCGGAGGCCAGCAACACCAACAAGCTGAACACCAGCCCACCCAGGGCCAAGAAAAACGTGGTGTAACGAACCGGGAAGTGGATCTTGCTGAAGTCAGGCATGAACGAGGTCTCCTGTGAGGACCGACCTCGGCGCGAGGTCAGGTGGATGTGTTGCGCAACTTGGACGACAGCCGCGCTTGTGCCAGTGAGGATACTTCAGCCCGCAGGCGGGCCATGGACAGTTGCTGGTCCGAGGCGCGTTGGATTTCTTGCAGGTCTTGCAAGATGGTGTTGCGCAGCTTGTCCAGCTCTTCATCGATGGAGGACAGGCGACGGCGCAACTCGCGCTGCTGGCTCATGCGCTGGCTCAGCACATTGACGCTGGTGGCGATGATTTTCCAGTTGTGCGCCAACTCGTCTTGCGGCGGTTGGTTCAGCTGCTCAAACAACTCGCCCAACAACGGGTCTTGCAGCACCTCTTCAGGCTTGGGCAGGGCGTCTTCACGCACGGCGTCGGCCACGGCTTGCAAAGACTGGGCGTGTTGCTGGGACTGCTGTTCATCAAAAGTATGCTGAGACATGGATTGCATCTCGGTGGCATTTTGTTCGGTGAAGTTGTGCACCGATGCCCAGCCCATGCCGGGGTCGTATTGCTTCAAGCCTTTGAAGGCCAGGAATTTTTCTTCAGACATGGTGTGCATTCGGGCTTAGAGCTTGGCCGAGCTGCTGCGAGCCAAGCGTTTGAGAAATTCGGGGATGCCCATTTGCGCCAACGAACGTGAATTCACCACGGCTTCGCTGTCCTCGGCGACTTTGCGTTGGCGGTAACGGCCCAACACTGAGAATTGCGAGGCACTGGCCACACCGTCGAGCACACTGGATTTGCTGGGGGTGAGTGGCACGCGGTGGCTGCTGCTGTCGCGCTCGGTGAGCTTGACGGGCATTGGTTGGCGCGGCTGGTGGGCTTGCGCCATGCGGATTTCTCGGGCGGCGCAAATCGCTTCGCCAAATTCGCGGAAAGACTCACCGCCAATGTCACGCGCATCCATCAGGTAGCCGCGCTCGAACAAATCACGCGCCGACTGTGCTTCCAAAATGGGCGGGGCCAGCATGAAGCTCACGGGGAAGCGCTGCTTGGTGAACACGTCCGAGTTGAGTTGTTCGTTCAGCACGCGGGTCGGGCAGACCACCAACATGGGGCGACGTGCCGAGGCCGAGTCGAACACCCAACGGTTGCGGCTCAAAAAGCCCGAGGTGGCGGCCAGTTCAATTTCGGACACCGAGGTGGGCACCAACACCATGTCGAATTCAAACATCAACTCGCCGGCCAAAGAATCCGACCAGGTGAGGTCACACACCAAGATGTCGCATTCGCTGGCGGCGCGGCGCATTTGCAAACGCGCTTCGAAGATGGGGCGGTTGCCGCCCTGATCAACGGGCAAGGACAAATGCTGCACCACCGCGCCCACGTTGGGCGCTTGGTTGAGCCAGGTGCTGGAGGAGCCGTGCGGGTCCCAGTCAATCAAAGTCACCCCCAGTCCAAGGGTGCGGCTCAGGTAAGCCACCAAATTGGCGGACAAGGTGCTCTTGCCAACGCCACCCTTTTGACTGGTGACCAAAATTTTGAAAGCCATTTTCTGCTCCTGGAAATGCAGCGATGTCGAGTCCCTCGGCTTCTGGCGAACCCAGAAACCAATCGAAGAAAATTCCGTAAGGGGGGATGGATATTAGCTTTTTTGCCGTTTCTGTCAAATCTGACAGAAATGCACATGTTGTTTTACGGCGACTTGAAGCTGCGGGGTTTTGACCCGACGCGCCATCTGCATACTTAAAAGTTAAGCCAAAATGGCCGCAATGGACAAATTGCGCATCGACAAATGGCTGTGGGCGGCCCGGTTTTACAAAACCCGCTCCTTGGCCACAGATGAAATCAACAAAGGCCGCATTGCGGTCAACGACCAAGTGGTCAAGCCTGCGCGCGAGGTCAAAGTGGGTGACAGCGTGGCCATGCGCCGCGAAGGGCAGGTGCGCACTGTGCTGGTTCAGGCCCTGAGTGATGTGCGCGGCCCCGCGCCCAAAGCCCAACTGCTTTACGCTGAAACGCCGGACAGCTTGCAAGCCCGCGAAGCCCATGCCCAGCAGCGCCGCTTTGCCCGCGAACCGGCGCAAAGCATTGAACACGGGCGGCCGACCAAACGCGACCGCCGCGATTTGCAAGAAGCACAGCACGGTTGGAACGACCGCTGGAGCGCTTCTTTGGAACCCCGCTGAATGAAAGCGCCCCGATGAAACTCTTGGCCATGGCTTGGCGTGCTTTGTGGCGCGACGCCCGCGCGGGCGAATTGCGCTTGCTCTGGGTGGCGGTGAGCCTGGGCGTGGCGGCACTCACCTCGGTGGGTTTTTTGGCCGACCGCATCGAAGGCGGCTTGCAACGCGACGCCCGCCAACTTCTGGGCGGCGACGCGGTCTTGGCCAGCGACCACCCCTTGGCCCCCGAAGTGTTCGCCAAAATTCAGCAACTGGGCTTGCAGTCCGCCGTCACACTGAGCTTTCCAACCATGGCCCGCAGCAGCCAAGCGCAGGGCGGCAACACCCGTTTGGTGGCGCTGAAAGTGGTGGCCGATGGGTACCCGCTGCGCGGTCGTTTACACATCCTGCCCCCCGCCGATGCCCCGGTGCCCAAGGCCGCGCTGGAACCCGCCTTGAACAACGGCACACCCTATGACCGCCCGGCCATCAGCACCGATCGCGTCCCCAATCCGGGCGAGGTATGGGCCGAGCCGGCCTTGCTGGAAGCCTTGGAAGTCAAGCCTGGCATGGAATTGCAGCTGGGTGAGCGCACGCTACGCATTGCCGAGGTGCTGATGAGCGAACCCGACCGAGGGGCGGGGTTCATGAACTTTGCGCCGCGCGTCATGATGAACCAAGCCGATTTGGCCGCCACCCAATTGGTGCAACCGGCCAGCCGCCTCAACTACCGCCTGGCCGTGATTGGCGCGCCCGCGCAGGTGGCGTCCTTTGCCCAATGGGCGCAAGCCTATGTGAAGCAAGCCGATGTGCGCGGCGTGCGCTTGGAAACCTTGGAAGCCGGGCGGCCCGAGATGCGCCAAACCTTGGACCGCGCCGAGAAGTTTTTGCATTTGGTGGCCTTGTTGGCCGCGCTCCTGAGCGCCGTGGCCGTGGCCCTGGCGGCGCGTGGTTTTGCTGCTCGGCATCTGGACGACTGCGCCATGCTGCGGGTCTTGGGCCAAAGCCAGCGGCACATCTTGACGGTCTATGTGTTGGAGTTTTTCACCGTCGGCGTGTTGGCCAGTGGCTTGGGACTGCTGCTGGGTTTTGGCCTGCACCAGGTGTTTGTCAGCCTGCTCACCGGCTTGGTGGACACCGCTTTGCCCGCGCCCACTTGGCAGCCCGTGTGGCAAGGTCTGGGCGCAGGTCTGACCTTGCTGTTGGCCTTTGGCTTGCCACCCATTTTGCAATTGGCACAAGTGCCAGCGCTGCGTGTGATTCGGCGCGACTTGGGGCCGATTCGCCCAGCTTCCGTGGGCGTGCTGGGCTTGGGGCTGTTGGGCTTTGGCACCTTGCTGTTGTCGGCCAGCCGCGACCTGTGGTTGGGGCTGATGGTGGTGGGCGGCTTTGCGGGCGCGGCGCTGGTGTTTGCTGGCATGGCTTGGTTGGCCGTGTGGGGCTTGCGCCAAAGCGTGGGATTGGCGCAGGTGCCCACGTGGTTGCGCATGGCGACCCGGCAAATCAGCGCGCGCCCCGGTTACACCGTGGTGCAGGTGAGCGCTTTGTCGGTGGGCTTGCTGGCGCTCATGCTGTTGGTGCTGTTGCGCACCGATTTGGTCGACAGCTGGCGCAACGCCACGCCAGCGGATGCGCCCAACCGTTTTGTCATCAATATTCAGCCGGACCAGTCGGATGATTTCTTGCAGCACTTGCAGGACGCGGGTGTGGCCAAGATGGACTGGTACCCGATGATTCGCGGCCGCTTGATCGCGGTCAACGGCCAACTGGTGAGCCCCGAGAGCTACACCGAGGACCGGGCACAGCGTTTGGTGGAGCGCGAGTTCAACATCTCGCACGCGGCCAGCGCACCGGCGCACAACCAAATCTTGCAGGGGAAGTGGACGCCCGAGGAAAAAAACGCCATCAGCATGGAGGAGGGCATTGCCAAAACGCTGAATTTGAAGTTGGGCGATCAACTGCGTTTTGAAATTTCCGGCCAGCCCTATGAGGCGCAAATCACGTCGCTGCGGCGCGTGGACTGGACCTCGATGCGGGCGAATTTCTTCGCCATTTACCCGGTGTCGCAACTGCCCGACATTCCCAAGACCTACATCGCGGCCTACCGCGCCCCCACCCAAACAGGCTTTGACAACGGTTTGGTGAACCGCTTCCCGAATGTGACGAATGTGGACATGGGCGCGACCATCAACCAAGTACAAAAAGTGTTGGGGCAGGTGATTGGCGCGGTGGAGTTTTTGTTTGGCTTCACGCTGGCAGCGGGCCTGGTGGTGCTGTTTGCGGCGGTGACCGCCACGCGTGAAGAACGCGCCCGCGAGTACGCGGTGCTGCGGGCTTTGGGCGCGGGCAACCAACTGCTGCGGCAGGTGCAAACCGCCGAGTTGCTCGGGGTGGGCGCGCTGTCGGGCGCTTTGGCCGCGCTGGTGGCCATGGCCATGGGCTGGGGTTTGGCGCGCTATGTGTTTGAGTTCAGTTGGCAGGCCTCGCCCTGGGTTCCCCTGGTCGGCATCGGCGCGGGCGCGTTGCTGGCCTGGGGCGCGGGGTGGTGGGGACTGCGGGAGGTGCTGCGCCGGCCGGTGGTGCAGACCTTGCGGCAGGCGGCGCATTGAGCGTGCTTGAAGTCACGCTGAGCTTGCCAACCACGGGTTTGCTGCTCGCCTTTGAGGACACGCGAGCTTGCCAACCACGGTGGGCTCGGCCGACGCTCACCGCCGCAAGCGG
>JACCDP010020828.1_pt1 | contig 16279 bp, 15 predicted proteins | sample 7445841 | NCBI WGS metagenome assembly JACCDP01 (sample SAMN15323441, study PRJNA562643) | freshwater metagenome | isolation source: river surface water | place: USA:Blue River Watershed | collected 2017-08-17 | reverse complement strand
GGAGAACATGTTCACCACTGAATCGGAGAAGCGCGATTACGCGCTCAAGCCGATGAACTGCCCGGGCCATTTGCTGATCTTCAAGCAAGGCATCAAAAGCTACCGCGACCTTCCGCTTCGTTACGGCGAGTTCGGCCAGTGCCATCGCAATGAGCCCTCGGGGGGGCTGCACGGCATCATGCGTGTACGCGGATTTACGCAGGATGACGGCCACATTTTTTGTACCGAGGACCAGATCCGGGGCGAGGTCACCGCTTTCACAGCGCTGCTGCAAAAGGTCTATAAAGACTTTGGCTTCTCCGAGATCATCTACAAGCTTTCCACCCGGCCTGAAAAGCGCATTGGCACGGATGAGAGTTGGGACCGCGCGGAAAATGCGCTGGCCGAAGGCTTGCGCGCTTCGGGTTGCGAGTTTGAGTACTTGCCGGGCGAGGGTGCTTTTTACGGGCCCAAAATCGAGTACACCCTGAAGGACGCACTTGGCCGGCAGTGGCAGTGCGGGACCATCCAAGTCGACCCTAACCTGCCTGAGCGACTCGACGCCGAGTTTGTGGGCGAGGACGGCGCCCGCCATCGCCCGCTCATGCTGCACCGCGCGATTGTCGGCAGTCTCGAACGCTTCATCGGCATCCTCATCGAGCAGCACGCGGGTGCTCTGCCCACTTGGTTGGCGCCTACGCAGGTGGTTGTGCTGAACATTACCGACTCCCAAGCGGATTACGCCCGGGAAGTGGCGAAAACGTTGCTAAATCAAGGGCTTAGGGTTGAGTTAGACCTTAGGAATGAAAAAATTACGTATAAAATACGCGAGCATTCGCTGCAAAAGGTTCCCTACATCCTTGTCCTCGGTGACAAGGAGAAGGCTGCCAGTGCGGCGGCTGTCCGGGCCCGGGGCAACCAGGACCTTGGAGTCATGGCAGTCGAGTCCTTCGTCGAACGTATTCGTGAAGACATCGCCGCCAAACGTTGAGCTAGCCAAAAGGATCTCACCATCGCTACTGAATTTCGCGATCGCCGCCAGCGCGAGGAACGCAAACACCGCCTGAACCGGGAAATCATGGCCCCGGAAGTTCGACTTTCCGGCCCAGAGAACGAGCCTCTGGGCATCGTGAACCTCCAGGATGCCCTGCGCATGGCAGGCGAGCTGGACGTGGATTTGGTCGAGATCGCTGCCACCGCCATCCCACCGGTGTGTCGGCTCATGGACTACGGCAAGTTCAAGTACCAGGAGCAGAAGAAGGCCGCCGAGGCCAAGGCCAAGCAGACGGTCATCGAGATCAAGGAAGTTAAATTCCGGCCCGGTACCGATGATGGCGACTACAACATCAAGATGCGCAACATCCGTCGGTTTCTCGGCGATGGGGACAAGTGCAAGATCACCCTCCGTTTCCGTGGGCGCGAGATTACCCACCAGGAACTGGGCCTGGCGCTGTTGAACCGCATTCGCGATGACCTGGCCGACTTGATCATCGTCGAGCAGTTCCCCAAGTTGGAAGGCCGCCAGATGATCATGATGATCGCCCCCGGCCGCAAGAAGCCTGGGGCACCCGCAGCCAAGGCTGAGGCGGGTTCCGCCGCATCGGCGGAGAGCCAAGGGGCGTGAGCGCTGGGGCGTTCCCCCTGTTCTTTGGGGCGGCTGAGGAGGGTGGCCTCCCGAAGTCGCTTCCCAAGACGAGGGGCGTCGGGGTTGTGCAATAATTGCGAGTTCCGTCGTCTGCGGTTGGTCGCTGCGGGCGCGGCTATCGGTCTGGCCTCCGGCGCAAGCAGGAAGGTAGGCCGTCACACAAGTGGCTCGGGGCCAGCAAGTTCCGCGGTTGGTTTCGCGGACGCCTCACGAGCACGAATCAAAGAAGGAGCAGTCACATGCCCAAGATGAAGACCAAGAGCAGCGCGAAGAAGCGTTTTCGCGTTCGTCCCGGTGGTACCGTCAAGCGGGGTCAAGCGTTCAAGCGCCACATCCTGACCAAGAAGACCACCAAGAACAAGCGCCATTTGCGCGGCTCTGTTGCCGTGCACGAGACCAATATGGGTCACATGGCACAGATGCTCCCGTTCGCGGGCCTCTGATCTCACTGGACGAACAAGGAGTTATCTATGCCCCGCGTCAAACGTGGCGTTACCGCCCGCGCCCGCCACAAAAAAGTTCTCGCCCTTGCCAAGGGTTTCCGCGGTCGTCGTGGCAACGTCTTCCGCATCGCCAAACAGGCGGTGATGAAGGCAGGCCAATACGCTTACCGTGACCGCCGCGCCAAAAAGCGCGTATTCCGCCAACTGTGGATCGCCCGTATCAATGCGGCTGCCCGCGAACTGGGTCTGACCTACAGCCAGTTTGCCAATGGCATCCGCAAGGCCGGTATCGAGATCGACCGCAAGGTTCTGGCCGATATTGCAGTGCACGACAAGGCAGCATTTGCCGGCATCGTGGAGCAAGTCAAGGCCAGGCTGGCGGCTTGAGTTCACGCCGGGAGCCGTTCCTGAAAACGGCTCTCGGCGCCTTCCTCCAGACAGGGCTAGGGCTTGCGTGGCACTAGCCCTGTTATTTTTTGCGGTCTGGACATCGCCGCTGCTGGGGCTCTTCAGAGCCTGGCGGGCATCGCCCAGAAGCCGTTCAGACTGCCTCATTGATTGCCCGTACTGACCCCATGAGCAACGAACTCGATTCCCTCGTCGCCAGCGCGCGCCAAGCCTTTGGCGAGGCGGCCACGGCCACACAACTCGAAGACGCTAAGGCCCGCTATATCGGGAAGTCGGGCCGCATCACAGAATTGATGAAGGGCATGGCCGCCCTGAGCGTGGAGGAAAAGAAGACCCGAGGCGCCGCCATTAATCTGGCCAAGCAGGCCATTGAGGAGGCTCTTGGCGCTCGCAGGCAGTCCCTCGCCGATGCAGAACTTGCGCTTCAGCTAAAGGCCGAGTCGCTCGACGTGACACTGCCCGGACGTCATCGTGAGCCGGGTGGGTTGCATCCGGTCAGCTTGACGATGGAGCGCATTGAACAGATCTTCGCTGGCATGGGTTTCGACGTCGCCGATGGTCCCGAGATCGAGAGTGACTGGCACAGCTTCACCTCGCTGAACAACCCGCCTAACCATCCGGCGCGGTCCATGCAGGACACCTTCTACGTCGATATCAATGGCGACGATGGCATTCCCTACAACCTGCGTCCGCACACCAGCCCGATGCAGGTGCGCTACGCCCATGCCCATATCAAGAAGCATGCAGGCAAGCCGGAGATGCCCGAGATTCGGGTCATCGCGCCGGGCCGTACCTACCGGGTCGACAGCGATGCGACCCACTCGCCCATGTTTCATCAGTGCGAAGGCCTGTGGCTGGGTCGCAATGTGAGCTTCAAGGACCTCAAGGTCGTGTTCACGAATTTCTGTCGCACCTTCTTCGAGAGCGAGGATTTGGCGCTGCGCTTCCGGCCCAGTTTTTTCCCGTTCACTGAGCCCAGCGCGGAGATCGACATCCAGTTCCAGAACGGCCCGCTGGCTGGCCGCTGGCTGGAAGTGGCGGGCTCCGGTCAGGTGCACCCGAACGTGGTGCGCAATATGGGCCTGGACCCTGAGGAGTACATCGGCTTCGCCTTTGGTATGGGCCCTGACCGCCTGACCATGCTGCGCTACGGCGTGAATGACTTGCGATTGTTCTTCGACGGCGACATCCGCTTCCTGCGCCAGTTTCGCTAACCCGCACCCAGGAAAGAGACGACCATGCAATTTCCCGAGTCCTGGCTGCGCGAGTTCTGCAATCCGCCGCTGACCACCCAGCAACTGGCCGACACCCTGACCATGGGCGGCCTCGAAGTCGAGGAACTGCGCCCGGTAGCGACGCCCTTTACCCAGGTGGTGGTGGGCGAGATCCGGGAGACGACCCAACACCCCAATGCGGACCGGCTGCGCGTCTGCCAGGTAGACGTGGGGCAGGGCACCCTTCTCAATATCGTCTGCGGTGCGCCCAACGCGCGACCTGGCATTCGTGTGCCCTGCGCTCTGGTGGGCGCCGAGTTGCCTCCCGGTGAAGACGGGCAGCCCTTCAAGATCAAGCTGGGCAAGCTGAGGGGCGTGGAGAGTCAGGGCATGCTGTGCTCAGCTCGAGAGTTGCAGATCGCCGAGGACCATGGCGGCTTGCTGGAGCTGCCAGCCGACACCCCCATCGGCGCCAACATCCGTGAGGTCTTGGGCCTTGATGACACGCTGCTCACCCTCAAGCTCACGCCCAACCTGGCGCATGCGCTTTCGGTCTACGGCGTAGCGCGAGAGCTTTCGGCCCTCACCGGTGCGCCACTTGTGAGCCCGGTCTTCCCGCCGGTTGAGGCGGCGCATACCGACCGCCTGGCGGTCAGGCTCGAAGCCAGCGACCTGTGCGGCCGGTTCTCCGGCCGCATCGTCCGCAATGTGAACACCAAGGCCACCACCCCACAGTGGATGGTTGATCGACTCGCCCGCTGTGGCCAGCGCAGCGTATCCCCGTTGGTGGACATCTCCAACTATGTGATGTTCGAGTTAGGTCGGCCTACCCACATCTTTGACCTGGACAAGATCCATGGCGCACTGCAGGTGCGTTGGGGACGTGCCGGCGAGACTCTGAAACTGCTCAATGGCAACACCATCACGGTCGACGAAAAGGTGGGCGTCATTGCTGATGATCGCCAAGTGGAGTCCCTGGCCGGCATCATGGGCGGTGACGCGACCGCGGTGTCCGATGAAACCCGGAACATCTACATTGAGGCCGCGTTCTGGTGGCCTGAGTCCATTCAGGGGCGCTCGCGCCGCTTCAACTTTTCCACTGACGCCGGCCACCGCTATGAGCGCGGTGTGGATCCTAGCCTCACCGTCGAGCATATTGAGCGGATCACCCAGTTGGTGCTTGAAATCTGTGGTGGCGATGCGGGTCCGATCGACGATCAGACGGTTGCCTTACCCGACCGGACGCCGGTGGTCTTGCGAGCCTCCCGTGCGGCCCGGGTCATCGGTATGCCGCTTTCTGCAGAGGACTGCATTGGCGCTTTGCAACGGCTGGGGCTGGAAGTGTCCCGCGACGGCGACCGTTTGTCTGTGGTCCCCCCGCCGCACCGCTTTGACCTGGCCATCGAGGAAGACCTGATCGAGGAAGTCGTAAGGGTCATTGGCTACGACAAGCTGCCGACGAATGCCCCGCTGGGGCCGATCACCGGCCGGCCTGCAGACGAATCGCACCGCAGCCGATTCACGGTGCGTCGCCTGATGGCTGCACTGGGTTACCAAGAAACGATCAACTTCAGCTTTGTCGAGGAAGGCTGGGAGAGAGATCTTGCGGGCAACGCGGACCCGGTCAAGCTTCTGAACCCCATCGCCAGTCAGATGTCGGTGATGCGCTCATCCCTGCTTGGCTCGCTGATGCAGGTGCTTCGTCACAACCTGGACCGCAAGGCGGACCGGGTGCGGGTGTTCGAGATAGGTCGTGTCTTCATGCGAGACGCCACAGTGGCGACCACGGACAGCACGGTGCGCGGCGTGCGCCAGCCGATGAAGCTGGCAGGCCTTGCCTTTGGCCCTGTCGACGGCGTGCACTGGGGTCGCAAAGGGCAGGGGGGCGCAGACTTCTTTGATGCCAAGGGTGACGTTGAGGCCCTGCTATCCCCGCTCGGGGCCCAGTACCGCCCAGTGGCGCACCCCGCCCTACACCCCGGCCGCTGCGCTGGCATCTTCTTCGGCGAGGAGCAAGTCGGCGTTGTGGGCGAGCTTCATCCGCGGTGGCGGCAGGCCTGGGACTTTCCCATTGCACCGATGCTGTTTGAGCTGGATCTTGAGGCCGTCCTGGTCCGCCAGGTGCCCGCCTTCCAGCCAGTCCCCAAGGTACAACCTGCCGAGCGAGACATCGCAGTGGTTGTCGCCGATGCGGTCAGCCTTGACGCGGTGCTGGACGCAGCCCGTAGCGCCGACACGGGAGGCCTGCTACAGACGGTCGCGCTGTTTGACCTGTACAAGCCGCAGCAACCTGTGTCGGGCATGTCCGCAGGCGAGAAGAGCTTGGCGCTGCGCTTGACGCTGGGCAATTCGACCTCGACACTCACCGATGATCAAATTGACGCTGCAGTCCGTGCGGTGATCGATGCCATCGGACATCGGGCCGGTGGCCGACTGAGGGGCTGAACGCATGACCACACAGATCCCCAAAGTGCCCAAGGTGTCCGAAGAGATGAGCGAGTCGCTCGAGTTTTCTGCAATGAGCCTGGAGACACCCGCGCTGACCAAGGCCCAGTTCGCCCAGCTCCTGTTCGAGCAGATTGGCCTCAACAAGCGCGAGTCCAAGGACATGGTCGACGCGTTTTTCGACCTGGTTTCCGGCAGCCTCGTGGAGGGCCAGGATGTCAAGATTTCCGGATTTGGCAACTTTCAGATCCGCACCAAGGCGGCCCGGCCCGGCCGCAACCCCCGTACAGGCGAACTCATTCCCATCGAAGCGCGCCGAGTGGTGACTTTTCACGCGAGCCACAAGCTCAAGGAGTCGATCCAGGATCCCGGCGCGGCTTAATTTCGTACAGCGGCATACCGGGGTTCACAACAGAGGACAAACTTTTTCCGCACGATGCGGAGTAAGTGCGGCGGCGGGCTTTTTACTGTCGCCGACTTCATGTAACCTCTGCCTCCCCCGCGCCGAATTCGACGGCGTTTTTTCTCTGACTCACCGCCCGAACTTCGCCGCGCCTTCTGTCGCGGTCTCACATGGACCCGCTGCTTCCCAGCATTCCTGCCAAGCGTTACTTCACCATCGGTGAGGTGAGTGAGCTGTGCGGCGTCAAGCCGCACGTGTTGCGATACTGGGAGCAAGAATTCACCCAGCTTCGCCCGATGAAGCGCCGTGGAAACAGGCGCTATTACCAGCACCATGAGGTGCTGATGATTCGGCGAATTCGTGACCTGCTGTATGACCAGGGTTTCACCATCACCGGTGCGCGCAATAAGCTGCAGGAAATTGTTCAGACAGAGCGTGACCAGCGCCGTATGGGTGATGTGCCGCTAGAGGGCGTTGAGGCAGATCGGCTCGAGGGGGCACCTGTTGGCGGTTCGCCCTTGCCCGAAATCCAGCTTTCTCACGAGGTGATCCAGGTCGGCACTGAATCTGGCGCCTCAGATGATGCCTGGTCGCGACGTATCCACCATGTGCGACGAGAGCTCTTCGAGATTCGCGATCTTTTGTCTGCGGCACTCGACCGCTCAGAAGCCGCGCGCGATTCCCGCGCTATAATTTGACGCTTCGGCGTGTAGCGCAGCCTGGTAGCGCACTTGCATGGGGTGCAAGGGGTCGCGAGTTCGAATCCCGCCACGCCGACCACTATCAAAAATGGGTCACGTTCCTGAGGGAGCGTGGCCCATTTTCATTGGCGACATTGAGGCCCGCATGGCCTTTCAATGTGAAGTCCACATTGCAGCAGGGTGCCCTGCTGGCCTCAGGCCTTCGCTCCCTCCGCCTTGCGGGCGACCATTCCCACCAAGGCAGACGTTCCGCGGTGCCCGGCGCCCTCCAGAACTTCCTCTTCATAGCTGCGCAGATCCAGAATTTCATAGCCCGGGAACGCCTCGCGGAGCAAAGCCTCGTCATAGAGGTGTTCCAGTTTGCCCGGCCCCCCCGTATTGAAGCGAAGCTGCTCTATTCCGTAGCCTTGGATCACGAGCGTGCCGCCTGGTTTGAGGCTCCGGTCGATGTGTGCGAACAATTGCGCCCGTTCTACCGGGTCGGCGAACTGGAAGAAGATGCCGACCACGTTGTCGTAGGCGGCGTCTTGCCAACGGAAGTCCTGCCAGGTGCAGCAATGACATTCCAGGGTCACATTGCGTGAGGCAGCGAGGCGGTACGCCTTCTCTATGCCGACTGGCGAAAGATCAAACGCTTCGACCCTGAGGCCCTGCTGGGCGAGCCAAACACCATTGCGCCCTTCACCATCGCACAGGGCCAGCGCCGTCCCTGGGCGAAGGTGCTTGGCCTGCTGCGAGAGGTATTGATTGGGGGCCTCGCCAAAGTGGTAATGCTCGCCGCCATAGCGCTTGTTCCATTGGGTGAGGGGGTCAATACCTGGCCCGAAGGCGGGGGTATGGCGAGGTTGGTCTTGGACGGTCATGGTGCGAGGGGCGTCGTTGAAGATTTGCCTACGCATTGTGATCCAAGACCGACGCGAGGCTGCAGGAGTTAGCGGGAATCACCAGCAGTGATTGGCCGTCCGCTGTACAGGCGTTTCGATGCCATGGGCATCGTGGCAATCTTCTGCAGATTGGTTGCGTAACCGCGGCCGGATGTCGTGAGGGAGGGCGGATCCGATGCAAATTTGGTGGCCCAGAGGGCGCTGGATGAAGGCTATGCTCCGCACACTGGACCTGTGCGTCCGTTTGCTGAAGAAAGGATTGGATATGAGCGACCCCATCGTGATCGACGTGCGCTCGGAGGGTGAATATGCCTCCGGGTATGTACAGGGCTCGGTCAATCTGCCGCTTGACCGTTTCACAGAGGGCATTGCGCAAGTGGCGCCGGACAAGACTGCGCCATTGGTCCTGTACTGTGTCTCGGGTGCACGCTCCGGGGCGGCGTGCGCTTGGCTGCAAAAGGAGGGCTACACGCAAGTCAGCAACGGAGGGTCGACGGGCGCCGTCGCCATGGCCTTGGGGCGACCCATCGAGAGAGGTTGAGCCATCGGGCTTTGCCCCACTACGCCCCACCGGAGCACGGCGTGGTGCACCGTGCGTCAGTGGATGTCGAGCGTGTGGAGGCCAAATCGACCGCTTTTGCGGTCTGAGAAGTAGCGCTCGAGGGTCTCGCGTACGGTGCGGAAGGCGAGGTCTTCCCAGGGAATTTCGTGCTCGGCGAATAACCGGGCCTCTAGCGTCTCCGGGCCTGGATCGAATCGCTCGGACAGGAGGCGCGCCCGGAAGAACAGATGGACCTGTCCCACGCGCGGCACGCTGAGGATGGAGAGCAAATCCTCCATCTCGAACTCGGCGCCTGCCTCCTCCACCGTTTCCCGCGCCGCGCCCTGGGCCACACTCTCACCTAGCTCCATGAAGCCAGCGGGTAGCGTCCATTTGCCCCAGCGTGGCTCGATGTTGCGCTTGCAAAGCAGCACCTGTTCGCCCCAGTACGGCACTGTTCCCACCACGTTCAAAGGGTTCTGGTAGTGGATGGTGTTGCAGGCCGGGCAGACCGCGCGCTCGCGGGTGTCACCGTCATCCGGCAGGCGGTAGGCAACTTGGGTTCCGCAGTCTCGGCAGTGCTTGATCGGGCTGTGCATGAGGCCAGTGTAAGGGGCTGAGTCGCTCTCTCAAACAGCGCTCAAGGCGCGGCGATCCCCACCTTCAGCGGTGCCAGCCCGGTGACGCCGCCTTCGAGGGTGTCGCCTGTCTGCACCGCCGCGACGCCCTCTGGTGTGCCGGAGAAGATCAGGTCGCCGGGTGCCAGGGTCCAGGCATTCGAGAGGTGCTCAATCGTTTCCGCGATGTTCCAGATCAGGTGACTCACGTCACTGCGTTGGCGGTCCTGACCGTTGACCTGGAGCCAGATAGCGGCCCGGCTGATGTCACCGGCCTCGGCCGCCGGGGTGATTGGTCCGATGGGGCCGGACTGCTCGAAGGCTTTACCGATCTCCCAGGGGCGGCCTTGCTTTTTCATTTCGTTTTGCAGATCGCGCCGAGTCATGTCCAGGCCGACCGCATAGCCGAACACATGGCGCATTGCATCTTGTGCCGGGATATTCGCGCCGCCGGTCCCAATGGCCACCACCAGTTCGATCTCGTGGTGCAGGTCGCGGGTGAGTCCTGGGTAGGCCATGCGGCCTGTTTGGCCGGCCTCGACCACCAGCAGGGCGTCTGCGGGTTTCATGAAGAAAAAGGGCGCTTCTCGACCGGTGAAGCCCATTTCTTTGGCGTGCTCGGCGTAGTTCCGGCCGACGCAAAAAACGCGGCGGACCGGAAAGCGTTGATCTCGCCCGACGATGGGCAGGCTAGTCACGGCTGGGGGGGTAAACAGAAAGCTCATGCCTAGGACGATAACCCAAGCCTTGGCGTCGCCTCCTCGGGGAGAGTGCGGATACCTTTATCCTCCATCCATGCGAATCGATACCCAGCACCTTGCATCTGGCCATGCAAACGCCTGAGACCCTCCTGGTCCCTGGGGGGTACCGCCAGGGGATGCTCTGCCCGCAATGGCCGGCCCCGCCTGAGGTGCAGGCCTTGTGCAGCACCCGCTTGGGGGGTGTTTCTGCTTCCCCCTGGAACAGCCTCAACATGGGGGACCATGTCGGGGACGATCCCGAGGCGGTGCGTCGCAACCGGGCGATCTGGGCTGATCGTCTGCAGGTTCGGCCCGTCTTCTTGCGCCAGGTCCACGGAACCCGGGTCCTGTGCCTGGATCCACCGATCGCCGACGGTTCCGAGGGCGACGCCTGCTACACCACACAGCCAGGCCAGGCCTGCACGATGATGGTGGCCGATTGCCTGCCGGTTTTTCTATGCGATTCGCGCGGCGGTGCTCACGCGCGGGTCGGCGCCGCCCATGCCGGCTGGCGTGGGCTTTCGGGTCTGTCTTCGCCCCAGGGGCAGGGCGTGCTCGAGTCCTTGGCCGCGCATTTTGATCCGGCGTACACGCTGGCCTGGCTCGGGCCTTCTATCGGACCCCAGGCTTTTGAGGTCGGCGCTGACGTCAAGCAGGCATTCGAGCGCGTCCACCCAGCGTGCGCAGCGCTCTTCCAGTCGGTGCCGGTGAGTGCAGAGCAGGTTTCCGGTCAGGCAGTGCCCAAATGGCTCGCCGATCTGCCCGGCCTTGCGCGTCATCGCCTGGAAGCTTTGGGCATCACGCAGATTTATGGCAACAACGGCAGCCCCGCCTGGTGCACCGTTGCCAATGCCTCACTTTTTTTCTCGCATCGTCGAGACCGGGTCAGTGGCCGCTTGGCTGCCAGCATCTGGCTGGCTTGAGGGGACTGGCGCCGCGGCAATGGCTTGCTCGGCCGGGGGGCCCGCCTCAGGTTGTTCGAGCGCGCGGCGCGCTCGCCTGCGGGCGGGGGTGCCCAAGATGTACATCAGCAGTGCCGTTGGTCCGACGCCATACAGCAGGAAGGTGATGACCGCTCCCAGAACAGATCCATTAGTATTCGTGGCCTCCGCGATCGCCATCAACAGCGTCACGTAAATCCAGCCGATGGCAATCAGGTACATGAATATCAAATTGAAAAATGGCGGGTCCAGCCTGGCTCGATGCGAACAACGTCCCCAAAGTTTGGTTGGTGTAAGTAAAACCCGCATACTGCGGACAGCTGGCGGGTGGATGTCGCGCCAAACAACAAGCAGGTAGGAAGCAGCATGCATTCTCAGGCGGATTGGGCACAGCTCACCACGCAGTTTCAGCAAAACCTTGGCGCCGGCTGGATGAAGGCGCTGGAGTCCTTTCAGCAGTTGGGCGGCGGTGCAGTGCCCGGTCTTGCAGGGGCAGCCCACGATCCCTCTGCCGGTATGCCGGCCCTGCAGTTTGATCCGGCCAAATTGGTCGAACTGCAGCAAGGCTACATGCGCGAGGCCTCTGCGCTGTGGAACCAGGGCATGCAGGCCCCAGCCCCAGTCAAAGACAAACGCTTTTCCGGCGCAGCCTGGAGCCATAACCCGCTGGCTCTGTTCTCCGCTGCGGTCTACCTGCTCAACACGCGAACGCTCATGGGGCTGGTTGAGGCCTCGAACGCCGACGAGAAAACCAAGGCGAGACTGCTGTTCGCGGTGGAGCAATGGGCTGCGGCCAGCGCCCCCAGCAATTTCCTGGCCCTCAATCCCGAGGCCCAGCAAAAGGCGATCGATACCCAAGGCGAGAGCATCGCCCGGGGCATGCATAACTTGCTGGCCGATATGCAACAGGGCCATGTGTCAATGACCGACGAGAGCGTGTTCGAGGTGGGCCGCAACATGGCCACCAGCGAAGGCGCTGTGGTCTTCGAGAACGCGCTTTTCCAGCTCATCGAGTACAAGCCCCTCACCGCCAAGGTGTACGAGCGGCCCTTCCTCTTGATACCGCCTTGCATCAACAAGTACTACATTCTGGATCTGCAGCCGGAGAACTCCTTCGTGCGTCACCTGGTTGGCCAGGGCCACCGCGTCTTCCTCGTGAGCTGGCGCAGCGCCGATGAGTCCATGTCCCGGACCACCTGGGACGACTACATCGAGGACGGTGCCATCCGGGCCATTGAAACGGTGCGCGAAATCACCCAGGCCAAGGACATTAACGCCCTGGGCTTTTGCGTGGGCGGCACCATCTTGGGCACCGCGCTGGCGGTGCTGGCTGCGCGCAAGCAAAAGCCAGTGCACTCGGCCACCTTCCTTACCGCTTTCCTCGACTTTAGCCATACCGGCGTGATGGACGTCTTCATCGACGAGGGGATGGTCAAATTCCGAGAAATGCAGATGGGGCAGGGCGGATTGATGGCAGGCAGGGACCTCGCGCAAACCTTCAGCTTTTTGCGTCCCAACGATCTGGTCTGGAACTACGTGGTGGGCAACTACCTCAAGGGCGAGACTCCGCCGCCCTTTGACCTGCTTTACTGGAACAGCGACTCCACCAATTTGCCAGGCCCGATGTACGCCTGGTACCTGCGCAACACCTATCTCGAGAACAACCTGGTCAAGCCGAACAAGCTCAGTGTCTGTGGTGAAAAAGTCGACCTGCGCAAGATCGACATCCCCTCGTATATCTATGGCTCCCGCGAGGACCATATCGTCCCGATCGAGGGGGCTTACGAGACGGTCAACCACATCGGCGGCAAAAAGCGCTTTGTGATGGGCGCCTCAGGCCACATTGCAGGTGTGATCCACGCCCCTGCCGCTAAAAAGCGCTCTTACTGGACCAACAACATGTTGTCGTCTACCCATGCCGAGTGGGTACAGGGCGCCGAGGACCATGCCGGCAGCTGGTGGCCCGACTGGTACGCTTGGCTCAAACCCCATGGCGGCAAGCAGGTAGCGGCCCCGCGCGCCTACGGCCGCAGCAAGTTCAAGGTGATCGAGCCTGCACCTGGTCGCTACGTCAAGTCCAAGGCCCAGGCCTGAGAATTGCATGAACTTGATCATGTTCGGATTGAAACTGAATTGAAACATTGGGGCCTGCTGAGAGGTGACCCCATCCCCCACACGGAGATTCACATGGAAGACATCGTTATTGTTTCGGCAGTGCGCACCGCTGTCGGCAAATTTGGCGGCTCACTGGCCAAAGTAGCGGCCCCCGATTTGGGCGCGGCCGTGATTCGCGAAGCGATTGCGCGCGCTAAATTAGACCCCGCTCTGGTCGGTGAGGTCATCATGGGGCAGGTCCTCGCTGCCGGCGCTGGCCAGAACCCGGCGCGCCAGGCGCTGATGAAAGCGGGCATTCCCAAGGAAGTGCCGGCCTTGACCATCAACGCTGTCTGCGGCTCTGGCCTCAAGGCGGTGATGCTGGCTGCCCAGGCCATTGCCTATGGTGACAGCGAAATCGTGGTGGCTGGCGGCCAGGAGAACATGAGCGCCTCGCCGCACATCCTCATGGGCTCCCGCGACGGTCAGCGCATGGGTGACTGGAAAATGGTCGATTCGATGATCGTCGATGGCCTGTGGGACGTCTACAACCAGTACCACATGGGTATCACTGCCGAGAACGTGGCCAAGGCGCACGGTATCTCCCGGGACGCACAGGATCAACTGGCTTTGGCAAGCCAGCAAAAAGCTGCCGCCGCCCAGGACGCGGGCCGATTCAGGGACGAAATCGTTGGCATCTCTATTCCTCAGCGCAAGGGCGACCCAGTCGTCTTTGACGCCGATGAGTACATCAACAAAAAGACCAACGCCGAGGCCTTAGCCGGCCTGCGCCCGGCCTTCGACAAGGCCGGCTCGGTCACCGCTGGCAATGCCTCCGGCATCAACGATGGCGCCGCAGCAGTGGTGGTGATGAGCGCGAAGAAGGCCGCGGCCCTGGGCCTGACACCACTGGCGCGCATCGCTGCCTTTGCCACCTCGGGCCTGGACCCTGCCACCATGGGCATGGGCCCGGTCCCTGCGTCGCGCAAGGCCTTGCAACGTGCGGGTTGGACCGCACAGGACGTCGACCTGTTCGAACTGAACGAAGCCTTTGCTGCACAAGCCTGCGCGGTCAACAAGGAGCTGGGCATTGACCCCGCCAAGGTGAATGTGAACGGTGGTGCCATCGCCATCGGCCACCCGATTGGCGCATCGGGCTGCCGAATTCTGGTCACTTTGCTTCACGAAATGCAACGCCGCCAGGCCCGCAAAGGAGTGGCCGCACTGTGCATCGGCGGCGGCATGGGGGTTTCCCTTGCTGTCGAGCGCGCCTGATTGACGCGGAACTAAGAGGCCGTCGTGCGACGCCAGCAGGACGTGCGCTGCGGCCCTGAATCACCTGAATCACAAAAGACCCCAAGGAGAAATGAGATGAGCCAGAAAATTGCCTACGTGACCGGCGGTATGGGCGGCATTGGTACCGCAATCTGCCAGCGACTTCACAAGGAGGGCTTCAAGGTCATCGCCGGCTGTGGCCCCACCCGCGACTACGCCAAGTGGATCGCCGAACAAAAAGAGAAGGGCTACACCTTCTACGCCTCGGTGGGCAATGTCGGGGACTGGGACTCCACTGTGGAAGCCTTCAGCAAGACCAAAGCCGAGCACGGCCCGATCGATGTTCTGGTGAACAACGCCGGCATCACCCGCGACCGTATGTTCCTGAAGATGAGCCGTGACGATTGGGATGCGGTGATCGACACCAACCTCAACTCTATGTTCAACGTGACCAAGCAGGTCGTTGGCGACATGGTCGAGCGGGGCTGGGGCCGCATCATCAACATCAGCTCGGTCAACGGCGAGAAGGGCCAGGCCGGCCAGACCAACTACTCGGCAGCCAAGGCCGGCATGCACGGCTTCACCATGGCCCTGGCCCAGGAACTGGCCAACAAGGGCGTGACCGTCAACACGGTGAGCCCTGGCTACATCGGCACCGACATGGTCAAAGCCATTCGCGAGGACGTGCTAGACAAGATTGTGGGCACCATTCCGGTCAAGCGCCTGGGCCTGCCCGAGGAAATCGCTTCCATCATTGCCTGGATCGCCGGTACCGAGAGCGGTTATTCCACCGGGGCCGATTTCTCGGTCAACGGTGGCCTCCATATGGGCTGATCGGCTCGCGGCTCGCCGCCTGCCCGCGCCCTGGCCCGTCCACTCGGACGGGCTTTTTCATGGGCGCCGGGCTTCGCGGGCTGGCTTGAAGGCGGATGCGCCCGAGCGCGTACAGTCACTCCCGTGCCCGACGCATCGCCTATCAATCCGCCAACTACCTCGGCCATGACTCCGCTCGTTACCCGCCCGGATCCGCGCCGTTGGCGCCTGTCCGTCGCACCGATGATGGACTGGACGGACCGCCACTGCCGGTATTTCCACCGCTTGCTCTCAAAGAATGCCCTTCTCTACACCGAGATGGTGACCACTGGCGCGCTCACGCATGGTGACGTGCAGCGTCACCTGCGTTTCAATGCCGAGGAACACCCGGTGGCTCTGCAACTGGGCGGAAGCGACCCCAGGGACCTTGCGCGGTCAGCCCGCTTGGGCCAGGAGTGGGGCTACGACGAGATCAACCTCAATTGCGGCTGTCCCTCAGACCGTGTTCAGCGCGGTGCCTTCGGCGCCTGCCTGATGAATGAGCCCGCCTTGGTGGCTGATGGGGTGAAGGCGATGCGTGACGCGGTGGACATCCCGGTGACTGTCAAGCACCGCATTGGCGTCGACCGTATCGAACGCTATGAATTTGTGCGCGACTTCGTGGGCACGGTGAGCGAGGCAGGCTGCGCGGTCTTCATTGTTCATGCCCGCAACGCTTGGCTCGACGGGCTGAGCCCCAAGGAGAACCGTGAAATCCCGCCGCTTCGCTACGAACTGGCCTACCGCCTCAAGCAGGACTTCCCGGCCCTCACGATCGCCGTCAATGGTGGCATCAAGGACAACGAATCCATCGCCACCCACCTGCAGCAGGTCGATGGGGTGATGGTCGGGCGGGAGGCCTATTACAACCCCTGGCTGCTCACCACCTGGGACGAAGCCTTCTTCGGGGCTGCGGCGTTAACCCTGGACCGGGAGGCGGTCGAAGAGGCCATGGTGGCCTACATGGAGCGGGCGCAGGCCGAGGATGGCTGCCCCTGGTACGCCATCGCCCGCCACATGCTCGGGCTCTATCACGGCCAGCGGGGCGGACGGTTGTGGCGGCAGGTCTGGAGCAATCACAAGCTCAAGCCCTTGGC
>JACCDP011157320.1_pt1 | contig 16280 bp, 10 predicted proteins | sample 7445841 | NCBI WGS metagenome assembly JACCDP01 (sample SAMN15323441, study PRJNA562643) | freshwater metagenome | isolation source: river surface water | place: USA:Blue River Watershed | collected 2017-08-17 | reverse complement strand
CCCGCTTGCACCCTGTAATGGAACACCAGGCTGTCGGTGCCGCTGCCACTGGCGTACGTGGCTTGGCGGCTTTGTGCGGCACCCAAGTTCAAGGTGATTTGCGGCATGCCCACAACCGTCACCGCCTCGCTCATCTGCACCGTGACCGTGAGGACTTCACCCGCCCTGTAATAGCCTGCGGTGCCCGGGTTGCCTCCCAAGCTGAGGCTGCTGACGGTGGGTGCCAGCGTGTCAATCTGCTGGCTGTTGAGAAGGGCCAGGTCTTGATCCACCAAGGCATTGCCCGCTGCATCCTGCAGCGAGCCGGCCACCAGGGACAATGCCACGCTGGCGTTAGCGGTTTGGGCGTTGGGGGTCACCACCACCCACAATTTGTGGCCGGCAAGTGGCGTGACCGAAGACACGCTGCCGTGGGTGGCCGTGAAATGGCGGGTATCCCAGGTGCCGGTGATGGCTTCACTCAGTGTGACTTCAAAGCTGATGTCGGTGTTTGTCCACAATGCGCTTGTTGCATCCGTCACGGCCAGCACCGTGGGGGCGACGGTGTCCACGCTGAGTGTCTGCCCTGCGGCCAAGGTCAAACTGCCAGCTTGCCCGGCGTTGCCAGCCCGATCCGTCCAAGCTCCCAAGTTCAACACCACGCTGGCACTGCTGGTCCCTGGGTGGGGTTCAAAAGAGCGGGTGTAGCGGGTGTCATGGACTCGGGTCCACGCACCAAGCTGGCCTGCGGTGGCACTGAGCTCGGGCAGGCTGGCTGGTTGTTCGCTGAAATCGATTTGCAAAGTGACTGTTTCGCCCCATGCCAACTGGGTGTCGGTGCCGACCAGCGAGACGCTGACGGTGGGGGCCGTGGTGTCGACAAGCACGCTGTCGATGGTGGGCTTGGCATGCGTGAGGACGGCCTCGTTGCCAAAAGGGTCCTGGATGCTGGCGTTGTCCACCCGGCGCAAGGCATTGGCACTGATTTGAATCCCATCCGCTGCGTTGTCTCCGACTTGCACGGTGTAGCGCCACAGGTGCAGCTTGGGGTCTGGCGTGTTGTTGGTGTCGGTCTTGACGCCTGCATACACCGCGCTTCGGGTTTGCGTGCCCACTTGCAAGTCCAACACAGGCATGCCCGCGATGACAACAGCCTCGCTGAACTTCACTTCCACCACCACCGACTCGTTCACCCCCAGCGGCCTGGGCAAGGGGTTGACCACCTTCAAGTCGTGCACGGTGGGTGACACGGTGTCAAAGTCCAAGGCAGCCGGTGCTTGCCCCAAGCCCGGGTTGCCAGCAGCGTCCGACCAAGCGGCCAAGGTCCAGGTGATGCGGCCATCGTCGTTGTCGGGCGGTGTGAGCGTGGCTTTGTAGCGCAAGCCCGAGCTGTGGGGCACGGCCGTCCAGGCTGACAAACTGCCTTGGCTGGGTGTGAGTTGCGGCAGCGCAGCGATGGACTCGCTGAGCACCAAGGTGACCTCTGCCGTCTGGTTTTTCCGCAACTGCGCAGGATGGATCTCAAAGGACAGGATGGGTTGGGTTTGGTCGATGTCCAATGACAGCGACTGCATCGTGCTGTTGCCTGCCAGGTCTTTGGCCACCACGTGCACGGTGTAGTTGCCGTCGGGCAAAGAGGTCAAATCCTTGGACTGACTGTTGACAGACCAGGTCCCGCTGACGCTGACCCAGTTGCCGTCAGCGTCTTGGGTCATATTGAGTTGGCTTGTCAAATTGGAGCCACTGAACAAAAAGGCCTCGACCGGACCCAAGCCCGAGCCGTTGTCGTCCACTTTCAGCGCGGCTTGCCATGCAGCGGTTTCGCCAGCGCTCAACGCCAGGTCTGAGGGCGCGTTGAGCGTCAGGGTGGGTGCCACCGTGTCCACGCTGAACAACCGTGTCGCCGTGGCACTGTTGCCAAAGACACTGTTCACCGTGGCGGACAAACGCACCGAACCCGATGGCAAGGCTTGCGCTTGGGCTGCGGTCAGTTGCACCGACCAGGTGCCATCGGGGTTGACCGTGGTGCCCCAGGTCTGGATTTGTCCGCCGACCTCCAGATCGATGCGCAAGGCTGCGCCGGCGGCCCAATTGACGGGGCTGCCAGTGACCAAGTCACTGACCGTGCCGCTGAGCGTCACTGCAGCCAAGGTTTCAAGGGCATTCAAGACATCGTCTTGGGCCACCGGGTTCCAGGTGATGACGGGTGGGTGGCTGATGGTCTTGACCATCAGCTCTTGGCTGCTGCGATCGGCCATGGGCAAGGCATAACCCGCGGCTTTGACCTGAACGCCAATGTCAAACACGCCGCTGCCTTGGATCAAGGGCAAGGCTTGGCCTTGGCTGTCTCGGTGGGCGCTCAAATCCAGCTTCCATTGCTGGGTGCTGCGGTCATAAGACAAAGGGCCGTTCTGGTTTTGTGAGGCTTGCAACTGCAAGCTGAAGTCGCGCCCAGCCACGGTGACGATCAACAGATCGCCATCTTCCAGTTGGCTGTAGATCTTGGCGCCAGAGGCATCCACCGTGTTGGTGTCTTTCAGGGCCGTGCCACTGAGCACTGGCGTGAGGCTGTTGGTTTTGAGCACGGCCACCGTCGGCACATCGGGCGGGAACAGTTTGATCTGCAACGCACTTTCTTGCCAAGCCGACACATTGCCTGCTGCATCCCGGCCTTGCACCTTGAGGCTGTAAGTGTTGCCATGCACCAAACCCGCCAACACGCTGGCCACATCTTGGTTGCCTGCTTGGTGGACCACCGTCCAGGTGTTCATGCCCTCCACGATGCTGCCTGCACTGACGCTGCCCTTGAAGCTGCGCCCATCGAGCATGAGGGTGATGTCTTGTCCCGCCTCTGCGGTGGTGGTGCCTGAAAGTTGCCACTCGCCAGTTTGCGTGATGCTGGTCAACTCAAAAAAATTGAGGATGTTGTCCGTCACTGCATTGGTGACGTTCAGGGCCCAGCCCTGCAAATCGGTGGGCATGGTGCTCGTGGGCAAAGCGATGCTGGGCGTCAACGTATCGACACGAACAGCGTGGACGATGGTGCTGGTGTTGCCAGCCAGATCGGTGATGCTCACCCGAATCTCGGACAGCGGCAGTTCACCACTGGGCAGCTGGCCTTTGCTGAAACCCACGGCCCAGGTGCCATCGGCCAGCACACGGGTGTCCAAGCTGGTGCCGTGCCACTGCACCGACACCGCATCGCCTGGTACCGCCCCCGCGCTGCGACCGGAGAGTCGGACGCCGCCCTCGCGCTCCTGCCAATTCAAGACGTTGTCCCCTGCGACGCTGTCAATCGATGTGCGGGGCGCGCTGGTGTCTATTTGCCAGTGGACCGGCGAGCGGGTGGTCAAGGAGCTGTTGCCTGCAGCATCGGTTTGCTTGACCATGACCTGGCCTCGGGCATAGCTGCCCGGCGTCAAGTTGAAACTGTTGCCCACGCCTGGGGTCCAGTCCACGCCACCATTGGTGCTGTAGGCCCACGCCGCATCCGTTTGCAGCTGACCCAAGGTGATCAAGGTGGTGGCTGTGACACCATCGCTGGGACTCCAACCCGTGTCGCTGAAGATCAAACTCGGGGCCAGCGGCAGCCGGCTGTCCACCGCCATGCTGGCCAGCGCCTGGGTGGAACCCAGGTTTCCCGCCCGGTCGTACCAAGCACCGAGGCTGAAATGGGCTGCGCCTTCAAAGTCTGCGCCGGGGGTGAAAGTGGCGGTGTATTCGGTGTCACTGCTGCCCACCATCCAGGCAGAGACCATGCCTGCTGGGCTGGTGACGAGGGGCAAGGTGGCTGGGGCTTCACTGAAGCTGAGTGTCAACGTGGCTGATTCACCCGCCTTCAATGCAGGGGTGCTGCTGGTCAAATTCAAGGTAGGCGCAGTGGTGTCAATCACCCAAGGTTGCTGGGCGCTGCCCGGCAGCGAGACGTTGCCCACGCGATCGGTCTGCCGAACCAGCACATCGCCGGGCGCAAAGCCTTGTTCATCATTGAGCGCAAAACCTGGCCCAGCACCGTGGGGCAAAAGCGGGCCCGGTCGCCAACTTTTGCCGCTGTCCAAGCTGTAATCCCAGGTGGCATCGACTTCCAAGCCCACCACTTTCACGACCGTGGCTCGGCTCCAGCCATCGCTGCTCTCAACCCCCAGGTCCACCAGTTGCAAGCCCGGCGATGCAGGTTCGGTGTTGTCCAAGGTGATGGCCGTGGTGGTAAGGCGTGCAGCGGTGGTCTCCAGGGGCAAGCCGGTGGTTTGCCCCAGCAAGGTGCTGCCGTTCATGTCCAAGGCCAAGACGCGCAGGGCTTGGCCATCCCCAGCGAGCAGGCCACTCTTGCCGAACTTGGCCGGCGCAGTGAAGCTGAAGGTCAGCGCATTGCCCGCGCTGTTGAGACCGACAAACTGTGCTGTCAAGGGCAGGCCATTGAACTCGACGGCCAACGCGGGCAGACCGCTGCCGCCAAGGATCAGTGCTTCACTGGCGTTCAACACCAGTTGGACCACATCGCCTTGTTTGACCAAGGTCTTGCTGCCTGATGCGGGCGCTACGGTTTGCAAGGTCGGGGTGTTCCAAACCGAGATGTCCAAGCTTTGGCTCACGCTCAAACCACCCGCGTCGGTGGCGGTGACTTTGACCTTCGAGGCTGCTTGCAAGTCAACAGGAACACCAACGATCTGCCCCTGGTTGGTGATGCGCAGTCCCTGTGGCAAACCTTCAGCCGTGAAGGTCAATGCGTCGTTGGCATCCACATCCGAGAAACAGGAGGCCAGATCCAAGCTGAAGGCGCGACCCAAGGCGATTTTGTGCGCGGCGATGGCAACAGCGGTGGGCGCTTCATTCACATCGCCCATCTGCACCGTGAGGGCCTGGGTCACAAAATGACCCTGCGCATCTGCCAGCTTCACCAGCAGATTGAAGTTTTTTTGTCCTGCTGATTCATAGTCGGGCGCTTTCAGAAACTGCAATGCACCGTCTGCGCTCAGGCTGAAATACTTGGCGTCCGGGTATTGGGCATTGACGACCAACGACCAGATCAAATCACCGACTTCTGCGATGCCCAAGTGGACCACCTCTTGCGGCCCATCGGTGGCATCCAAGTCCAGCGTGTTGCTGCGCCCATCGGGGCGTTCGTCAAGGTGCAAGGACTTGTCCATCGCCAGTTGCACTTGGTACAACGCCTCCAAGCTGAAACTTTTCACCACGCCCTCGATGATGTCTTGCGCACGATTGAACAATTTCAAGGCCGCTGCATCCGATGGCTGACGCGCCAAATCTGCACGCGCTTGGTCTTGGTCGACGAACGCATCCAACATCAAGTTGACCAGCGCCTTGTTGGCGGCATTCTTGGCAACCATGGCTTTGAAAACTGCACTGTCGATGTCTGCACCCTGGCTGAACCAATCTTGCGCCGCCAATTTTTCGGAACCCGCTTGGGCCACCAACAAGCTGTTGAGCACGGTCAAATGCGTGGTGTGGGACGCTGCGCGCTTGGCCTCAAAGGCATCGATCAAACGTTGGTCAACCACGGCCTTGTCTGCCGCCAATTGCTGCAAGGCATCGGTGGTGGCATCCTGTGACTGCGCCATGGCTTGGTGCAGGGCCCGCGCAAACACCATGTCCGTGGTGGCCCGGTTGGCCGCGGTCTGCAAATGCGTTTTGAGCGACGGCAAGTCGTTGCTGCTCAAGGCTTGGGCCAGGTTGTCAGCGATCAGCTTGTCGCCGCTGACCTGTGTGGCGTCAATGTCCATCACCTGCTGCCACTGCAATGCAGTTTGCGCCGTCGGGTTGTCTGTGTGGGCTTGGCGTCGCATGGCCATCAACTGCCAAGTTGCCAGATCAGCGGCTGCTTGATCGGCACTGCTGGTTTGCGCTTGGGCCACAGCCCCAGCGGCATTCAACAGCTTGGTTTGGGCCGCCAACAAATCGCTGTCTTTGCTGGCGGGATTGGCGCGCAAGGTGTTGAAGGTTTTCTCTGCGCTGTTGACTTGGCTCAGCAAGAGTTGCCAAACCTGCGCGTGGACCTGGTCGGCCTCCAACTGCTGAGACAGCAACACCAAGTGGCTGTCCAGGCGCGACAGCGCCGTGGGTGATGCTTGGGCCCAGTCGGCCGCCATGTCCGCTTGCTTGAGCCCCTGCAAGGCGAATCGGTCCAACACGGTCTGCGCCAACAGCTTCATGCTCACCAGCGCATTGTCAAAAGCGGCTTGCGCTTTGGCTTTGCCCGTTTCATTCAGCGCGGGCAGACTTGCTTGTTGTTGGCTTGCTCTGATCTGTCCCAGCGTCTTGTTCAACGCCAAGCCCACCACGTTGTCAAATGCACCTCGGCTGGCATGGATGGCGTCAAAAAAAACGGCGTTTTGGCTCAGCGAACTGCTGTTCAGCACATCGTTGCTGAGGCTTTCAAATGCGGTGTTGAGCGTTTGCTGTTGGGCTTTGGCCGCGCTCAATTGGGCGGTCAAGTTCGGTCCCAGCAACTCAGCCTGCTTGAGCAGGTTGCCAAGCAAAACGCTGCTGTAGGCCTTGACAGCTGCGGCTTTGACGGACTGCAACACAGGCATGCTGGTGAATGAAATCCCTTGCACAGTTTCGGCCTCGGCCATGCCTTGCGCCATCAAAACCTGTGCTGCACTGCCCGCATCTGAATTGAAGCTGGCATTGCCACTGGCATCGACTTGAATGCCCGCTGCCATGGCTGAAATCACCGATGCCAAATCACCTGCATGGGACAAAGCGGCCAACACACGGCCATAGTCGTTCATGCCGGCGTTGACGTTGCCGTTGGCATCGGTGATGGCTGTGACCACTGCGCTGGTGACGTCCACGTTGTCACCCAAGCCCAACACTTTGGCCAAGGCCTTGTTGGTGGTGGCCACCGCGCTAGGTGTGAGTGTGGCTTCGGCATAGCCTGCTGCTGCGGCTTGCGCCGCCGATTTGCCCGTGGCGATGGTGGCGGCAATTTCGGTCAGCGGTGTCACGTTGGCAGTCAGGGTGCCGCCAGCTGCACTCAACACCGCCACGGAGCGCAAGTCCACCGCCAAATCGACCAAGCCTCCGGCCTCGTCCATGTAATCCATGCCGGGGTTGTTCACATCGGCATCGACATCACGGATCACCAAGATCACGACGCCTACATAGCTGGTGGTGAAGCTGTACGTGCCGTTGTCTGTGACCTTGATGTTTTCCAGCAAGTCGCCTGTGTCAGCGCGGTAAACCAGCACACGCAGACCATTGCCAGCAACCGCAGGACCGGCTGTGAAAGCACCACTGCCGTTGGTGCTCGCCGTCTGAGAACCACTGCCCGAACCACTGCCCGAACCACTGCCCGAACCACTGCCTGAACTGGGTACAACGGAGACCTTGTCGTTCACATGTTGGCCAACAACGCCCATGCCAATCAAGCTCATGACACCCAATCCCAAGACTGACATTGAACCTGTGACGGTGGTGGTGGCAGGCGCTGAGGATGTGCTGGCCAGCACCCATGAATCACTTGCGCCCCCACTGCTGGGGTCGACAGCCCAAGTGGACAAGCTGACGGTTTCTGACGGCTCCCACGCGCAGTCATCCCACGTGTCAGCTTGCAAGTCTTGATCCGCCGCAACCAGCACGTCGGAAGATAGCCATGTCACAGGCTCGGTGGATGTGGGAAGCTGAGATTCATCAAAAAACGAAGGCAACGACAGCACCAACTTGCCATCCACCCAGATCTCCAAGGCCTGCCCTTTGCGACGCAACTTTTGCCCTGCCACAGGGCGCTTTGTTGCAGCGTCTAACAAGACAAAGCGAGGCCCTTGAACGGCAAGTTGATGCACCCCATCCACCCATTCGGCACCAGCCTGCGTCCATGGTTGTTTCGCATGCAATCTCAGCAAATAAGCCATCAAGACCTCAAAAATCAACCATCAACCTTCCACCAAGGTGGGCTCTTTCGAATGTGGATTCGACAGACCATCAAAAAACTCAAACAAACCTGAAAGTTGTTGTAAATATTGAGTTTTTTAAATTTGTAGGTTAAATAATGATTTTAGAAATTTGAGACTTGTTTGGGCGTTCAAGCTGGGGAGAAACCGGAACTAATTGCCCTTAATTCACCGCCGAACGTCAGCGGTAATAAACCTCAACCCGGCCTTTCAAGGTCAGCAACAAAGGTTTTCCTTTTCGATCGACTGTTTTGCCGGCAGGCACCTTGATCCATCCTTCACTGATGCAGTATTCCTCCACATCATGGCGTTCTTTGTCGTTGAAGCGAATGCCGATGTCGTGTTGAAAAACAGCAGGCAGGTAGTGCGGGCTGCGCGCATCGATGGACAAACGATCGGGCAAATCGGGGCGGGTATTCGTTTCAGTCATGGTGTTGGCGTCAAAGTGCAGGAAAAGGTGCATTCTCGGTGAACTCTTAGAATCCTTGGATGTCAGAAAACACCATCTCCCCTGCCCCCCAAGACGACAACCAACTGATCGCAGAACGCCGCGACAAACTCCAACACATGCGCGAGCGCCAAGCGCAGGGCGGCCCGGTCGCCTTTCCCAACGATTTCAAACCAGCCCACCACGCTGCCCCCTTGCACACCGCCCACGGTGCCAAGACCGCCGAGGTCTTGGTTGAGGAAAAGCACACCGTGCGCATCGCCGGTCGCATGGTGTTGAAGCGCGTGATGGGCAAAGCCAGTTTTGCCACCTTGCAAGACAGCACCGGCCGCATGCAGGTGTATGTGAAGGGCGAAGAAGTCGGCCTTGAGCTTTACGAAGACTTCAAACACTGGGACTTGGGCGATATCGTGGGTGCCGAGGGCCAGGTGTTCAAAACCAAAACCGGCGAGTTGTCAGTGCACGTCACCAGCATCCGCATGTTGACCAAAAGCCTGCGCCCCCTGCCGGACAAATTCCATGGCGTGCACGACCAAGAAATCAAATACCGCCAGCGCTATGTGGATCTGATCACAGACGAAACCTCGCGCCAGCGCTTTGTGGCGCGCAGCAAAGCGGTCAGTGGCATTCGCGACTTCATGGTGCAACACGATTTCTTGGAAGTCGAAACGCCCATGCTCCACCCCATTCCTGGTGGCGCCAATGCACGGCCTTTTGAAACGCACCACAACGCTTTGGACCAGCAGATGTTCTTGCGCATCGCGCCCGAGCTCTACCTCAAGCGCCTGTTGGTCGGCGGTTTCGAGCGGGTGTTCGAGATCAACCGCAACTTCCGCAACGAAGGTATTTCGGTGCGCCACAACCCCGAGTTCACCATGATGGAGTTCTACGCGGCTTACTGGAACTACCAAGACCTGATGCAGTTCACCGAAAGCCTGATCCGCGACGCCGCTGAAAAAGCCGTGGGTACCTTGCTCCTCACCTACGACGGCAAACCGGTGGACCTGTCCAAACCCTTTGCCCGCCTGACCATCCGCGAAGCCATCATCAAGCACACCGCCGCTGGTGAGCATGTGGACGACAGCGCTTGGCTGATCAACGCTTTGAAGAAGCTGGGCCACTCGGAAGAAAAACACAAACTGTCAGCCCGCAGCTTGGCTGCTTTGCAGGTGCTGTACTTTGAAGAAACCGTGGAAGACAAGCTGTGGGAGCCCACCTTCATTTGCGAGCATCCGGTGGAAATCTCACCCTTGGCGCGCGCCAGCGACAGCCATCCTGAAGTGACCGAGCGCTTTGAGCTCTACATCACCGGCCGTGAATTTGGCAATGGTTTCAGTGAATTGAACGATGCCGAAGACCAAGCGGCGCGCTTTCATGCCCAGGTGAGCGCCAAAGACAGTGGCGACGACGAAGCCATGTTCTACGACCACGACTTTGTGCGCGCCTTGGAATACGGCATGCCGCCAGCCGGAGGCTGTGGCATTGGCATTGACCGTTTGATGATGCTTTTGACCGACAGCCCCAGCATCCGGGACGTGATTTTGTTCCCGGCCTTGCGCCGAGAACATTGAAAGCGGATCAAGCCTTGGGCGTGGCGTCTGCGGCAGCGCCTGGTTTCACCACAGGCTTGGGCGGCTTGCAATCGTGGCAGAAGAAGGCCAGGCTGCCCGCAAAGCGCTGTTGACTGCCTTGGCGACGCGGCTTGTGCATGCCGCACTTGATGCAAGACATGGTTTCACCCATTTTGCCCATGCCAGCGAAGGGCGAACCGTTTTCTCGACTGGTAAAACGAAGACCACTCTCGTCAACCGATGTTTTGCCAGATTTGGTAGCCATGTCATTCCTTTAGCGATGCCTTGTGACCCGAACGGCTGGGTCAAGAGGGTCTATTTTAACCGTTTATGGTTTAGGCCCTTTGTGCTGCAAATGTGTGCAGCCAGTTCAGGGAAGCAAAGCCAAAGCCTGCAAATAAGCGGGGGTCTGCATCAAGCTGTCCCAGTCCAAAGCAGGACTGCGCGGCAACAAAGCGCGGCGACGGGCTTCGCTGGCGGCGTTGGGTGTCCACTGACCTTGAAGCTGGGCGCGCGCCAAACCATCGAGCAGGTCGTCCACCGCCCGCCCGCCCTCGGGGCTGTTCGGCGTGCTTTGGTTGCACAGCAAGACCAAATCACAACCTGCACTCAAAGCGGCGACGGCGGCTTCGGTGTAACTGACTTCTCGACCATCGATCAAGCGGGCACCGGCCATGGACAAATCGTCACTGAAGACCGCGCCTGAAAAACCCAGTTGCTGGCGCAAGATGTCTTGCAGCCAGCGTTTGGAAAAGCCAGCAGGCCGACTGTCCACTTTGGGGTAGATGACGTGCGCAGGCATGACGCTGCTGAGCGAGGTGCTGAGCCAACCGTAGGGCAAGGCGTCGTCGGTGAGGATGTTGTTCAGGCTGCGTTTGTCCACCGGGATCTCGGTGTGCGAGTCGGCTTTGACGAAACCATGCCCCGGAAAATGCTTGCCGCAGTTGGCCATGCCGGCTTGCAAAAGACCATGCATCAGGCTCTTGGCCAACAAGCTCACCATGCGCGGGTCGCGTGCAAAAGCTCGGTCGCCAATCACGCCACTGCTGCCAAAGTCCAAATCCAGCACCGGGGTGAAGCTGAAGTCCACCCCACAAGCCCGCAACTCAGACGCCAACACGAAACCACAGGCGGTGGCCGCGTTCATGGCTTGCAGCGCCCCGCTGCCCACCACCCCGTTTTCATCCTCTGCCCACAACTCGCCCAAAGCACGCATGGGCGGCAAATGGGTGAAACCGTCGGTGCGAAAACGCTGCACCCGACCGCCTTCGTGGTCCACACAAATCAGCGCATCAGGGCGCACAGATTGGATGTCGGCACACAAGGCGCTGAGTTGATGGCGGCTTTCCCAATTGCGACCAAACAAAATCAGGCCTCCCGTGAGGGGGTGTGCCAAGCGGCGGCGGTCGGTGTCGCTGAGCGCAGTGCCCGCAATGTCCAAAATCAGGGGAGCGTGGGGAACGGTTTTCATGGTTCAAGCAGCAGTTTGTTCAACGATGACATGGCTGGTGGCGTAGTCGGTTTCGTCGCTGAGGGTGACATGGGCGCGCAATCGCCGTTGGTTGAACCAATCCTGTAAAGCGCCATGCAAAACGATGGTGGGTTGGCCGCTGGGCAACTTGCCCACTTCGCAATGCCGCCAGGTCATGGGCATGCGCATGCCCAAACCAATGGCTTTGCTGAAAGCCTCTTTCACTGAAAAACGGGTGGCCAAAAAACGGATGCCACGGTCAGGCCAACGCAGGCTGCGGGCCCGAAAGGTGTGCATTTCGGCCTCGCTCAAAATCTTCAAGGCGAAGCGTTCGCCGTGCCGCTCGAAGCTGGCGCGGATGCGGCGAATGTCGCAAATGTCCGTGCCAATGCCGTAAATCTGGCTCATGCTTGCAAGCACTTCAAATAGGCTTGAATGGTGGCGTTGTAACCCATCTCCAACGCATCGGCCATGAGTGCATGACCAATCGACACTTCCCTCACCCCAGGCACCGTTTGCACAAAGTCGCGCAAATTGAACAGGTTCAAGTCGTGTCCGGCATTGATTTCCAAGCCCGCCGCTTGCGCGGCCAAGGCGGCGGCTTTGAACTGCGCCAACACCTGGTCTTGTGAGGCCTGGCCATGGGCTTGGGCATAGGGTTCGGTGTACAGCTCCACACGGTCTGCACCCACGGCGCGGGCAGCAGCCATGGCGGCAGGATCCGCATCCATGAACAAACTCACGCGAGCGCCCAAGTCTTTCGCCTCAGCCACCAGGTCTTTCAAGACAGCGGCGTCTGCAGGAAAGCGCCAGCCGTGGTCCGAGGTGAATTGGCCTTGGGAATCCGGCACAAAAGTGACTTGGTGCGGCCGCACCAAACGAACCAAGGGCATCAGGTTGTGCAGCGGGTTGCCTTCGATGTTGTATTCGCGGTCTGGCCAGTCTTTCATCAACGCCGCCAAGTCGTGCACATCGCTGTCGCGAATATGGCGTTGGTCCGGACGGGGATGCACCGTGATGCCGTGGGCACCAGCCTGCAAACACAAGGTGGCCGCGCGGGTGACGCTGGGAATACCGAGGTGGCGGGTGTTGCGCACCAGCGCAACCTTGTTCACATTGACGGAGAGGTGGGTGTTCATAGGGCTTGCAAATCCATCATCACTTGGCGGGTGCGCAAGCTGCTGACCCCACAATGGTAGTGCAACACGCCGCGCAATTGGGTTTGCAACAACGTGCGTTCTTCGCTGGTCCATTCAGCACAGATGCGCAGCAAGCTGGTGAGGGGTTCGTCACCATCCAAGGCGGCTTGCAACTGCAACCATTGCCGGCCCACCAATTGGGGGAGCTTGGGCATGGCTTGCAAGCCACCTTCAGCCACCAGGCCATAGCCCTTGTCAGCAAGCACCGGTTGCAAGGTCATGGTTTGCATCGACAAATCGGGCAAAAACCCAATGTCACGCAACAGCATCAGCTCAAAAGCACGCAAAAGTGGCGAGGTCGTGTGCTCCAGACCGCTGGCCAACACTTTCACGGTTTGCCGGTAGACATCAAACAAAGCGGCATGGGGATCGTCACGCGCCAACAACCGCAGCAACAGTTCATTCAGGTAGTAGCCTGACAACAAAGCCTCGCCGCTGGGCATCACATGACCACCTGCCCACTCGGCGCTTTTCAACGTTCGAATTTCCCCTTCGCCGCCAAAGCACAACAACAGCGGTTGCAAGGGCAACAACACGGGACGCAAATTCGAGGTGGGCCGCTTGGCGCCTTTGGCCACCAAGGCCACGCGCCCATGGTGACGCGTGAAGACTTCCAAGATGCGGCTGGATTCACTCCAGTCGTAGTGGTGAATCACGAAGCCGGGTTCATCCAGAACCCGAAACACCTTGGACCTACTCGTAGCCAAAGCTGCGCACCCGCGCTTCGTCATCGGCCCAGCCGGAGCGCACTTTCACCCACAGCTCCAAAAACACCTTGGCGTCCATGAGTTTTTCCAACTCTTGCCGCGCCATGGTGCCGATTTGTTTCAAGCGTTCGCCTTTGTCACCGATGACCATCGCCTTGTGGCCATCGCGCTCAACGACGATGGTGGCGGCAATGCGCACCATGCGCGACACCGTTTTGCCGGGCTCTTCGGTGAACTTGTCGATGATGACGGTGGAGGTGTAGGGCAACTCGTCCCCAGTGAGACGGAACAATTTTTCACGGATGATTTCGCTGGCCAAAAACTTCTCGCTGCGGTCGGTGAGTTCATCCTCGGCATACCACCAGGCTTGCTCGGGCAGGTATTTTTGGCACTGCACCAACAAACGTTCTATGTCTTTGGGGTTTTTCGCTGACATCGGCACAAACTCGGCAAACGCGTGTTTGCTTTGCATCTCTTGCAACCAGGGGGCCAAGGCTTCACGGCGGTTGACTTTGTCGAGCTTGTTGGCCACCAGCATGGCGGGAATGTTGTTGCTGAGCAGCGCCATCACTTTGGCGTCGGCGGCAGCAAAGCTGCCCGCATTGACCACGAACAACACCAAGTCCACATCGCCCACAGCACCCAGCACCGTTTTGTTGAGCGAGCGGTTCAGGGCATTGCCATGGGCGGTTTGAAAGCCAGGGGTATCGACAAAGATGAACTGGGTTTGCGCGGTGGTGCGGATGCCGGTGATGCGGTGGCGCGTGGTTTGCGCTTTGCGCGAGGTGATGCTGATTTTTTGACCCACCAAAGCGTTGAGCAAGGTGGACTTGCCCACATTGGGCTTGCCAATGATGGCCACGGTGCCACAGCGTTGAGCAGGAAGCGCTTGTTCTTGGGTCATTGGGGGTTTTCTCGCAACCATTGAAGCATGGCCAAGGCCGCTGCTTGTTCACCACTGCGGCGTGAACTGCCGATGCCGCGTTGCGACTGTTTCAATTCAGGGACTTCACATTCCACATCAAAGGTTTGCTGGTGCGCCGCACCCGTGGTACCCACCACGCGGTACATGGGCAATTGCCAACGCCGCGCTTGCAACCATTCTTGCAGCTCGGTTTTCGGGTCTTTGGCCGCGGCGATCATGGTCGGCGACATATCGACGTTGTCGAACAAGCGAAACACCAAAGCTTGGGCGGCATCAAAGCCAGCATCCAAAAACACCGCGCCAATGATGGCCTCCAGTGCATCGGCCAGGATGGAGGGGCGTTGTTGACCGCCCGAGCGCATTTCGCCCTCACCCAAACGCACCATGCCTTCCAGACCCAAATCCACGGCCAAACGGTGCAAGGTGTCTTGTTTGACCAAGTTGGCCCGCACCCGCGACAAGTCGCCTTCTGGCAAATCGTGCAAGGCGGTGTAAATCATTTTGGAGACCGCCAAGTTCAACACCGAGTCGCCCAAGAATTCAAGACGCTCGTTGTGGCTTGTTCCAAAGCTGCGGTGGGTCAGCGCCAAGCCGAGCAACTTGGGATCGGCGAAGGGATGCTGCAAACGGGTTTGCAAGGCCGCGTGTGACTTGTCGTCAGTGACCTTGCTCATGCTCAGTCGAAACCACCCACACGCGATGGGTTGGCGAAGTTCATCCACACAAAAAATGCTTTGCCGACGATGTTTTTGTCAGGCACGAATCCCCAATAACGCGAGTCCATGGAGTTGTCGCGGTTGTCACCCATCATGAAGTAGTGGCCTTCTGGCACCGTGCATTCCACACCTTCGACGGTGTAACTGCAATTGTCTTTGAAGGCGAAGTCATTGATCCCACTGACGAAATTGGGGACGCGATCGTCGTTGAGCAAACGGTGAATACGCAAATTGTTCATCTGCGAAGGCGTGCTGCCAATCGGCATGGCTTCCTCAAATTGCTTGCTGTAGCGCATGGTGTCGGCATCGAAGAACTCGGGCACAGACAACTTGCTGACCAATTGACCGTTGATGGTCAAGACTTTGTTGATGTAGGCGATTTTGTCCCCTGGCACACCCACCACCCGCTTGATGTAATCCAAGCTGGGCTTGGGCGGGTAGCGAAAGACCATGACGTCGCCGCGCTGCACCGGGTTGTTGTCCATCACCTTGATGTTGAGCACCGGCAGGCGAATGCCGTAATGGAATTTGTTCACCAAAATCAGGTCGCCGATGTGCAACGTGGGGATCATGGAGCCCGACGGGATTTTGAAAGGCTCGAACAAGAAAGAACGCAGGATGAACACCGCCGCAATCACGGGAAACAAACCAGCGGTCCAATCCATCCACCACGGTTGGCGCAACAAAGCTTCGCGCGCTTGCAGGGCCGGCGTTTCATCTTCTTGGGACGTGATGCCTTGTTGTTGCAGCGTTTGAATTCGCTGTGCACGCTCGGCATCAAACTGCAAAGCGGCGGCGCGGCGCATGGGCAAGAAGTGCAGTTGCTCGGCCAGCCAATAAACACCCGTCACGGTGGTGGCCAGCAACAACAAGGCTGCAAACGAGCCCTCGATGATGCCGGCATACCAAGCACCGGCATAGCCAGCAATGCCGGCCAAGATGAAAGCGGTGATGGTCGGCATCAGTCTTCCACCTGCAAAATGGCCAAGAAGGCCTCCTGGGGAACTTCCACCGAACCAATTTGTTTCATGCGCTTCTTACCTGCTTTTTGTTTCTCTAAGAGTTTGCGTTTGCGACTGATGTCGCCGCCATAGCATTTTGCCAGCACGTTTTTGCGCAAAGCCTTGATGCTTTCGCGCGCAATGATGTTGGCACCAATAGCGGCTTGGATGGCCACGTCAAACATTTGACGGCTGATGATCTCGCGCATCTTGGAAACCACGGCACGACCACGGTACTGTGACTGGGTGCGGTGCACGATGATGGACAAGGCATCCACGCGTTCGCCGTTGAGCAAGATGTCGACTTTCACCACATCAGAAGCGCGGTATTCCTTGAACTCGTAGTCCAT
>JACCDP011100423.1_pt1 | contig 16283 bp, 15 predicted proteins | sample 7445841 | NCBI WGS metagenome assembly JACCDP01 (sample SAMN15323441, study PRJNA562643) | freshwater metagenome | isolation source: river surface water | place: USA:Blue River Watershed | collected 2017-08-17 | reverse complement strand
CAGGCAGCTATGGGAATGCTTCAAGTATTCCAACTTTTACTGTGGATGCAAAAGGAAGATTAACTGCTGCAGGAACTGTAAGTTTTACATCATCTGGCGTTCCTTATACAGGTGCAACGGGTGCAGTAAATTTAGGGGCATATGATTTAACTGTAAATGGATTAAGAATAGGTTTAGGTGGAGGAGCAGTATCTGGAAATACAGCTTTAGGGGGATCTGCTTTAAATGCAAACTCTACTGGAAATTATAACACTGCAGTTGGTGCATCTTCATTACTTAATAGTACCGGTTCGTCCAATACTGCTGTTGGTACAGAAGCTTTAAAAACCAACATTTCTGGAATTGGTAACACCGCATTAGGCTTTGGGGCGGATGTCTCTGTTAATAATTTAACTTATGCAACAGCAATTGGATACAATGCAAAGGTTCAGAATAGTAATACCATTCAATTGGGAAGTACGAGCCTTACAAATGTAAAAACCAGCGGCACATTAACTGCTGGTACAGTTACTTATCCAAACACCCTTGGAACAGCCAACCAAGTGTTAAGCACCACAGGAAGTGGAACACTAACTTGGACTACCATAGATGCTGGCACATTATCAGGTACTACTTTAAAATCAACAATTACGGGTTCTAGTTTAACAAGTGTTGGAACTTTAGCAAACTTAACGGTAACAAATCCAATAGTTGGAAGTATAACTGGAAATGCAGCAACAGCGACCACCGCTAATAATGTATCGACGAATGCGAATTTAACAGGTCCAGTTACTTCAGTTGGAAATGCTACATCTATTGCGAACGGAGCAATCACGAATGCTATGCTTACTAATACAGCAGTAGCCAATTTATCTGGTACCAATACCGGTGATCAAACAATTAGTTTAACAGGAGATTTATCGGGGACAGGCAGTGGGACTATTACTGCAACATTAACAAACAGTGGAGTGACTGCAGGCAGTTATGGGAATGCCACAAGTGTACCAACTATAACCGTAGATGCAAAAGGAAGAATAACAGCAGCAGGAACTGTTAGTGTAACATCAACCGGTGTTCCTTATACTGGTGCAACGGGTGCTGTTAATCTAGGTGCATATGATTTAACTGTAAATGGATTAAAAGTAGGTTTAGGAGGAGGTGCAGTATCTGGAAATTCAGCATTGGGCGCATCAGCTTTAAACGCCAATACTACTGGATACAATAACACTGCTCTTGGAAATAGAGCTTTAACTAAAGTTACTCAAGGAAATAATAATACATCTTCCGGTTGGAATTCGCTTCAAAATCTTACAACTGGTGATAATAATACCGCTATAGGAAGTAATTCTTTGGCAACAGTTACTACAAGCAGCAAGAATTCTGCATTAGGTTATTTAGCAGATATATTGACGACAACTATTTCTAATGCAACCGCTATTGGTTATAATGCTTTAGCCAGAGAAAGTAACAGTATTCAATTAGGCGATAACTTCATAACAAAAGTGAATACTGCTGGGAAATTACAAACAGGGGAAGTTACCTATCCAAATACTGATGGGACTAATGGCCAATTTTTAGCAACAGACGGAGCAGGAAATATAAATTGGGTTTCAAATGATGTATCAGTTGCTAGTACAGTTACATTAAATGTTACACCCTTTGTTTTAGCAAATTTGTCAGTTGGAGGAGTAAATTATGATGCGAACTATTCTAAGATGAATTATATGAAAATGGGGAATATGGTATTCTTTTCAGGGAGCTATGGTTTAATTTCAACTTCTGGTAGCTCAGTCAGTAGCTTTAATTTACCCTTACCCATTGCCTCTGCATTTACAAACTCAATGGACGCCGTTGGCATAATATCTACAAGTGTTGGTGTTACAGGAACAATCGAAGCAAATACTGGAAGTACTAAATATCTAAATTTTAAGTTTAGGTCAGATTCGTCTAAAATTGATTGTGTTATTTATTTTTCTGGGAGTTATATAATTAAATAGTTCTAACATCCCAAATAATTTCTACCAAACTGGCACCTAAGGTGAAGCTACGATAGGAGAGTTATTTGTTCTGCAGGGGGATATGAAACTCAATTTAACTTTAATGAGTGAGGTACTGTTCATGTCAAATATTTCAACCAATAAAAGGAAATATGGAAGCATTTTTAGACGCACTTTCAAATAACCTCTGCGTGAGGAAAATACCCCCTGAAATCGGTTAAAATCGTTCGTTTTCCGTTTTGTCAAAACATAACTAATTACAAATCAACGCGTTCATTTTCTCAAAAAATCTTCATAACCCTGAGGTCCCGGGTTCAAATCCCGGTCTCGCTACATGAAAATCAAGGACTTACGTTAAATCGTGGATCCTTTTTAATTTTTTCTTACTACAATTGAATTTTAACCACTCAGCTTGTTGCCTTGCTTCCTTAAGGGTAACTAGCGGTTGTTTAGCCAAGATGATCTGGCTTAACTTAGCTCTTTCTTCAAATGACATATTGAGTTTCATCTTTATTGTTTTTTTAAGTTTGAAAAGTTAATCTATTTTTTCAGAAAAAATGCAAGAGAACAAGGGAGGAATTTTAGAACCTAAAACGTATTATTTCAAGTAACTTTATAGTCAATTTAGATTATGAGTATTGAACCAGTTTTATATAAAGTGTCACTTAGAACTTTCGATGAAAAAGTGAATGATTTGAACTATTGGTTAGCTCAACCTGTGATAAAAAGGCTCGAAGCCGTGACATTTTTAATATCACAAACTGTAGATTTAAAAACTACAAGAATGGATAAGTCGCATGTTGTAAGAAGAAAACTCAAAGAGTAACATTGTTGATTTAGATGAGATAAAGAAATTAAAATAAATTAAATATTTATTTCATAATTAGTAGATCTTCCCACTCCCTTAATTACAAACACATTCATTTCCGCTAATTCCTGTAAGTCTCTTGTTGCTGTTGCTTTTGAAGTATCTGTTATACTTATATATTTTTTTACATTCATGCCACCCTTAAAGCCATTAATGCCTTCTTCTAATATTCTATTAACGACCTTTTTTTGACGGTCATTAAAACTTTTATCATACTTATCAAAGAATTTCATTTTTTTGATAGTAAACTGTATTGTTTTTTCAGCATCATCCTGTGCAAAAATTATAATTGAAGCAAACCATTCTATCCACTTTGTTATTTCTAATTTTTGTTGTGCATATTGTAATTCTTTATAATAGGCTGATCTATTTTCCTCAATAGATTTTGAAATACTAAACATAATAGGATTATCAAATCCTTGTGAAAGCGCTTTTTCTGCGATGGCTCTTCCAATTCTTCCGTTTCCATCTTCAAAAGGGTGTATGGATTCAAAATAAAGATGTGCCACCGCTGCTTTAATTATTGGGGAACTAATTTCATTTTTATTATACCATTCTATAAAACGCTTCATTTCTTTTGATAAGGTTTTAGAAGGAGGAGCTTCATAATGAACCTTAGGGTTAGACGCAGATCCAGAAATTACTTGCATAGGCTCATTTCCTTTTCTCCATTGTCCTGCATTTATTCTTTTGTTATTCCCCATAAGCAGTTTGTGCCATTGAAGAATCTTGCTTTCAGTTAGTGGTTGTTTATAAGTATTTCTTACATCAATTAATAATTGACTTAATCCAATTACATTTTTATCTTTCGGTTCTTGTGAGACATGTAATCCAAGATTTTTTTTAATAGACGACATTACATCTATTCTATTTATTATCTCTCCTTCAATTTCAGATGTTTTGATAGCTTCAGATACCATTATCTGTATAATCGTTTCAGTACTGATGGCTTCTGGTAATGCAGAGATGATACCTTTCAGTTCTCCCGCTTTTAACATGAACTTCATCAATTCATTATCTATTGATGTGCTATCAAATTTAAATTCAGGCCAATTTTTGTGTTGCCAGTTATACATAATGAGCCGATTTGGTTACTTTATCGGCTCAAATATACAAATAATTTGAGCCGAATAGTATTAATTTGCGGCTCATAGTTGGTTAAATATCTATTTTAACCTCTGTGTGAGGAAAACACCCCCTGAAATAGGTTTAAATCGGTTGATTTCGGTTTTGTAAAAACATAACTAACTACAAATCAATGCTTTAATTTCTCAAAAAATCTTCATAACCCTTAGGTCCCGGGTTCAAATCCCGGTCTCGCTACAGTGTTATTCTAGTGAATAATATACAAGCTTAAAAAGCAGGCACCAAAAGCCTGCTTTACCAAAAGCCTGCTTTTTAAATTTTTAGGATCTAGCAAATTTCAACAGTAAATCAAATTCACCCTTATCTGCTTTTCTAATTGCTTTAAGGTATTGCGCTCTTATATCCATATCCACAGAGAGACTTGCACCTCCCCAAGAAAAAACAGGTTGCTGATAGATTTTTTCAATCATAATATCAGCTATCATTCTACTATGACGTCCATTGCCGTTTGGGAAGCAATGTATGCTAACCAATCTGTGTTTGAATCTTATTGCAAATTCCTCTGGTTTATATACATTATGTTCAAGCCAATAGGAAGCATCATCTATTAATGATCTTAATGCCACGAGTATATCTAATTTGTCAACTCCAATATTTTTATTTGTTTTTCGGTATTCGCCAGCCCATTTCCAAACGTTACTATACATTCTTTTATGCAGGTCTTGTATGAAATTTTCTGTTAGAATTTGCTCCTTTTTAAATTTTCTTGTTAAACTCCACTGTATAGCATCTTCAATATTCTTTTGTTCAAATTCATCTAATTCGCCTCTTGTAGCAATTGACTTAATTAACAGACCTTCTTTTTCTTCTTCATCAAGAGGTGTTTGGCCATCATTGTATGTTAAGTTTAGTCCCATAAAATTTTAGGTGTTTTGTTAATAATTTCTGCAGCTCTTTCCTTGATTGCTTTTTCAATACGCTCTTTTGAATTCACCTGGTCTTCTAATTTCATTGTAGTAGAAGTTCTTTGTACAATTTTTCTAGCCATTTCTAAAGCGCGCATTTCAATCATTTGATCCAAGCTACCAGCAACAGGTACAAACCCATAAACAAATTGCATGTCTATTGCTTTTGCAATTTCTTGCATTGACTTAATAGTGATAGCGCCTTCCTTTTCACGTTTCTCTATATCCATTACCCCTTGCTTGGTAATGGAAAGTTTTTTGCCTAATTGTTCCATAGACATACCAATTCCATTGCGTATTGCTTTTATCCATCCAATAGGTGGTACAATAACATGTTGCATAACAGATAATTGTAGCATTTTTTCATTCAGTTGTTGGAACTGAAGTTTATTATTTCTCATAAAGTAAAGTTTTAACTTGACTATTAATACATAAAAGTAAAGTTATTACTTTACATAAACAAATATTTTGTAAAGCTATTACTTTACTTTATTAAGCTTTAGAATTATAGAAATGCCTTTATTCAATTTGTAGAATTCCCTTAAATCCCTCCACATTTGGTTAGAATGTATTACAATATTGGCTACAAAGCCTGTCCAGAGTATCGGGATAGTTGAAAGGCTTTGGGTAAGGCGAATCGTTGGGGGGATGCCGACACAGTCGGCCATCCCGTTAAATCTTCGGTCCTTTGTTGTTTTTGCGTGAGGTTTTTGAAGATAATGGTTTATAAATTGTTAAAAATCAATATTTTATGATTTTATCAATCAATTAAAAGTACTTTATAGCTCATTTTATGTGTTTTTTGATTGATAAATCATATTTTTATGATTGATAAAATACTATGCCAAAGAAATCTGAAAATAGAGAAACCGAAATAATTGAGTTTATTAAGAACCATCCGAAATGTACTTCTCAGGAAATACTTGATGGATTGAACTTGGATATTAGTGTCGCGACATTAAGAAGAAAGCTCCAAGAATTAGTAGCAGAGGATTTAATTAATACCATTGGTGAACTAAAGAGTAGAAAATACGAAATTAGTAATGCATATAATATAATTAGGCCAATAGACGTCGAGCAATATTTTGAAAAAGAGATTGATGAAAGAGTTGTTCAAGATGCTTTTAATCATGAATTAATTAAAAATACACTAAACAAGATTTCAATTTTTACATCTACCGAACTTGATCAATTAAACTATTTACAAGAAAAGTTTAAATCTAATTCATCTAAGTTATCAAAGAGTGAATACAAGAATGAGTTGGAAAGATTGGCAATTGATTTAAGTTGGAAATCTTCTCAGATAGAAGGGAACACCTATTCATTACTTGAAACTGAAAGATTATTAAAAGATAAGGAAACTGCATCTGGTAAGACAAAGGATGAAGCAACTATGTTGTTGAATCATAAGGATGCTTTGGATTTTATAATTGTTCATCCTGATTATATTAGTCCATTAATAGTTTCATCTATTGAAGATATTCATAGTATATTAGTAAAGGATTTAGATATTAATAGAAATGTAAGAAAGAGTAGAGTAGGTATCTCAGGTACTAACTACAAACCACTTGATAACGAGTTTCAAATCAAGGAAGCGCTTGATGAAATGTGTAAACTAATTAATTCAAAAGAAAATGTTTTTGAAAAAGCTCTCTTGGCTCTAGTATTAATATCTTATATACAACCTTTTTCAGATGGGAATAAAAGGACTTCAAGAATCATCAGTAATGCAATTTTGATGAATAATCATTACTGCCCAATTTCATTTAGAACCATTGATTCAATTGAGTACAAGAAGGCTATGTTGATTTTTTATGAACAAACTAATATCAATCCTTTCAAAAACGTCTTTATTGGTCAATTTGAGTTTGCTGTTAACACTTATTTTTAGATAATCAAATGGTGTGAGGATAATAACCCCTGAATTTGGTTAGTGCTTGTTTATTAAAAAATAACTTAATTAAAATCAAGGACTTACGTTAAATCGTGGGTCCTTTGTTGTTTTTGTGATTCATTTAGTATTAATAAAACACTTAAGGTAACAGTCTATGAAATCCGTTTATTTCTGCTGATAAATAAATTGAACTTTATCATACTATTAACGAGGTGATAAAGCAACAGCCATTGCTACTGTAGACCCTATACTAATGGCTAGCCCTGTTAAGAAGTTAGTAAGTATTTTTTTTCTTTTTATATTTTTTGCTGCTGTCTTATAGCCTTTGGAGTAATATTCATTTTTCATTAAACTCATATCAGGATAATCTAAATTTTCATCCGAAGGTTCTGATAAAGAAGTTAATGCTGCCGTCGCGCCACCAAACATGAAACCATACATTGGAAAAGCGGATGCGATTAAAACAGAATTCCCTGTAACTTTATAACTTTTATAATATTTTATAGCATCATTATATCCTTGAGTATATAATTCTTGAGTATTTGCTGATTTGCCAATAGTACTAAAATCATCTTTGCTTCCATTTTCGTATCTAATCAAATAAAGGTCTGATTTAAGTGTTGCAAAAATGGGTCCATTAAGATTTTCTATTTTTTTATACTTTACTTCATTGCTTCCGACTTCAATTATTTTTACAATTATATTTTCGCCAGATCTCATTGTTAAGGTGTCTTGTGCTTTAATAAAGTTTGATGAAGATGCGAATAGTATAATTAGCAATAAATTTTTCATACATCGGGCTTTTAGAATTGTTAAGGTTAATTTCTAATAAAAATTAATTATAAATATTTATATATTCAAAAATAATTCTAAATATTAATTCCATGCCTCAACATTAAACAGTTCTAAAATTGAGAAAACCCCTGCGTGAGGAAAACACCCCCTGAAATAGGTCAAAATAGGTTGTTTTCGATTTTGTGAAAACATAACTCACTACAAATCAACGCTTTCATTTTCTCAAAAAATCTTCATAACCCTGAGGTCCCGGGTTCAAATCCCGGTCTCGCTACATGAAAATCAAGGACTTACGTTAAATCGTGGGTCCTTTGCTACGTGAGTTTTGCGTTTAAGGCAATGAATAATAAAAATTAAACCACTTAAATTTTCATTATTGAACCAGCTGGAATTTTATGAGATTTATTCTCCACTTTTATATAAACATCAATTGAACTTTGGTTTTCAATAACTGTTTTGTCAACTGAAAATTTTAAATTTCTATATGCATTGATATAATCAACTAAATGAATTTGAGTTGTATAATAAATGTCCTTATTTTTTGAAACTAATTTAAAGAAATTTTCCATTTCAACCCATCTATTCCCTTTTCCATTATTTTCCCAACTATGTCCCCATACATCAAGTAATGCTAATGTATCGGCTTTTATAAAATCTGATACTAAGTTATAAAAGGTATTAATTTCTTTTTTATCATTCTCTGCATCGTTGGGTTTAAAATAAGCTTTACCAAATTGATGTATACTAGGGTGCCAAATTAGGAAATTTTTAGGAATTGAGAAGTTGTAACTATCAGCCACTGTTCTAGCATATTCAATACCTAAGCCACTAATTGTTTCAACTACTAAATTATCATAACTTCCAAAAGGATAAGCCATGCCTCTTATAGTATTACCACTAATTGTTTCTAATTCTTTTCTGTCTTCTATTACTTCGTATACGATGTCAATTTTAGACATCCCACTCAGGCCTGGGTGATTTGCTGAATGAACTGATATTTCATGACCTTTGAATAGACTTTTAATTTCTTCTTTTGTTAAATAATCTTTTGTGTCTAATTTATTTGAATTCAAATGAAAAGTTCCTTTAAGTTCATAGTTGTTCATTAATTGCACGAGCCTTCTATCAGAAATAGTGCCATCATCAAAACTCAATATTAATGACTTTGACTTTCCCTCGGGAAATAACATTTCAACTCTAATACTGCTTGATGACTTAATTGAATTTGATTGAGCAATAATTGATTTATTTGAAATAAGAAATATACTAATTATAATAATTTTTTTCATATTATGAATATAAGAAATTAGGCATATATTTTATTCATTTTTTTTAATATATTAAAATTGAATTTTATAAACAAAATTGGGAAAAAAGCCGAGTTGGTATTTCCAGCTAACATTTTGATTTCTGTCATCATAGCTTTGTGAAAAAACATTTTTATGGTTGGTGACATTTTGAATGTCTAGAGAAAATGTTTGTGAAAGTTTTTTAACCTTGCTATTGAATGTGTATCCAAATTTAATATCCATTCTTGTATAGTTGGGGTATTGACTTGAGTAAACGTTGGTTGATAGCTGTTCTCGGCCAGTTGTTTGTGAGCTAGCAACATCAATGGGTGTATAATACCTGCCACCTGCGTTGGTGAATTTAAAATCAATACTTGTTTTATTTCTTTTACCTGCACCTACATTCCATTCTTTACCTGCCAATATATTATATACATATTTGCCATTAAATGCAGTGTTTCTTTCAACTCCATCACTTCCCGTATATTTTGAATCAAATATAGAGGATGTAAATAAGCCATAATAACCTTTGCTAAAAAATTTCTCAACAGTAAGTTCTACGCCGTAATTAGTACCAGTTCCCTTATTGATTAAATTATCTTCCAATTCAGTATTGAAACTCGCGCCTGTGTTTAACATGGAATAACTACTTGAAAAAGTGTTAACTGGCACATTGTATAAATTTTGATAATAGAGCTCTGTCTTAATTCTCCAATCTTGCGCTGGTTGTAGGTTATAACCAATTACATAATGATTGCTCTTAGTAAAGTCTAGGTTTTTATTATTGTAACTATAGGTTCCATCCGTATTTTGGCTTTGTAAAAAGTATACGTTAATGGGTTGCATTTGCGAATGCATGCCATAGCCAAATGTGAAGCTACTATTGTTATTAATGTCATATTTTAAGCCTAATCGTGGTTCAATTGAGCTTGAATTATTTAAGAAAAACTTTTGATAGTGAATTCCAGTATTAAGTGTAAGCTTTTCACTTAAATTATATTTTGTTTGGATAAAGGCTTGAGCAAGATTAGTTTGACTATTATAATCCCAAACTTGTTTAAAATCATCATTAATCCTTTGTTTGTTTTTGGAGTAAAGGTATAATCCTAGTAATTGGTTATCTAATCCAATCTTTACAAATAGCCTTGAATTAATTTTTGAATTATAAGAGGTGCTAAAATTATATCCTGTTTTGGCAGTTTTTGAAATGTCTCTTTGGAAGGAAACCTCTGCCAATCTATCAAAACCATAGTTAGTGATATCAGTTTTTGAATAATTTAATCCAATGGTAGAACTAATATAGGATTTACTATTTATTTGTTTAAAATGGTTTAAACCAATAATACCAAGTTTGCTTGAAAAATCTGCTTGATTGCCATTACCGTACAATGAATTTTTATCACCTCCGCTTTCTAAAGCAATGGTACTAGTGCCGTATATTCCGAATAATGAAAACTTTCCCATTTTTGTAGTACCGCTATTGAGTTTAAATGATAAATCCTGGTAAGATGGAGTGGCAGTGGTACCAATATTAATTCCCATGGATTGAGCAATACCTGCTAAAGAATATCTATAACCCACAAGGTAGGAGGAACCATTACCTTTTTTAATAGGTCCTTCTGTAGTTGCTTCTAATCCTGTAATGACACCTAATTGCAAGGTGGTTTCTTTTTTGGTATTATTACCATTTCTAAATCCAATATCAAATACACCTGCATTGGCATTACCATATTCTGCAGGGAAGGCCGAGGTGAAGAAATCGGAGCTTTTTAATAAATTCGTATTTAAGGCACTAACTGCTCCTCCTGTAGTTCCAATGGAGGCAAAATGGTTAGGATTAGTTACATTCATGCCATCTATTTTCCATAACACACCTGTAGGTGAATTTCCTCTAATTACAATATCATTTCTACTATCATCTGGGTTGATTACGCCTGCAAAATTAGCAGCTAAACGAGCAGGATCACTTCTCCCTCCTGCATATCTATTTACTTCTTCCATTGAAAAAGTACGGGCACTTACAGTAGCCATTTTGTTGATGCTAGAGGCTTTGTTAGATGATTTAACTACTACATCTTTCAAGCTTTTAAAATCTTCCTCTAAAGCAATGTCTAAAATGATTTCTTTGCCTGAGGTAACCACTATATTTGGAATATAAGATTCTTTATATCCACTATAAGTAACTTTTATATCATACCTGCCAGGGTTTAATTCTCTAAATGTATAATTCCCGATTGAATCACTTATTGTTGTTTTATTACTATTCGAAATATGAACTGTCGCACCCTGTATAGGTGATTGGGTTAGTTTATCTACAACTAGTCCTCTAATATTTTGTTTGTTATTTTGAGCGAATGTTAAGGTTGCAATAAAAGTAAAGACAATAGTGTAGTAGTGCTTCATGTATTTGAAGTATTAATTTTTTTAAAAAATGTAAATAGAAATTATTTGATAGGTGCTTGAGGGCCTTTTTGTGGGTTATTGACGGAGTTGACCATTTTTTGAATTAATTCATCAAATTTTGGTTTTTGTTCTTCTGTACATAATACCCTTACTTTTTTAAAGTGATCAAAAGTTAAAATATCTAGTGCTTGTATTGATAAGCTTACTTTTAATGCAGCAGTATTCTTTACACTATCAACTATTTGTTCGGTTTTTAGTAATTGAAAAAGATTCTCCTTGTCACTTTTAATTTGCGCTCTAATTTTATTAGCATTTTCATTATGATTTTTTGCTAATTCAAAATAGGCGTTTTTTTGAGCTTCGCTAAAGTGTAAACTTTTCGCTAAGAACTCTTTTGGAGAATTGTCTCTTTGGTTTCTCAAATGTCCTATCCAAAAAAATGTTAATGTCGCTATATTGGCTAGAATTAATACACCTATTAGCCAGGCTACAATTTTGTTATTTAATATATTCCTCATAATAAATAATTTAATTTGAAATTGTTTGATCATAGGATGCTGCAAAAGCCTCCATTTCTTGACTCGAATTTGTGTTAACTATATTTGAATCACTTTTTAAGAGTAAGCTATTCATAAATAAAAACAAGGTTAAAGCGCAGATAACTAATATTGGCTTCAAGGGGTATGCTAGTTCATTAGACAATTTTTCCTTTTCCATTCTGGCTTTTAATCTTGTATAAAAAAAGTTGGGAGTGCCTACTTCTTTTAAGTTTGAAATGATATTCATTTCATGTTCAAATTGCTCGTTAGACATATTTTTCATAATAAAATATTTATGAGTTGTAATAATGTTTCAATTTATTTTTTAAATTTTCTTTAGCCCTACTCAAAAGTGACTCGACTCCTTTTATACTTAATTGCATTATTTCACTTACTTCCAAATGCTTCATTCCCTGAACTCTTATTAACGTAAAAGCAACTCTTTGATTATGGGGGAGTTCGCTTATAGCTTTAAATACCAGGGTTGCTTTTTCTTTATTTTCGTTATTAATACCAGGGTTCAAATAAGCCGCATCTACACTTTTTTCTTCAGAAGGCATCCACCAAGGAACAATTGAATGTAGTCGTTGTCTATTTTTATGTTTCCTAATTTTTTCTAAGGCTTTTCTTATCGCAATTCGGTAAATCCAAGTAGCCAAGCTTGATTCCTCTTTAAAACCACTAATAGACTCATACACCTGAATAAAAGTCTCCTGCGCTGTATCTTCTGCTTCAGCCGCATTATGAAGTATATTCAGGACACTATAATAAACTCTGTCCTGGTAGTTTTCTACCAGTAACTTAAAAGCAGACTCTTCACCCAGCTTTAACCTTACTATGAGTTCTTTTTCATTCAAATCCTACATTAATTAGATGCACGAGCAATTTAATTCCTTTGGTGAGTTTTAATATATATATTTTATCTATTTTTTACTTCCTCGTAAGCCATGTCATAATCTTCTCTTAAAGTGCCCATTATTCTATCCCAAAAAAGTAAATACAAGCTATAATTTCCTTTAAAATACTTATGATGTTGATTATGGCAAACTGAGGTGTTTACCCATTTTCCTATAAAAGATTTATTGAAACCTTTTGGGTACAATTCCCAACCTAAATGGCCATAAATATTGTATATGACGGAAAAAAGGAAAAATATGGGTGTATGAGATTCATGTAGCGGGAAAGAAAATGCAAATACTATAAAAATACCATTTTCAACAACTGCCTCTAATGGATGAAATGCATAAGCGGCCCAAGGTGAAGGGTTAGTTGATTTGTGATGAACTAAATGAAAGGTATTAAATAGCAATTTATGATGCATAATGCGATGTGTCCAATAAAAGTAAGTATCATGCATGATAAGCATTATAGGAAAGGCTGCAAAATAGTATAACCACCCTTGCTCCTCTATGTTTTCGTAAATTTTTGTATATGGCCTTATATTAGGATTACCCATAATGGTAACTATTACAATTCCAAAAATCATAACAGTTATAATTGAATAAGTAAATTCTCTTATGTAATCGCTATTTTTTGGGAATATGTTCTGAATTTTTTTATAAAATATTTTTCTTTTAAATAGAATATAAAAAAATATAAATGTTGCACCAGCGATTAGTATGTATCTAACGCCAATTCTAGAAACAATATCAAAGTATTTATTAAAGTTGAAAATACTTGATATAGTCATAGCCTGAGTTTTTATTTTCGGATAGCTGAATTTATTATCATTATTTAAGATATAAGTTATTTGTTGTCCTTTATTTGGAACTATTTTTAATAATGTAAAATGGTTTGCTAACTTACTAAAAGCCTTAAAAATTATTTCTGACGGGTTAAATTCAGCTTTATCTGATTGAATGTCAAAATATAAAGTAGTTTCATGAGCCAATTGTATTTTGCCATTAATTAATTTAACATTACTATCCTTATTAAACATCAAACTTTCATTGACCAATTTTGAAATTAGCTTTTGCGTTTCAAATGCATTAATACTATCAATTTTTATATTTGGATAATTTTCATGAATAGTTGACTGACAAGTATACAGTGGTGCTGTAATAAATACGGACCATTTATTATTTTCGTTTTGTATAATAGAAATAGTTGAAACCTGCGGATTATGTGCACTTGCATTATTACCTAGTAGTATCAATAAAATTATACACCTTATTTTACGCATAAATTATTTTTAAATTATAATGTAACAGCAAAAGAACCTGGCACCCCTCTAAAACTATTTATAAAACTATTCGTACCAGTTGGTGCAACATGATAATGATATCCTCTTTTTGTGTCATAATGCCCTCTGCTTGCATCAATATCGGTGCTTTCTTTTCCTGACTCATCCAAATTTTCAAATAAACCGTAACCATCCATGGCATAACCAATCATTGCTGCATGTCCGTCAGTTTGTTTAATTTTTGTTGATTTACCTGTTGTTGCATGGTAGTGATAACCAGTTACGGGATTTACATGTCCACCAGCGTCGTCGAATGGAGCTAAAGTAAACGCACCTAATATTGCCTGTGTTGGGGCTGGTGGATCAAAATTGATTCCATTAAATGCAATCCCAATTATACTACCCATCCCCATTACTGCGGTTGCGCTGGTAGCTTTAACAGGCTTAACTGGAATATAATATGTTTTTTTAATTCCTGGAAAATAGGAAGGCAAACATTGAACACAATAATTTTTATAGGCGGGATCAACATCTGGTCTTGCTGCGGCCTGACATCCTTCTTTTGTACTAGTAACATTTATTACTCCTGTTGTCGAGTTGTACAATTTCCATGTGGTATTTGAGTAAAACGTAGCCAAATTCTTAATAAAAGGGCCATCAACATCATATAATTTACCGCCTTCTAACCAAATCCCTCCTTTATCAATGCCATCATTAATATTAGTTGGGCACCAAGGTCCTTGCGTATGGTCCGTCGGGGTGTTATTTGAAACTATTTTATAACACTCTACAGTTGATCCATCATTTAGTGTTTTACTTACTTTTGTAATGCTTTCTGTAAGCCCTGCTTGTAGGAAATAAGTAGGGTTTACTTCAATTACAACGGCATCTTGAGTGGTTGAAGTGGAGGATGATTTACTACAAGAGGTTATAATAAAAGTAAAACCAATAAAAAGGATCATTTTTAGTTTAGACATAAGTAAATTTTCAAAAGGTTAGTGAATGTTTTCATATTAGATGCGTGAGCTTAATTAATCCTTCTAAAATACTTCATGTATTTATCCAAAGGGTAATTTGCATTTAAGTATCTAAAACTAGAATTAATCAATTGTTTTAACATTTATTTTTCTATACATACTTGAATTCTTTGTGTGAGGAAAACACCCCCTGAATTCGGCTCAAAGCAGTTGATTTCGTTTTTCTGAAAACATAACTAATTATAAATCAACGTTTTTCTTTTCTTCGAAATTAAAAATCGATAATTGGCAGGATTAGTATTGATTAAATTAAACTTAAAAATACCTGTGGCTCCCAAAGCAATTTGCATGTTTCGTTAAATTCAGCACTAAATTTTGTTGAAGGTAATGGCAATGCTATAGGCCCAGGAAACGCAGTGATTAAAAAGTTACTACTTTGTTGTTCTTTTAAAACGAGAGTTAGCAAATTTGTTGTAGGAAGTTTTGAAACTGTTGCATGCAGCAATAGATGCCCCCTATTTTTTTTTATAACAGGTTGGCTTGATGTAAATGATTTTAATGCCTCCAATGAAATCACTCCTAGTGTTCCAATTCCTCTTGGAAATTTCAATGGTTCAAATTCATAACTAATATGCAAGTATCCGTTTTGCCTTAAAGAGTTTGTTTCTTTAATAGTTGCACATTGGAGCATTAAAGATTTTATATCTGTTGCAAAAAAATTGTGAAATTTAGAACCCGGGATTTGCAAGTTTTCATCAATTAATGCTTTACTATATCCACGGTCAATTAAGCATTGTATAGCATTTTCATTAACCATCGAAAAATGCCGCAAAAGGTGAAAAAGTGTTCTGTCATTATATGATATGGGCAAAAGATTTGTCAATAGTTAAATTCGCTATTCATAAAATTCAAATTAAAGATACGTTTTTTATTACTAGTTGGTTTTATCAAATACAGTCTTCCAAGAACGCTCGCCATCCCATATATTTGATTTTGCAATGGATTGAATAGTAATAGACTTTCCGTCATTACTCAACTTCCAAACCTCTGTAACGTTAGTATATGCTTGTTCTTTAACATTTGGGTTGTAAGGAATGCCATTCATGAAGTATACAACTGATTGAATTGTCATAGTTTCTCCATCAGCAGACAACGTTAAAGTAAACTTCTTTCTGTTTCCCTGGCCATGATTAATTTGGCTTTCTTTACCATTGATGATCAGCTTTTCCCGGCTTATATTCGAAGTTGCGCCTTGATCCGAGTTTGGATTTTCTATAGTTAAAAAATCCTTATCCTCCGCTATTTTCAT
>JACCDP010794304.1_pt1 | contig 16283 bp, 17 predicted proteins | sample 7445841 | NCBI WGS metagenome assembly JACCDP01 (sample SAMN15323441, study PRJNA562643) | freshwater metagenome | isolation source: river surface water | place: USA:Blue River Watershed | collected 2017-08-17 | reverse complement strand
TTCGATTGCCTTGTATAAAAATGGCGTCTTTGTAGGAAGTAATTCTCATTCCTTCACAAGTGTAAAAAATACTACAAATCCATTCTATCTTGGAAATTACAATGGAAATGAATTTGCGCAACAGTTTGAAGGAGATATGGGGATTGTTCGTATGTATAGCAGAGCTCTTAGCGCAGCAGAGATTCAGAATAACTTTGATGCAAATAAAGCTACCTATGGTTTATGAGTGGTATAGAATAAGGTTGGTTGCTTATACCTTTCCACCCACCCCCTCAAGAAGGCTCCAACCAGTCCATATCTTTGAAGAGACCGAGCACACAATCAGCCTTCAACGCAACCTCTTGGGCTCCGCTCACTGCACCTGCTTCACGGAGTTCTTGTAAACCCGCTTGATGCGCCCTCCAAATCGTGTCCGCCCATTCTGTCACATTTTGATTTCGAGTGATGCCAATATGACGACGAATGATTTCTTCACGTACCGCCTCTACACTCACATAAGGGAAGCGCGTCTTGCCTTGCCGAATCCGCACCTTTTTATAACTGTTGAAGCGAACAAGAAGCGCGGTCAAATAGCGATTGGCAATCATATTTGGGTCTTCTTTCCATTCGATGGCTTTTGTGTGGTTGAGCGTACGAAAATAGTCAATAATCGCTTGCTCGTCTTTACAACATTTCACAATGACTAGCACATCAAAATCATACTGCTCCCAGTCATCCCCCTTGCTGTCAAAGAACTCGCGTAGAATTGTCGCGCGATGTTGACCATCGACAATCTCCTTCACATGTTCCGTCCGTCCTGGTTCTACCTCTTTCATATAACGCACCACATGAAATGGATTGCGGTCGAGCTGTTTCACATTGTCCCCAATTTCCTGGCGAATTGAATTGTAGTGCGCGGGGTCAATAATCCGATTGCCTTTCCAAATGTCCATATCTGCAATTACACTCGCCTTCATGATTTTCAGAAGAGAGCCATCGTGATATTCGAAGAGATGTTTGGGGGCATCGCGGTCCAATGGACCGCTTGCCAAGTATGCAGAATGCGTGCGAGGCTCTGACATATTATTTAGTAATAGTATGACAGAGACTTTATATCAATTTTAAAAATAACAGTTCATTGGTATCGCCGATGACACACACATAAGGCACATGAATCACTGCGTCTAGAACAGAATGGGTGCTTGTTGCTCGTGTTTGCACAAACACGAACGAATGGAACATGATCCATCCTATCGTGAATATTTGAATCCAATTGGAAAAGTCCGATTTGCCCCGAAGGTTCGTGTGAAGACTATTCCCGCTCGCACTGAATCATTGTTCGTTGACCATTGAAACTATACACAGCGTATAGTAATAGAATGATATACCCCGTCTGCCTTCTACTATACCATCTTCATATATGTTTCATCAAATGGTTCTAGTCTTGTGTAATCAATTGTGATTGTATTATCACCAACTTGATAGGTCCATTTTGTTTGCAATCCTTCTTTTAAAATGTAATATCTACATCCAAGATTTGATAGGTCTGTCGCATAGTTGATTTTGTTGCGACTTTTTCTACAAACAAAATCAAAAATATCGTTCGGTATTGTTCCATAGTATGGTTCTGTCAAGAGGTGTCCCATATCATTATAAAGTTGCACGGTATACTCTGGCATATTTCTTATGATTCGCCACAGTTTAGGTATGATGAACTGCTTATGATTACGCGCGTTGAAACATTCGTGTAATATCCAACTCCTTGGACCGTTTGAAAGGACGTTTATACGTGACATACGTCCCTACAATCATATCCTCCTCATACATATGTTCGACCTCTTCCACCAAATCTTGGAGGTGGAATTGGATGTTTCGTAACTGGCTGTCGGTGTAGACTTTTTCGCGCTCGGCCATATCGTCTTCATTGATTCTGCATGAAATGATTTCAGAGGTGATTGGGACAATAATGTGTCTCAAAAACTCTTCATAGTCACTCCACAAATCCCCTCTGTGATTGTATGGTTTTTTCTCAATGTGACATGTGAAGACACCATCCACGGTCAAATTATAGTCATAAAATGATGGTCCAATGTCGAGCCGTTTCCAGACATGAAGCAAGGGACGATACGCAGATGGAACATTTGTTGTAGGTTCGTTTTGCATATACTTCTCACGAATGAATGGAAGATACTCTGGAAGAACTTGGCATTTGACTTGACAAATAATGTGATAGCCCATTCTACTGAGGCATATCTATCAAAAAAGGTTTAGATACAGTTAATCATCTTGAATGACAATGACATCGTTGACCGTTGCATATACTGGAATGTATACGCGTGTGCCCATTGTTTTCTTTGAACCCGTGATAAATTGCCCCATACGAATGTTGAGTTCATACTGTTCATAACAATAATATTGTCTAGGCGTTTGGAGAAGATTCAGTGGGGAGTGTGTGCTGAAAATCAGGGGGTCTGGTTGCTTGATTCGATAGAAATAATAATTCCGCCATGGTTCAAGATTCACTCGTGCCGCTTGAAAGACATGGAGAATTTCTGGCCATGCAAGAAGAGTATTGGAAAAGATGCGCATTTTGATTATAGGTGTGCTGTTTGTCAAGCATCATGGATAATTCAATTTTTCACATCCCCCTCGTCTAGGCATCCTTCAATTGTGTGAGCTCTTTAAGAAGCACCTCGAAACTCGGTGCTTGCATCGCACGATTCATGAGTTCAAGTGGGGAAATTACCTTGTCAGGAATAGGCGCTCGCATAACGGCTTCATAAATACTCGTCTGTGTTTTATCTTTCAAACTGACATCTTTATAATAATATTGTAAGATTTCAGCGACCATTTTGTGGGTGCAATACCCAAGACAAAGTTTACTATCAAATCGCCCAGGTCGTAAGAGGGCTGGATTAATCTTATCTGGGTGATTCGTCGTTGCAATAATAATACGGTCTTGCGCAGAAATGAGTCCATCTAGTTTTTGTAAGAGATAGGCCAAGTCGATTGGTGAATCCGCTCCTCGTCCCATTCCATTCTTCATCATTGATAGAATCTCCTTTCGTTCATCACCTTCAGCAGCTAGGAGTAAGCTGCCCCAATCATTCTTGGGTTGTCGCTCAACATCTTCCTTTTTTCCGAGGGCATCGAGAATACAATCAAACTCGTCAAATACAAACACAGATGTCTTTATTGTCGCTTTTTCAAAGATAGAATCCAATTGTTTACAGGTTGTAATTTGAGTAAAGTTCACCAGAATAAGATTTCGCCCGAGCATATTTGCAATGGCTGAGATAGTTCCTGTCTTTCCAGTTCCAGGAGGACCATAGAGAAGAATGCCGAGTTTATTGTCCATAGGAATATGAGGAGGATACATTGTGCCAGACTTGAACCGTTCGAGAAGACTAATAAGAGCTGGTTTATCTTCATAGAAGAGTGAATCAAATGTCTTTTTATTACTAATGGTTCCAATCGTATTCATTGTCATTCGTGACTCTCCTCTATCAAACATCGGTTGAATAATGGAATTATTTTCTTTTGCAGTATGTTTTGTATCATTGTTGTAGCATGTTTCAAGATAATGAACAAATATGCGAGCCGCATCTACAGACTGTCTTCGTGTGTAGATTTGATGCGTTCGTGAACAATAGTATACACATAACCCATTTGGCATAATATGGATTGGATGGATTCCAGATGATACATCTGGGTTGGCATCCTCATGAAAATCATTCATGAGTGTTTTCCCATTCTTTCCAGTGACACGGGTTTGATTATTTGATTTGATAAGTGCTGTGATATAGGATGAAATCATAGTTGGTTTCCCATACTTGCCATAATCGGATAGATCTTCAGATGACATACGATCAACAAATGTATCACGATCCATATCGAAGGATGTTTGAATAATATAGGGAGCACGTCTCAGTTCAAATGGGTGAGATTTCATGTCATAGATATGATAGATAAACATGTTGTATATCTCGCGCCAGTGTTCTGTGAAGTGTGTTGTAATATATCCAATGATGATTGTAACAATCGCCACAAGACTATTATCAAGCATTCGGTTCCCCGTGTTGAAGATATGTGTCATATAGAGTGTGGTGATTGTGTTGAGATGCTGTAAGATAGCCGACATGGTTTGGATTGGTTGGGTTCGTTTGGTTTGCATGGCTATGCGACAGTCATGCAAATCAATTTTTTGTTACAGTAGTTCTAGGTCGAATGGAGAAGAGATTCTAAATAGTCCCATCGTTCGGTTGGTATGAGTTGTTTATATTGCCGACCTTTTGTTAGAACATATTCTGCAAGTTCACGTGTTATATATTCTTTCTGAATCGATTCGATTACATAGGGTGACTTTTTTACAGCGGTCATACATCGTTCAGGGGTTTGTGTCATGTATTGTATACAAGAGGGTGCAATTTCAAGCACTTCATTTTCAATCGATTCCGTCAGACATTCTTTAGGAATGCGCGAATATGTAGAAGACCATCTACTCACCGATTCTAGAATAATTTCCCTTGTTAAATATTTCGCAGCAATATATTGGATATTTGCACCAGCCATAGTTGCACTTGGATTACTTGGTTCAGGAGTTGTGATTGCTGTAAATGCCAATTCAGATGACATAAACTCATCTGGAACATTCGCAACATTTTTTCCATTTGATTCGACTGCCATTTCACATAACTCTTTTGTCAGAAACTCTTTGGGAATATATTCTAAACAAGGATGTCTACTGAGAACGGCTGCTTCACACATTTCTTTCGTAATAAAGTTACGAGGCACGTATTCAAGTGTCGCACCATTTCTGGATACAGCGGATAGACAATTCTGATATGTTTTAAATTCATCACGACAAAATTGTATTGCCCAGCAAATCGAATGAATTCCAGCGTCACATAATTCTTGTGTCTGGACGTTTGGTGGAATATCACGCATAGTCCACCCATTTTCTGTGGCTGCAGCAAGGCATAAATTATAATATTCTTCTTTTTTTAGAAGATGAGGCTTAATACTGCAAATAGAATGTTCATTATTCGCAATTGCTGCCTTACAAAGTTCATAGGTAATAAATTCATCACGAACATATGCAATCGATGGACCCCATGCTTCAACAGATTGTCGACAACGTTTTGCTGTTTGTTTAAATGTATCTACATTTTCTTGTGTAATAAGAACACGTTCGCGACGAGCAAGGATTGGATGAAGAGGAATTGTCTGATATCCATACCGAATCTCGCGCGTAGACGAGGAACGGGTTGGAATCGGTGATGATTCATCTGCTTCTGAAAAATCACTTGAATGAACTGAAATACAATCGTCTTCCATAGTATGATTTGTATCTATATGTGTCCCTTAGACTATTCTTAGACCAACGAACATTTCAAAATGTTCATCGGTCTAAAATAGTCAAACTCAAATGATTGTAAGTATATAGTATCGTTTCATAACAAAATTACAATCATTATATTTTTTACAAGTGTTTATAAACCATACCGAGTTTTTGTCGCATCATAATTACGGATAATATCTTCTTGTGATACTGCGGTATTATACAAATAAAACGCTCCAACATCGGCAGGACAGAAATTCGCACCAGTATCTTGTATCCCTCTTGGAAATTGTAAGGGGGCTTGTGAGGGCATAAACGATTCTGTATTATTTCCAGTCACAACCCGTCTTGTACTTACATAGGTGTAACTTGGACTGCCAGAGCCGCCACCAAAATGCACAACAATTGTATAGAGCGCCCATCCATTTCCATAGACACCAGTTGACGATGAAAATGTATCATCCCTAAAACCACCATTCATTTTTAGATATAAACTTGTATCTGGTCGTAAACTTAATGAGTAACCATCATAGGATGAAAACCCAACGAATCTGATACCGCATCGTATAGTCAATCGGCTGTGACATTCTAGTTACAGTTGTGGTTATCTTGACGATAATTCTGAATTTGCCTCTCCAATTATTATGGATGAAGGTAATTCTTGGACGGGGGGAGGGGGAGGAGTTGGTGATTGCGGTGGTGTGATGTTTGTAGGAGTTGGAATAAATAAATCAAACACATTTTGTTCTTGGGAAAATATTCGTTGCGGTTGCCGTATACGATGTTCCTCCTTCATTTCTTTGAGTTGTCGTTTTTCATGTAATTGTATCGCCGCCATCTCAACTTTCAAATATGACTTCATGCGTTCTCTAGCGATTGCTTCATCAGATTCAATTTGCTGTTGTCGTTTCTTTTTTCGTGCTTGATCGTTTTCAACTTTCATATCATGGTCCAACCATCGTTTGTAATTTCGTAAACATGTGGAGTAACATAATAGGAATAACAAATCTGTGAGGAAGTTTACTGTATTGGACCCTTCGCTTTTTCGTAAAATATTCATATCATTTTGTATGGTTTCATACCGTTTTATTTTTTCTTTAATACTCTTCAATTCCTCATCATTAAATAGACGTACAATCGCCTTATTATAATACTCGTTCTCAAATTGAACACCAATATCATTCCATTTTTGAAGAAACTCTGTATTGGTGGAAAACTGTGCGTGGGGTCTAAAGAATGTATTTAATGTCGTAATCACCAAACTTGTAATTGCAAGTTGTGAATATAGGGATTGTGGAATTAAATCTGTATTCTGGGCTTGGGCGGTTGTGATGGCCGTCAAAAATGTAATAATAAGATTTACGGGAGTGGATATCTGGGACCAGAACGCACTCGCGACATACTTTTTCCAAAAGTTGTATCCAATCTCACGATCCATTTTTCCCACCAGAAAATTCATCTTATCCACTTGCTCTTTTATAATCTTTACACGTTCCTCTTGTGTGATGGGTGGTGGCGATGGTTCACTTACTGATTGAGAGTCTTGTGTTTCTGTTGTCATTCTACTTCATCGGACATATTTTGTTGTATAGGCGGGAGGATATTGTTGTAAACACATACAAAGAATAACTATTCATTCTATGTGTTTACTTTAAATCTATACTATATACCTTTCTAAATAATTCCTGCGCACCAGTATACAGAATTACATACGTATTTAATTGTATTTTGGAAGTTTCCTGAATAAGAACCCGCTACGTATAAATTAATACCTACCAAACGTGCGGTGCCGTTTTGACCCACAGCGATAAATGAAGTCGTTCCATCTCCAAATGTTGCAATGACTTGTGTGCTTGGAGTTGTCGTAGAAAGAATTGGGTTCGGAACATTTTGAGTGCCACCTCCAGTACTTGTTGCAACACCTGTTGTAATTGGATGGACCACTGAATAAATCGCAGTTGATGTATTCGTTGCGGTATACGATCCTTTATACTGATATGTGCTGTAGGAATTGTAATCGAAACTGGATATAGCACTAACGTTACCCCAACAGAAGGATGTCATAATCAAGTGGCCGCCTCCACTCACGAAACTATTGAGATTTCCACCCAATGTTGCATTCAAACTCAACCCTCCATTGGTATACAAAATACATACATCAAATGATGACAAATTTGTTCCTGTGTAGCCATTGAGTTGTTGTGTTGTAATATTGAGAGTTTGTGAATATCCTAACGCGGTTCTTGCGCTTTGTAGGGACGAGGATAAGGTTGTCACTGATGCATCTCCCAAAATGATTACATCGATTCCAAGAGAGGGTGTGACTGTCACACTGGAAGAGGGGGCACTTGTTCCAATGACATTCACTGCCTTCAATTGGATTGTGTAGGAAACGCCATTTGTCAAAGGCGTCGTTCCATCTGAGGAAAGTGTGCTGATAGTGACAGGACTTGCTGCGTCGGCTGGACTGAACGCTAAAAATGTCGAACCACCGTCTGTAGAATATTGATAGTTTGTAATTGGTGAACCTCCATTGGAACCAGCTGTAAAGGAGATTGTCGCAGCTGTATTTCCAGGAGACCCAGATAAACCAGTTGGAGCAGATGGAACAGTGGATGGGGTTCCAGATACGGCGGATGATTCTGCTCCATCCCCTACAGCATTTACAGCAAGCAACTTGATTTGATAGGTTGTTCCATTCGTGAGCCCCGTAATTGTCACAGGACTTGCTGTAACAGCTGGGCTGAACGCTGTATAGGTCGAACCATTATTCGTAGAATATTTATAGTTAGTTATGGCAGACCCACCATCAGAACCCGCTGTAAATGATACGCTGACTTGTCCGTTTCCTGCGGTTGCTAATAAACTTGTCGGAGCAGATGGTGTCGTCAATGTTGTTCCAGATACAATCGCAGATTCAGCACTAGGACCATACACATTCACTGCACGAAGTTTAAATTGTAAGGTTTGCCCGTTGGCCAGTCCTGTGATTACCACAGGACTTGTTGTCACAGCGGGACTGAAGGGTTCCCAAGTTGCACCACTTGCATCAACTGAGAAATATTCATAATTTGTGATAGCACTGCCTCCATCAGAACCGGGTGTAAAGGAGATTGTAATTTCACCATCTCCTCCTGTCGCCGATAAGGATGTTGGAGGGTCTGGAACTGTTGCCGATGGTGTATGTGCTACTTCGGCCAAATACGATGCCAACTCGGCGGGTGTTGTATTGAGTTCTCCCTCTTGAAGATTTGTTAGAATTGACGCATCATTGTCTGGTGGATACGCATTTTGGCCGAGCAAACGACCTTCTTGAATCAACTCACGACGTTTCACAAAATCGGCAAAATTCACACGACCAGAACGAATCTGATACCGCATGGTATAGTCAATCGGCTGTGACATTCTAGTTAGAGATACAGTTTGTATCTCTACGTAGAAAAATTGATTGGGTGTATGTATAATATAATACATTACCAAATACTATGAAATGACAAGCGACCAAGAAATACTGATTATTAGTTGCACGGTTCTTCTTGGATGTATTGCAGTCGCGTTAGTATTCCACTGCTTGAAATTATTCTTTCGAAATCCTCGTAATGAGAATGGAGACCATGCTTTGGATGAAGAACCCCCTGGAGAAGACCCGCAAACTGTTGTAATTGTGATTCAAAAACAATCCCCTCTGTCTGTCATTCGTATGAAACATAATGATGATCCTGTTGCTCCTGTCTAACCATGCGTCTTCCCAGCAACAGGGTCTTCTGATTGACGTTCCAGCAATGTCAAAATACGAGCAAGCTGTTCTTGATTCATTTGTGCCAACGCTTGTGGAACGGGTGCAGTAGGCTCTGGCGCCTTTCCTTGACTGGCTGGCTGGCCTCCAGCTTTCAAGGCATTGCGAGCTTCAATGACTTTCTTCTTAAAATCACGAATATCCTCCAGACAAAATACAACTAATTCTGGAGCAAATCCACCCATCGCAGCGGTCTGGACGTGTAATTGATATACATCCCCTTTTTGTTCGACAATCCCACAACAATCACCCATCCAGTCGGAAATCACTTGGACGTCTTGAATTTTTTCAAGTGGAATTGTAATGGTTCCAGACTGTTGACAACATACACCATATCTATACAACATTTGTTTACAATAAATATTCTTATTCGTGAGAACAAGTTCAAAAGAATCTACCTCTTCTTGGCGACAACTGCCACCGAATAGGCAATACCCAAGCATGGTAAGTGGCCCCAAATAGACTGCGCCAGAACAACACTTGAGACCACACGTCACACGACGATGCTTCATCCATGCTTGTTTTCTGAGCTTTGCTTGAAGAATGACTTCTTCTCCTGGGACAAAATCAAAGGACATCCGTTCTACTACAGTGTCGTAGATTTTCTTTACATAGGTCTAAATATATAGGTAGATATATAGTGTAGAACATGCGTATCGGATTGTTCCTCGCTACGATTGGAATTGCATATGCGGGTGAATCATGTACAAACCCTTATTGCCCACCAGGTTCAACACTGGAAGAAGGGCAATGGTGTTGGTGGTTGGCGGAACCAGGTTCATATTGGGTCTGTAATGGAACTGATATATACGATTCTATCTATCATGCTTGTATAAATGCATACCCCTATACGAATCAACCTTGTGCAGAATTTCATCGTGAAATGCCGTTGAATGGCACTCTTCAATGTGTAGAACTTTATAATCAAACAGAATCAGAATGTCCACAAGGATATACACTGGATGTTCCTGGCGAAGGTGGGTGGACGTGTGATATGTGGACGGAACCACTTTGTAATACTACACATAATTAAAAACGGATTGCTTTCCGGTTGTTCTGTCTAGATCATACACATATCTAAACAAAACAAAACTATCTTAGAATAGTAAGAAATGGATGAGTTTCATTCGTTTGCTACTGGTTAGTTTATTTTTGAAAGTTACTTGGTCTGACCCATTCACGCCCATAGGAGGTAATGATAATCATAATTGGAATGATGGAAGTGAATCGAATTCACCCTCAAATTCTATATCAGATACGTCAACCCCGTCCTTGTCACGTATGCCAACCCCATTACTATCAAATACACCTTCTCCCTCTTTAACAAACACATATACATCTACACAAACTATATCGGCGATAGGTTCATATCTTCATACAGCTTCCACACGACCTTCTTCAAGTTCAACGCAAACATCAATCGTTTCACAAACACCTATTTCAACTATCGCGGCGGTTAATCCTTCCTCACCATACCCCACTACACAAGCCATGAACTTTTTCACAATTTGTTACAATTCTTGTATAAATACATGTCCAAGTTGTGGAAATAACTTTTGTATGTCACTTTGTCAGCAATTTCTTCCGAATGACGAAAATGAACCAAATCCTACACCTTCAGTTTTCAGACAATCAGGAACAACAAGTGTTTCAAGAAGCGTAACACCATTTCCTTATGAATATACACCTTCTCAATCTCCTTCAAATTCTGTACGTTCTACATATTCCAGTCAAATATCGCAATCGCCATATCCATCTATATATCCGTCATCCACACCGTTTACCTCTGCTTCTATGTCTACCTCTGTCTCTGATTCTTGCTCTACATCCGCGTCTGTCTCTGCTTCTATATCTCCTTCAAGTGAACTATCACCAACATCTTCTTCTTCACTGACTGCTTTACCAACAAGTTCTGCTTCCATCCCAAGTCCTCTTCAAACAGTAGCCATTCAAGAATCCTACGCATTTGATGCAACATGTGCGGAAGGAAGTTATCTCTTGGATACGAATCTTTGTGCTCCCTGTCCATCTTCGCCGTTCGTCCACGCCATACTCATTCCTGGAGCAGTTTATATTGCTTCTATTTTGGGTCTTGGTATACTTGTCTCTGCAATCACAATTCCAATCACAAAACGATATGGTGGAACTATTCGAGGTGGTCTTAATCGTGCACGATATTTTTTACTTACTCTATGGTCTATTCTTCAAATTCTCATCCAAATTAGCGATGTCTATCGCAGATATCCAAATCTTCATCCAATTCTATATGGATTGTTTACACAACTTTCCGTGCTTACCTTTCATATCCCCTCTACACCAACAGCATGTCTCTCCATCCAACCCTTTTTATCACAAACCATCTATGGCGCTATGATTGTAATGATAGGGATATTTGTGATTGTGTGTATCCGTTCAAAGATTGCACTACTCTTTATCAAATGGTGCCTCACACTTTTATTTTTATTGTATGGACCTCTTACCAAACAATTCACAAGCACGTTCAGTTGTAGTGAATATTCCTACGAAAGCCTTCATACAATTCTTACTGCACCCGAAGGTGTATCCAATCAAACAATTGTTGTAGTTTCAACGTTATATCCATCTGTCTTCTGTGGAGATAGTCGTCAACAAATCGCACGCTTATTCTCTATACTCGCCTTAATTGGAATGTGGGTTGGACCAATCTGGATTAGTTATATAGCCAATCGACATGCCTCTCGTTTGACACCCACATATTCCATTTGTATGGTTCGTAAACCACCCACACAACAAGTATCTTTGGAGGAGTGGAATACCGAACCACTTCTCCAACTATTCTTGAATAGTCCCTATCAGCCAACAAAATCTGGCTGGAAACTCAATGAATTACTCTCTCTTGTATTTCTTACTGTTCTATTGAATCTTACAGATACATATATAGGTTCATCAATAGCACTTGGCTATATTCTCCTTCAATTCATTATAGTTGGATGGTTCCGACCCTACCGCAAGGAAACACGGTTTGTTCTTCCTGTCAAAGGATTGACTTATTTGCTCTCCAGCACTATTCTTGGAATTCGTTTGACAAACTCATTTGAAGAGGGTTGGACAGTTCCTCTTCTTCTAACAGAATTTGGGATGTGTCTGCTTGTGCTTATCATGGCATATTTTGTTTCTTTGATAGAAGGTGCGCAATCAGAACAACATGTGATTGGGTTCCTATTGGATGCCATCCAACGACTTCAAATGGCGCTCAAAGGAGTCAAACATGAACAACAGCGTCAAATGATTGTCCAATCATTTCTGCGCGACCATCCAATGATTTCTCCAATGAATCTATTGGAACATGCACCATCGGACCTCAAACAAATCATTCAAACAGTTCGTGCGATAAAATCACAAACGTTTCAAGTTGTCAATCCAATTCAACAATCAACAGTGTTTGTATCAGTAGGCACACGACCTGTCTCAAATTCAAACTACACTCTTACAAAAGTAGTTCAAGAATATACACGAGCACAATTCACTCCCGCACATGTGAAACGGAAACATGGTGTGTGAATGAGCAGAAAAATTGAAGACATGTCTCCACCAACTCTATAGCACTCTCCCTCTTATAAAACAAAGATGCGCGTCCGTGAAGTTCTCAATGTTGTTAGTGTGAAAGAGCGAAACGCTCTCAAGAAACTTTTCCCAGAAGGTCTTGTGATGCCTACAGTGGATGCCTCTGGGTATCCTTCTGCAGTTCTCGCATGTTTCCCCAAGGAACAATCGTATTCGTGCCTCGGCTGTGTTGCCGAAACACTTCTTCGTCTTCCTGTTGCCTCGCAAACGGTAGACGCACTCTGTTCTGCAATCAAGCAATGGTTTCCTTCTGTGGAAGCAGAAGCACTTGGAAAAGTTCGCAAGTCCATTCAAACGCCTCGCTTTCTTCGTTGCACCCAACACACACGTCAAGAAATGGACCGTATTGCTGTGGGTGAACTTGCCTTTGATACAGTCGTCCGTCATGGGGATGTGGAAGGACATCCTGATATGCGGACTGCAACGCAAATCTTCGAAGTCAAACTTACTGGACAACTCAAACAGAACTGGCTCGAATTCCTTCTTCAAGTCTTCGCCTACGGTGCCCTTGATTCTTCTGTCACTGACCTCTATCTTGTTCTTCCTCTTCATCAAACTGTCTGGCATGCCGACATTCATGCTTGGAAGGGTCGTGAAGCCTTTCGCTCCCAACTCCAAGCCGTATGTGCGCGAGTCACTGGAGCTGTGAAGGAAGTTAATACAGAGGCAATGATTCGTGCAGCGCTCATGGTCGAACTGTATCGGATTGGTCATCATGCTTCGAAACTCAAGAGCCTTCCTGATACAATTCGGTCTCTTCCTGATTCTCGAAAGCCTTATCAAATCTTCCTTGGAGCCCCTCACATGGGTCGCATGAATATCGCCGATGCTGAACTTGCAGCAGCATCTGCCATTATCCAAGAACGTCGTGCACGTGTGTATATTCATTCCCAGTATTTGATTAATCTCTGTAACCCAAGTGATACTTGGCATACAGAGCTTCTCGCAAAAAATGTCAAATATGGTGTGGCGATGGGTGCACGTGGCGTCGTCGTTCATGTAGGAAAGTCTCTCAAAGCGAGCGTTCCTGAAGCTATTGAAGTCATGCGAAAGGCAATTACAAAAGTCATGACCGATGCTACTGCAGACTGTCCAGTTCTTCTCGAAACACCTGCGGGGCAAGGTTCTGAAACGCTCACAGATGCTAAGGAATTCATGGATTTCGTAGAAAGTTTCGGTGATGCGCGTGTGCGTGCATGTGTGGATACATGTCACATCTTCGCATGTGGTCATAATCCTGTTGACTATATTACATCGTTCCTCCAACGTTCAAACCTCCTCAAACTCATCCACTACAATGATTCTGCGACTCCCTGTGGATCGTGTGTCGACCGTCATGCTTACATCGGTTCAGGTCATATTGGAATTGAAACGATGAATACAATTGCTACGCTCTGCTCACAACATGGTCTCCCTATGGTGATTGAATAGGCTTTCTGACTAAAATCCAGCACTGGCAACAATTATTCCGTTCATTGGTGACACGGTTATTTTTTTGTAGAGTAGTATACCCTGGCCATTGATGGGTGGACCATAACCGTTGAATATACTCTAAATTTCCCCATTGACCAAGTTCTAATACTTCAAACCCAGCTGACATACATAATGTTGCTAACCCCATTGGTGTAAATCCCCCAAAATGAATAGGGGTCATATGGGGAATATTAATCGTTGGCACACTTGTAAATACTACGCCACCAGGTTTCATACAATCATAAATATTCTTCATAGCTAAGAATGGATTGTATAAATGCTCTAATGTTTGATTGAAGAGGAAAAAATCAAATGTATGGGGGAAGGATGTGCCAATTGTATGTAAATCATGCGTTGGATAGTCGACAAGGATTTTCTCAGATGGCTGAAGAAACTCCAATTCTGGGTCTGTTTCACATGTATATCCAAGAACAGCTGGACTTGATAGACCATGTTTATTCATCCAGAATTGAAAATCTAACGTGCACCATACACGTGGATAATCATTGTTTTTCCATGAATAGTCCCATGAACGTAATGGACAGGGTGGAACAACTTCATACTGATAAAAATAAGAATCTGGTAAATGAACTTTATTCCAATACAGAGCGTGGAGTTCTTGTTCAGTAAAATGTTTCATTCTCTACTCTATACTTTATAAATATCTTTAGATAGATAATTCAATTAAGAATGTATTTCCTGGATTTATCTCTACAACCCTTTTTTCTTCCAATACGCAGTTGGTGCAATCCAATCTGTGCTGACGAGTTCATAAGGTAAGCCTCTCTCCTTTACGAATTTTTCCACACCTGTGCTTTCACTAAATTTATGATATTCATATTCATCAAATACAATCAACCCTCCTGGAAGCAAACGGTCCCATAAATATTTCAGAGAATTATAGGTCGCACGTTCTAAATCAACATCAATATAAATCAAGGAAGCACGGAATCCTGGATTTTCCTTCAAAAATACTGGTAATGTATCTTCTACATCTCCCTTTACTAATGAATATTTTTTTGGAATATTCATACCATCCAGACGTTGTGTAACACTGGATAATGATAACTCAGATGAATCTACTTTTGAATACACAACATTCATAGCAGTCTTGTCCACCAATCCATCTTTCGCCAAGATAGTCCCCTTATTTGGGTCATCAAAAATATCAAATCCAATAATCCGTTTATTCGAATTTGGACAAAATACATCTACAAATTTTGAGAAGGTAGCAATTCCAGATCCCTTAAATACACCGATTTCAACAATATCGCCAGGAAGATGTTTCACTTGATCGAAAAAACGAAACCGATGAAGCATTTTGCCAATTAATTTTGTATCCGATGAAAATATGAATGTATTGAATGCACTATAGACATCGTCCGCTGGCATGTTTTTCGGATTATTATTACAGATATCCTCAAGTGATGGATTCATTCTAGACCATCTGAAGTCTATTATTTAAGCCTATTCTGCCTCAACTGGAATAGACTCCAAGCTTATCACTTCGGTTGGATGGATATATTCATGTGCACCAGGGATATGAACTTTACGTGAATCTTCATATACACCTTGTTCATTACGTTTCCAGTTTGTATCAAACACCTTTCGATGTTTGTCAACATTATACCGAATATGAACATATTCGATTAGAACACCATGTTCAACCATACAATCTGTATGATTCGATTCAAAATGAAAAATATAAGAACCATTTCGTTCTTTATTCTTGTTTAAGACATAGTCATATGTATTACAATAGATTGCCATTGTCTTACGGTTTCCCCATACCCAATCCGATGAAATAATCTGACGTGCATGAATTCCGAACGAAGTAAACATACATAAGGGAAAAATACTGTATAGTTTGATTTCATTCTGATCAATCGGCTGGAGAGAAGGAAGTTGCGTGTTGATAATATCGGCTCGAAATCGCATAAAACAATCATATTGGATTTGGTGTGCAGTTTCATATGCACATGCCATTTGAAATGCATTTCGGTCATTCCAATACATGGATAATTGGTTTCGTGGAAGCCATTGTCCATCAATCAATTGATAGCAATGACGATGGTCATCAATAAAGTTTGT
>JACCDP011239796.1_pt1 | contig 16285 bp, 6 predicted proteins | sample 7445841 | NCBI WGS metagenome assembly JACCDP01 (sample SAMN15323441, study PRJNA562643) | freshwater metagenome | isolation source: river surface water | place: USA:Blue River Watershed | collected 2017-08-17 | reverse complement strand
TTGTATCACAAAACGATAAGCATCTACTCGCTTTTGGCTGCGTGCCTTACGGTTCTAGTAGCGCTGGTGATTTTGACCCCCTTCTTATTAGGTGGGCTAATCAGGACGATCCTGTTAACTGGGCGCCAGCCGCAACAAATTCCGCAGGCTTTATCCGAGTATCTCGCGGGTCAAGGATTATCAGGGCGCTACCTACCCGGCAGGAGACATTAGTATTTACTGATTCGCATCTGTATTCCTTACAGTTCACGGGCACAACAGACGTATTTTCGTTGCAGGAGTTAGCAGACAACATCTCAATCATGTCCCCAAGGTCTTGTGTTACGGCTAATAACGTGACCTACTGGATGGGGACAGATAAGTTCTATGCCTACTCAGGCCGAGTTGAGACGCTTCCTTGCACCCTGCGTAATCACGTATTTCAAAACTTTAATTACAATCAAGCGGCTCAGGTTATATGTGGCACGAACGAGGGCTGGCATGAGATTTGGTGGTTCTACCCCAGCCAGAACTCTGGCACTAACGACAGTTATGTGATCTATAACTACATGGAGCGCATTTGGTACTACGGCTCTATTGCCCGTACTGCTTGGCTTGACACACCATTGCGTCAGTATCCGCAAGCCGTGGGCGGCAACTATGTCTATAACCATGAGCAGGGGACGAACGATGATACCTCTGCCATGACCTCCTACATCCAGACCAATGACTTTGATATTGGCGATGGGGATAAGTTATTGCTGATCAAACGGATCATTCCTGACATTAACTTCGAGGGGTCTACGGCTACAAGTCCTCTGGTCTATATGACCATGAAGCCACGGAACTTCCCGGGGTCAAACTACAACACATCCAATAATCCATCAGTTACCCGGTCTACCACGGTGCCGGTTGAGCAGTACACCGACCAGATATTTATTCGCGCCCGTGCTCGTCAGATGGGCTTTAAGATTCAGTCCGAAGATTTAAATGTGCAGTGGCAGTTAGGTACGCCAAGACTTGACGGCAGACAAGACGGACAGCGATGATCTGTGTTGATAATGACATCCAAAAGACATTCGTTGCACCAGCGCTACCGGTGCCGCCTGTTGATTACGATCAGAAATATGCGACAGACCTTATTAGGATTCTGCGTCTTTACTTTAACCAGATTGACAACTTCCAGAACGCTGTTGCGGGGATACTAAATGGAACGGCTTGCGAGGGAAACATGACCCCATTACCAGTCTCAATAGGCGGCACCAACGTAGATGCGTTTGGCAGGATTCGTGTCTCCCAGCCCTATACCCTCTTTGACAGCCAGAACCGTTACGCTGCTGATAATCAATTTGACGTTTCAACAACCGGTACTGGGACTACAACATTCTTATCCAACGAAGCCGCTGTCAAGATGGAAGTCACCAGTGGTGGCGTAGGCTCTGTTACACGGCAGTCATTCCGCTCTTTCCCATATCAGCCCGGTAAAGGTTTGTTGGTACTTGCTACCTTTGTGATGGACAGCAGCACTAGCGCTAACCTGACCCAGAGCGTTGGCTACTTTAACGACAGCAACGGTGTGTTCTTTAAACGTAACGGGACGACTAACTCGTTTGTGTTGCGATCAAGTTCTACCCCTACCCCGGGAACGCCTAGCGATGTCCGCACGGTAAACCAGTCTAATTGGAATGGCGATAAGTTAGATGGCACCGGGGCTTCTGGAATAACGCTAGATCCTAGCAAGGCTCAAATTCTATGGATGGACTTTGAGTGGCTGGGTGTTGGTTCGGTGCGCTGCGGGTTCATTATTGATGCACAGTACATTGTCTGCCATACCTTTGAAAATGCCAACGACGTTACTAGCGTCTACATGACCACGGCAACCCTGCCTATGCGCTATCAGATTACTACGACTACCGCTGCGGTTGCCGCTTCGATGAAAGCTATTTGCTGTTCTGTTATTTCTGAGGGTGGATTTGAGCAGGTATCCATCGACCATGTGGCGAGGCGCACCACAATATTTAATAACATCAGCACAGCGGCTACCTTCTTCCCGATTGTTTCCATCCGGTTGGCATCTGGGCGTACAGGGGCAGTTGTCCTCCCTAATCGTGTCCAGTTCCTACCTACGACTAGCCAAAACTATGAAGTGGTGCTTTTGAAGAACCCGACACTTACCGGCGCAACTTGGGCGGCTACCGTGGATTCAGACTCAAATGTAGAGTACGACGTAGCGGCTACCGCCATTTCAGCCGTGGGGACAATCGTCCAGACTGACTACGTTACGTCCTCTGGCAGTGCCGGGGTCTCCCAAACAAGCCTTCCTAACGACTACAACTTTGATTTGCAGTTAGGGGCAAGCATTGCGGGGGTGAGCGATATTTACACCCTAGCCGTTCGGACGGTTTCTGGAGCCACCTTGGGTGACGGGGTTGGCTCCCTGTCCTTCTTTGACTTAACTCAGTGACATCACTTGACAAATCTAGGATAATCTAACTATGTACTCAACTGCCTCTGCCCCCCAATACGCCTTTGGCCCCGGCCTAGCCCCTGTCCCCATGCCCGTCTATAAGAAGGGTGGAGAGGTCGAGGAAAAACGAACCTACGGCCTAGAGAACGCCGCTGAGATGCTCCGCCAAAGGGGTCGCGGTGATGACACAATCCTCGCCCACATTAACCCTCAAGAAGCCGGAATTCTGCAACTTTTGGGTGGGTCTGGAGCCATCAACCCATATACGGGTTTACCCGAATTTAAAAACCCTTTTAAGAAAATAATACCCAAGCCTATTTACAAACTAGGTTCTTCTATTGGTAAAGCGGTTGAACGTGGTGTTGAAAGTATCGCTAAAAATGAAATATTAGGTCCGATTGCTCAAATGGCTGCTGCCTACTTTGGTGGTCCAATTGGTGCCGGTATTTACGCTGGTTTAGCCAAACCGGGAAGTAGTTTTGATGTTAAAAACGCTGCCAAAGCCGCAGCACTAACTTATGCTGGACAGCAAATTTCTCAGGGTTTAGGGCAGGCTGGTACCCCAATGGATGGCTCTACTATGGCTACTGGTGCAGACCCATTTATGTCAGCCCCCGACGTAAACGCTTTTGGGTTATCTGATTACGCCACACAACAGGCTATTGATGCAGGAACCGCTGGGTTTGCTGGAAGTCCTACTTATTATCCTTCAGTGGAGGCCGCCGTATCTAGTGCTGCCTCTGCACCTACTACTGTTCCTGATACGAGTGGTTTAGGTGACACGGGGACGCCTCAGCCCTCTCGTGCTTTTTCGGGTGGCGATACTGGAGACATACCGGGGGTTACATCAACATCAGGTGCTACGCCAGCAGACACACGTAATATTTTTAGCCAAGGTTATGACGCCGCAAAGCAAGGCTACAACACTGCGGTAGACACTGTTGAAAGCGGGATTAAGAGTATTATTCCAGAGTCAGTACAAGATGCTTATGGCGCGGCAAAAGACTATATTAAAGACGTTATCCCGCCAAATTACCGTGAAGCATTGAGCACCGCTAAAGATATAGCGTTAATTGGTTCTGGTGCTACAACTGCTTATGGTATGTACCAAACCAAAAAAGAACTTGAAGCCGCCAAAGCCGAGGCTGACCGCATTTTGGCAGATCAGGCTAACCGTAAGAAAGAAGAGGTTGAGTGGGCGCAAGGCGTTATGCGCGACTATCCATATAACTACAAGCGGCTAACTGAAGAAGAAGTTCGCAGTGAGCGTGGGATGGCTATGGGTGGAAGAATTAACTCTTACGACGACGAAATTGGCGGCGATGACAACATGATGCAAGGTGGTATTGCTTCCCTAGCCAAAGGTGGCCTGCCCCCTCGGTACCTTCGTGGTGGTGGTGATGGGATGTCTGACAGCATCCGTGCCCGTATAAGTGGCAAGCAAGAAGCCCGTCTGGCTGATGGTGAGTTTGTAGTCCCCGCCGACGTTGTATCCCACCTTGGTAATGGCTCCTCCAATGCCGGTGCTAGAAAGTTATATTCAATGATGGACAGGGTGCGTAAGTCACGCACTGGTAAGACTCGCCAAGCGCCTGAAGTTAATACCCGTCGCTTGATGCCTGCTTAAAGGATAGATTATGGCAACTACATCACAAGTCGTAACCTCAGCCCTACCTACCGCGTTTGAGGAGTTTTATAAAACTGGTGCCCAAGGCGTTCCCGGTCTAATCCCGCAGGCATTTAAACTCTACGGAGCAGGTTCTCCTGCCGAGTATCAGGCCAATATCAAAGGCCCCCTAGAGGCGGCTAACCTCTATACCGGCGCACAACGGGTAGCGGGTCTAACTCCCGGGCAACAGCAGGTAGGCGCACAACTCTCTGCATTGCAGACCCCCGGGCAGTTTGCTATGGGAACGGGCGCTCTTGGATCAGGTTATGCCGCAGCTACTGGCCTACCGAGTATGTTGGATCAGGGAGTAATGCAGCAGTATATGTCTCCCTATGCACAGGGTGTGGTTGATGTTCAGAAACGGGAAGCCCTAACGGATGCTCAGAAAGCCCAGTTAGCCACTAACTTAGGCGCAGCCCGTCAAGGTACCTATGGTGGAGCACGGCAACTTCTGGCTACCACAGAGCGTGAGCGCAACCTACAAAATCAACTAGGTGACATTCAGGCCAAAGGACTTCAGGCTGCATATGAGGCTGGGCAAAGAGGTCTGGAGGCAGAGCGTACTTCTCGTCTGCAACAGGCTCAAACCTACGGCACATTAGGTCAGCAGTTTGGTCAGTTAGGCGTACAACAACAGACCGCAGACATTGACCGGCTCAAGACCCTCGGCGCTTATGGTGACTACGAGCGTGCATTGGCACAACAGAAGACAGATATTGACTATCAGAATCTCTTGGAGCGCATCCAGTATCCTGAGTTACAACTAGACAAACTTAGTGGCTTTATTCGTGGTATTCCCATGACAGATAGAACTCAAACTACCACTACTCCGCCGCCATCATTTGCAAGTCAATTAACCGGTCTTGGAATTGCTGGTCTTGGCGCTTTCCTTGGAAAGTAAAAGGTAACTAATATGGCAATAACGCAAGGATTAAAAGTTTTAAACCAACCAATTGATGTGTTGGCAAAACTGCCACAAGAACAACTAATTGCTATGTCGCAGCGACCAGTTGGGTCTCCTGATCGTATTCCTCCTGATTATTTGTCAACTATTTTGAGCGCAAAAGCTCAAATGATTCAAGAGGCTAGCAACAGACAAGCAATGGCTCAACCTGCAAAACCTTCAATAGTTGAACAGGCAATGGCTATAAATGCTCAGGCCGAAGCACCCCAGATGGCACCTATGGATGCAGGGGTTGCCTCATTGCCGGTACCTAATGATATGTATGCAAGTGCTGATGAGGGTTACGCAGGCGGCGGCATCGTGGCTTTTGATAGGGGCGGCATGGCTGGTACGTTTGATGAATTTATGCCCCAAGAAGTAAGCGGGGAGCCTTTGACAGAAATAGATGTACCAGATGAATTAACGGGCAAAGTAGGGCTTGCTCAGGTTTACGGTATTAAAGAAGGGCGTTACGGAAGAACTAAAGACGAAATTTTAAAATCTTTTGGTGTTAGACCTACAACCCCTGCGGCTAGACCTGCGCCTACTGTTTCTACTGAGGCTGCTCCTGCTGCCCCCGCTGCCCCCGCTGCTCCTGCTAAGGCCCCTGCTAGAGAATCTGGTATTGCAGCAATACCCAAGGGTGCTGCTCCTGCGGCTAAACCTGACTACCTTACTAAACTTCAAGAGATGCTAAAGAAAGCGGGAGTGACCGATACAGATCAGGAAGACCTTGCTGCTATACAGCAAGGCAGAAGTAAACTTGAAGATGATAAGTTTGACGCGCTAAGAATGTCGCTAATCCGGGCTGGTCTTGGAATGGCGGCTGGTACGTCTCCATACGCTCTCAGTAATATAGCCAAGGGTGGCATCGAAGGATTTGAGACTTACGATAAGTCCACTAAAGAAATTAAGGCCGAGAAGAAAGAATACGATAAGATTGAACGTGACCTACGTAAGGCCGCAAATCTCCGTAAGCGTGGTGAAGTAGAGAAAGCGCTTGACTTAGAAGAAAAAGCCGAAGACCGTGAGATTAAACTAAAAGGTCTTGAGTACCAAAGAATTGCTGCAACCAAAGCAAGCCCAGAAGAAATTCGCATGAATTTCTTTAAGAACGACCCCGAAGGATTTAAACGCTACATGGAGTCTCAGCGGTCAGGGTTTGAGACTGCGGATATTTCACGTATTAAGGCTGGGCTAAGTGCAATTGATGACCGACTTCTTGGGATGAAACCCGGACCTGAAAAAGATAAGTTATTGAAAGAACGTGAACGCCTCTATAATATGCTAGTACCAAAGCCTACCGCTATTGCTGGTGGCACTGTTGACAGGAATAATCCTTTACTTAAAGGCGGTTAAACTATGCCCAGTTTGCTAGAGATCTTAAATGATCCTAATTATGTAAACGCAAACGAAGCCACTAAAGCAGCCATATTTAATAAGTACTCGGCGCAGGATAAAAACTTCACCGGTGCTAATGAGTCTACAAAAGAGGCTATTCGTAAGCGGTTTGGGCTAGGCATTGCCGAAGATGCGGCTTCTATTGAGCCTCCCGATACAGAACCTACAAAAGACACAGGGTTCTTTGATATGACGGGTCGCGCCATAGTCCGTGGCGCTAAACAGACTGGGTCTCTTCTTGGGGATGTGCTGCCTGCTATGGTGGGTAAGGCTGTTGGTGCTGATGAGTACGCTGCTCGTCAGATGGCTGAGGCTGAGGAAACACAAAAAGAGATTGCCCAGAAGTATGCTGCCCGCTATGGTGAACTGTCGGATGTAAAAGGGCTTGGTGATGTACTACCGTTTGTTGCCGAGACCATTGCCGAGCAGATACCCAACATCGCTACAGCCATAGTTCCCGGCGCAGGTGGCGCTGCTATTGGTGCTCGTATGGCGGCTGGGCAAGCGGCTAAAACTCTAGCAGGACGGGAAGCAACAGAAGCAGGCGCACGGTATGCTGCACTTAAAGGCGCTCAAGGCGCGGCTTACGGTGGTGGGGCTGGTGCCTTCCTTGGTTCCTACGCCCTTAACGCCCCTGAAGTTTTCCAAAATATCTTCGAGGAAACTGGTCAGATGGAGGTAGGCGCTTCCGTTTTGGCTGGTTCTGTGTCGGCTGCGCTTGACGCAGTCTTGCCTGCTTACTTAGTGCGGCAGTTTACCCCCGGCATGAAGATGGGGGTTGTAGAGAAAATATTAGAAAAATCAGGTATGGCTCCCGGTATTGCCCGTGGAGTTACGGCTGGCGCCCTTACCGGTGCTGTTACAGAGGGGCCGACTGAGGCTGCACAAGAAGCCATTAGCATTGCAGCCGAAAAGTTTGTACAGGAAAACCCTGAAGTCTGGGGCAGCAAAGAATTTAATCGTTTGGTTGAGTCCGGTGTGCGTGGCGCTGTGGGTGGTGGCGGCATTTCTGCTATTGCTGGCGGGGCTAAAGGGTTTGTAGAAGGCCGACCTCCCGCACCAAAAGAAGAGGCCCCCAAAGGCCAAAATGCGTTTGACCAAGTAGATGCTGGAGAAATAGAAGAGGAAACACCTGCTGCTGGCGCCACTAATATAGTTACGCCGACTCCACCTGAGCCTACACCAGAACCAACTCCTGAACCTACTCCCGAAGCTAGACCAACCATTACGGATGAGCAACGGGTAGCCCTTGACGATGAGCGCAAAGAGTTACTTGCACAGATTGCAGAACTTCAAGGTGAGGCAAAGAATCTACGAGATAGTGATCCTGAAAGAGCAGATGAGTTTGCTTCGGCTGCGCAAGGTTTACAAGAACGTGAACGAGAGATTCGGCGCACATTAACAGAGAGCGCTAAGCCGACTACGCTTGGTGCCGAGGCTCCTCGCCAATATGGTGGGCCACGCCAAGTATTTAAGTTAACAGACCAAGAAAAGGCTGTTACAAAAGAAGATCTTCTTGCCGCTGGGTATGGTGCTAATGACGCCGACAATATACTTGCGAGTGCTAAACCTTTAAGCACAGGCCCTAAAACAAAAGAAATTTTAAGACGGATCGCAAATGGTGAAGTACTCTTTAATAACGTGCTTCGTCCCGTAACTCAAGACGATATTGATAATGCAGTCACGCCAGAAGAAAAAGCAAGGTTACAAACCGCATTTGATAGGGCTAAGCCACAATCGGCATTATTTGCCCCATCTGGTGAGCAACTTGGGTTTGACGTAAGCCAACCTGAAGGCGAAGTTGAGCGCAATCTACCACCTTCGTTGATTGAACTAGGTGCATATGATTTTAAATTAGAGCGCCCACCCGGTGTAGCCCCCGGTGAGGTAGACATAGAAGCCCCTGCTGAGACGCAAGGTGCGCCGCTAAATATGTTTACAAAGACAGGGCGCAACGCAGTAGACTTTTTACAGAGCATCAACCCAATTGCAGAAGCAACGCAAGGCATAAACAATTTTAAAGCGGTCATAAAAAACTTTATTGACGACATCAATGAATACATAAGCACGGCTGATGCTCAAGAACGTGGTGAGAATCGCCAACTAATTAATGAATTTTTTGATCAGTATTCAATTACAGATGACCCCCAAACTGCGGCTAACCTAATTAACGAGGTTAAAAATAAAACCGCAGAGCAACAAAAACAGATCCTTGGGTCACGCACTCGGATGCCTGACCTCACCCGTCTAGGGGGTATAAGTCAGTTACGGCAAGAGTTTAATGACTTTATGTCGCGCAAAAAGACTGAGCAGCTTGGGTACACAGAAGAACAAGCGGCAATAAATACCTTTGCTACTGACGCTAGAATCCCAAAGCAGGTTAGTAATGTACTTGCCCGGCTAAAAATACTATCGCCTAAAGGGCGGTCCCCTGAAGAAAACGCAGCCTTTGCCTACTTTGATCGCTGGAATTATGGCATGGCTATGCGTTCGGCAGCGTTTGATATTGTTAACGAAACGCCCCCGGGTGAGATGTTTTCAGGGCAAGGTGCTAAGCAAGCAGCACTATTTAGAAAATATATCGAAGAAAACTTCCCTGCTTCTCAAGTAGAGAAATTTGATAAAACTGTAGAAGCGTATCGCTACGACAAACGTCGGGCATATGGCAATACACAAAAGCTAATTCAGTATCGCCAAAAAATAAAAGAATTAAAAAAGACTCTAAACAAAAATGAAGCAGAACTTCAAAAAGTATTAAGAGAATCCACGTTAGAGTCTAGGGCTTGGACGGCTACTCTTGATCCGATGCACCCTGCCGTGCAGCAAGCAGTTGAGAACAACGACTTAAATCTTGCCTTAGACCTAATTAGGCAGATGCCCAAGGTTAATAGATACTGGTCGGCGTTAGCAAGCCGTCTGCGTGAACTTGAACTACCTACATCTATTGGGTTTAATCAACAGCGCCTACTTGTTGAAATGGAGTTGCAAGACGTTCAAGCAAGCACCACTAGATTAATGGATAGCATGCAACTTTTGTACCCTGATGTATACAATAAATACTTCAGAGGGAACGCTAATAACCCTGTTCAAATGTTGGCATCGCTACAAAAGGTTAAAGACGATAACTTAATCCCGTCAATACTGACTAATGACAACTTATTGTATGAAATAGTTTTGGGTAAATACAGAGAAGTTGTGCCAGCATTGAGTAGTCTTGGTACCTATTTTATTAAGCAAGATACAATTAACCTTAATAAAGCAAAAGGCGGCACCTCGTTATATGGACTTTTCCACGAAACAATACATGCTGCTACATCTAATGCTATTCGTAATAAAAACGAATTAAATACCGCACAAAAAGTAGCATTGAGTAAATTAGAAAACCTTTACGAATACACGCTAAAAAACTATCCGGCTGTATACCAATATGGGTTTAAAAACCTCGATGAGTTTGTAGCCGAGGCTTTTTCCAATATGGAGTTTCAAAGGCTACTAGGCGCTTTAAAATATCAAAACACAGACAAGAGCCTGTGGTCTACGTTTGTTAAGTTTGTTGTAGATTTGCTTAGCGCTAATCGTGGTTCAAAAGATACTGTATTAGCGGCAACAATTGCCAACGCCGACGTTCTTATGTCGTCTACAGTTTCTCGTGGTTCCCCCGGTATGTTGGATGGCACTCTTAATGCGTCTGCACCTAAGAGCGTAATGGGCGGCACGTTTAAAACGTCTCCACTACCTCCAGATCAAAGCATGCCTCGGCGTATGCTAAACGCCGCTTTGAATCGCCCAACATGGCAAGAAGCTAAAGGTGGCGTAGGTAGGTTTATTGAAAACCTTGGGGATAAGACAAGAAAGCACTATCTCGGTGCCTTTACTTTGCGCCAACTACAGGACTTGATTGGTGGTCGGTTAGGAAATTCGGCTAAGAACTTTCTTAACTCTATTGAGGATATGCTTGAAGACCGCAATGCTATTCTTGATAAAGTATCTAAGATTACTAAGCAATGGGAAAAGTATCAGGCTAACAACCCAGAAAATAGTAAAAGACTTAGCCTATTGATGATTGATTCAACTCTTCAAAGTGTTGATCCCGCTACGCAAAAAGGTAAGAACGCTTATCTAGATAAGGCATGGAACAATCTTGATAAAGAAGGTCAAGACATCTATATCAAAGTACGCGACTTTTACAAAGAGCGAATCAATGACTACAAGGCTACAATTCTAAGAAATACCGAACTGTCAATGATTGCTCAGGGTAAAACCCCAGCCGAAATCAGAGTTGTCAAAGATAACTTAATTAAAGAGTTTGACAAAGACAGCATACAGCCTTACTTCCCCTTAAAACGATTTGGGCGTTATTGGTTCCAAGTTGGTAAAGGCGCAGATAAAGAGTTCTATATGTTTGATAGCGAGGGTGCACGTAACGCTTTCCGCGATCAATACATTGCTGATATGAAAGCAAATAGGGACACCCGTGACGTAGACGCCGGTAACAACCTAAAAGACTTTGGTTCTAAGAACCTGCAAGATTTGGCTACGCTTAATCAGTTAGAGAAAATTGTTGACGAAGCAGGTCAGAATGATCCAATCATGCAGATGTCAAACGTAACTGCTGGAACCAAAATTGCTTCGTTAAGAGAAAATATTAAAGACGGTATTGAGCAGTTGTATTACCTAACGCTGCCCAACAAGAGTGTACGCAAGCAGTTTATTAATCGTAAGCAAATCTCCGGTGCAAGCCAAGATATGCTGCGAGCGTTCGTAGACTCGTCGTTCCACATGGCTTACCAACAGTCTCGGTTTAAGTATGCAAGGCAAATGTTTGAGCAGTTAAATGCTGCTGAAGAACTGCGTAAGTCTAAGCCGTCTACGTTGCTACGGGAAAAAACAACAGACGAAGACTACATTGCTGAACTGGGTCGGCGTCTTGAGTACGTAATGAACCCCACGGATACGGGCACAATCCCCACATTTTTATCTAACATATCGTTTATCTGGTATCTCACGGCTCCTGCGTCGGCTTTGGTAAACATGCTAGGTGTGCCTGCCATTGGATTCCCTGTGCTTGCAGCCCGATTTGGCAAAACCAATTCTGCTGGTACGTTGGCTTCCTTTGGCAAGAGATTTTTTGGGTCTGGGTTTAAAGATGCAAACGGTGAATTTGCACCCCCTAGTTTAGGGCGCACGCTTACAGACCCTAGAGAAAAAGCCGCCTACGACATATTTGTTGCTAGTGGATTGATTGATATTACCCAATCTCATGACTTGGCTGGCGTGGCTGAAGCCCCATCTAATTTGTACACCGGCAAGATGAACTCGGTCATGAAGGGCCTAAGCGCAATGTTCCACCACGCCGAACGGTTTAACCGTGAAGTCATGGCTATGAGCGCGTTCCGTATGTCTTATGACGCAGCAATTAAAGCGGGCAACCCACCGTTTGTGGCATTTAACAAAGCAGTAGATCAGGCTAAAGACTTAACTTACCGGTCAATGTTTGACTACTCTACCTTAAATAAACCCCGTTACTTACAAAACGCATACGCTAAGGTTATCTTACAGTTTAAGCAGTTCCCACAACAGATGACTTATCTGCTTACACGGAGTGGGTATGAATGGTTTGATAACCCAACGGAAGAACAATTAGGGCAGATTGCAGATAGCATAATTCGGGAGCGTGCTGAGACTGGGCAAGCAGCGTTGTCGGCAAAAGACCTTGATAAGGCAGTACAAGATCAGGTTAAACAGATCCGTAAAGAGGGCAGAGATCGTCTGCTGGGCACGTTAGGAATGACGTTCTTGTTTGCTGGTGCAACCGGTATGCCGCTGTTTTCAATCGGTGCAGCCACAGTTGAGGCTTTATATGCAGTCTTCTCAGACGATGATGAGCCACCGCTTGACTTTGAGAATTGGTTCAAGAACTGGATGGCAGAGACATTCGGGGACTTCTTTGGCGACTCTATATCTCGTGGGGTTGTTACACAGGCTACGGGTTTAAACATTGCAGATCGTATGAGTCTAAATGATCTTTGGTTCCGTGATGCCCGTAAGAGTCAAGACGAAGTTACTGCTTTCCAAAATATGCTTATCAACTTACTTGGGCCGACTGCGGGTCTGGGTATAAGCGCTGCTGAAGCATTAAAACTCTACAACGATGGGCACTACTATCGTGGTGCTGAAAAGATTATGCCTGCCGTGTTAAAGCAGCCATTGGTCGGCATGCGCTACGCTACAGAAGGAGTTCTTACCCTCAAAGGTGACGAGTTAGTAAGCGATATTAGCGGTAAAGATGCACTTGCCCAGTCACTTGGCTTTGCACCTGAGCGTGTTGCACAGCGGCAAAAGTCCAACATCGAGAAGAAATCAATGGAGCAGGACATTATTAATAAGCGGCAAGATTTGTTAAACGCTTTCTTTATGTCTATTGATACCCAAGATTCAGACTTTACTGAGCGAGTCGTTGAAAAGATTGGCTCGTTTAACCGCACATACCCAAGTTTCCCCATCTCTGCTGATACTTTAAGAAAGTCCGTAAAGACTCGGTATAAGGCTCGGGCTTTGGCTGAAGTTACCGGTGGTATTCCCATTAACAAGAAACTAATGGGCACCCTTGAAGATATGGGGTACTACGGGGACTGAAAAAGACCCCCGCGCTAGGCGGGGGGTGCAAGGTTGAAGAAGCTCAACCACCAAGAGGAGTGCCAGAGGCACCGACAGCGAGGAGGCACTGTCAGGTCGAAGTGTACTACTTAATTCTCCATACCCGCAAGCCTTTGACCCCATTCTCAATCACCCCACGCATTTCTACAGAATATTTTAGTCTTTTAGTTACAGCTACCAACTCTGTTTTTGCGGTTTCTAAATCTAAGCAGGGGATAAAAAAGGTTCGCCCCGGCTTAAACTTACTCCAATCAATCTCAAACGACAGGCCGTGGACTCTCATCGTCAGCGGGTTTTAGCGACTCAACATAGTCGTCGGTGTTAATAAAGTCCCCTTTGGAGCAATCAAACATAAGTGCATCTGTAGGCAGTCCTTCAATCTTAGTGCCTTTAGCCATGCGCTTTTTGACCGTCTTTTCGTATATGCCCTCGGCGGCTAGGGTATTTAGCACATCCTTAAGTGTGATCTGGTTCTTGGTACAAAACTGCCGTAGGTGCTTGGCACTAATAAATAACTTCTTGGTATCTGGCTCTATCCGTGCAAGCAGGTCAAACTTCGGCTCCACAATCGGCAACTGAGCCATTCCTGATCGCTTGTCGGCGGCGTCGTTAATCACAAGGATGCTCCCCCGGAACTCGTTTAAGAACTCGCCTATCGTGCTGGCTTGGTTTGTAGGGGGTGCCTTAATCTCATGTCGCATCTTGGAAAACTCAACAACCATCCACTCAAAGACCCTTTTAATATCAATGTCAATCAGCCCAAGTTTATTAGCGATCATGGCTCCTGCAATATTACAGGCGGCAACACCAGACCAAAACCGCTCACGCCCACTAAACTTAACCTTCTTATCAATAACAATCTGCACCTGCTTAACCATATCTATGGCTTCTTCAAGGTTAGATACTAGCCATTGCAGGTAAACCCGCCCTGCGTGCCCGTAGTTGTTATCTAATTGGCTAAATATTTCGTCGGCTTCGACCTTGTTCATGACGCTATTAACAGGTATTTGGAACTCAATTAACCGCATTAACTCGCCGTCGGGGGTTGATTTAAGCGATGCCAGCTTGTCATAAAAGGATGCGTTAGAAGTACATACGCATAGTAAAGACCACTTTGATGTATTGAGCCGCTCCTCGTTAGACTGAGACTTCATCCGGTTACGGGCACGGCCTTGCGACACGGCGTAGACAAAGTCAGAAAAGTGCTCCGCCTCTACGTTAGTTATTTCGTCACAACTAATTGGCAAGTTACCCATTACCCCCATCCTGTGCAGCTTGACGTTTATGGTGTCTTTAGCAATAAGCATTTGCTCTTCGGGGTGCCCGTATACGCTGTGCATAACCTTGGCTACCGTGGTTTTACCTGTCCCTGATACGTTATTAATTAGGTTTATAACTGCACCTTTTAGGTTTAAGTGGGTTAGAAGCGGAGACCCAAACGCCGTAAAAAACCCAAACGCATGTGGCTCCATGCCGGGGCGGTTGTACACATTGGCTATCTTTTTCCATTCATCTAGCGTGCCCATTGGCTGCATGTACTCTGATAGTGCCGAAGTCATTGAAGAAGGAGGGCTATATTTAATACCTTCCGCCGTTATCTCTTGGTCTCCAATAACAAATTTGCTGTTTTTGTCTGCCCATCCGTATTGCATTCTCATTACCTCCACGTCAGTTTTGTACTGTAACTCGTTAACAAATTTAATGATGTACACCATGATGGCATCCATCTGCTTTTGAAGTGCTGCAACGCCATAAAATCCTAACTTCTCCCGTAACTTTTCTTTAGTCATTACCTCTGTAATCGGCAACGCAAACTCTTTAACTCCATCTTTTGGTAGGTGCAGTCGTATCCAAGCAACCTCCCCTTTCTGCGGATCTCTCATCCGTTTAACCACATAAATGTCGTGCTGATAAACTAATATGGGGTCGTCATCTGCCATTTCAATATAGACACCACCCTGCTTGCCTCTAAAGTAAGGGAAGGGGTATTCGGGGATTGTGATCTTTGTAACCGGTACCTCGGGAGACTTTGCTTCTACCTCAACAAAGTTATCCTCAGCACGGGCTTTGACAACTTTGCGCCCCAACGCAATCGGCCCAACTATCTTGCCTTTGTGGGGGCAACCCTCGCACCCACTAGGATTCCACTTCTCAAACGTGACACACTTCTGTGGGCCACCGGTATCCATAGCCTTACGGATAGTCTCTTGGAAATCGTATTCATGATGGCGCTCTGAGATCTTATGAATGGCTGTATCTCTATCTTCACAAGCCCATGCCACCGACAACCCAGCACGCCATAACTCATAGTTAACTGTCTCTTGCTCTGTTGCTATCTTATGTATTTGGGCGCACCCTTCGCCTTTGATAGTCTTTTTAATAATTATCTTGAACCATTTCTCCTCGTTGTTAGCAAGGGCTTTGGTCAATTCATTTAGTTCCTGTCTTGGTACATTAAACTCAGGCGGCGCAACAAGAACACCAAGTTGGGACTTGATTGTTTCGTACTCTATTTCATCTGATAAACAAATAATAGATACAGGTTTAGGTGGGTCATCCTTAAAGTTTAAAGTCTCAGGAACCCTAAGTATCGAGGCTAAGTCTGATGTACGAGATGGGTCAACATGAAAATCGTACTCTTCGCAAAGATACTTGATGCGCTCAGCAACGGGCTTCCACTCCTCAGCAGTTATAGTTCTACTGAGTCTCCAATAGATATGCAGCCCCCGCCCTGAGTTAACAACTGTCGGCCTAGGTAGTCCTGTTACCTTGCAAAAGTTTTTAAGGGCAGCAAGTCCTTCGGCTTGACTCGGATAATCTTTGCTCTCACCGCAATCAATGTCCAACCAAAAGGCTTTAATATATTTGGCATTCGGTTGCGTGCGTGATTTGTTCGTCTCGTATTTAGAGCACGCAAAGTATGCGTTGTACTCGTCTTGCATTAAGCCAGCAATTGCTTGCTCACATTCATCCAATGTTTCATGGAATGTCTGCTTCGGCTTACTTCCTGTCTTTAGCCCAACAATGCAATACCATCCTTCAGATGGAAGCACCGCCGACAGTAAATCTGTAGTTGCCATTTGCCGCCCTTGCGCCGCAGAAAAGAAAGGGCATCAGGGGGTTGCGGCGATTAACCCCTTTTCGTTCCGTCGAACTAGATGCCCGTGTT
>JACCDP010430797.1_pt1 | contig 16287 bp, 14 predicted proteins | sample 7445841 | NCBI WGS metagenome assembly JACCDP01 (sample SAMN15323441, study PRJNA562643) | freshwater metagenome | isolation source: river surface water | place: USA:Blue River Watershed | collected 2017-08-17 | reverse complement strand
GCTCACGCACGGTTCGGCAGGGTCGTTGGTTTGGGCGTAATGCGACGCCAAGGCCTCGTGCAAGTCCGAGGCTTTCACACCGGCCAAGGCCGCCAAATGCAGTGGAATTTGCACCAGCATGCCTTGCCTGAAATTGCCCACGCTGGGCACAAACAGGGGGCGACAGGTCAAGCCCGTGCAATGCATGATTTCAGGAATGTGCTTGTGTTCAAGGCCCAAGGCATAGGCTTCAAAGGGCGCTGCGGTGCCCGCTTCATAGGCCTCGATCATGCTTTTGCCGCCGCCCGAATAGCCGCTCACCGAGGGCAAGCACAAGGGGAAGTGGCGCGGCAGCAAACCGGCGTCTACCAGCGGGCGAATCAGCGCAATCGCGCCGGTCGCGTAGCAACCCGGGTTGGCCACACGCTCGGCTTGTCGCACTTGGTCGGCTTGGCCCACAGCCAATTCAGGGAAACCGTAAACCCAGTCAGTTTGTGTGCGGTGCGCGGTGGAGGCGTCGATGATGCGCGGCTGGCGGCCTGGCATGGCGTCGATCATGGCCACCGATTCGCGCGCCGCATCATCGTGCAGGCACAAAATCACCAGGTCCACGGTGGCCATCAGGGCGGCTTTGGCGGCCGGGTCTTTGCGCTGCGCCGGGTCGATGCTGACCAGCTCCATGCTTGGCAGCAGCGCCAAACGTTCGCGGATTTGCAAGCCGGTGGTGCCGGCCTCGCCATCAATAAAAACCTTTGCCATTCAAGCACTTTCAGATCAAAACAAGCTGAAACAGCAGGTGTAAGTCCGCTGTCATTTGTGCATCAGGAAGGCCCTTTGATGCAATGCAGCATGATACATTTCGTGCCAGTTCAGCCCTACAGGGTTTGAGAAAACGTCAGGCGGCCCCTAGCGCTGCCGAATTGAAAGCGAGTCTTCATGAAAATTCACGAATACCAAGGCAAGGACATCTTGCGTCAGTTTGGTGTGCCTGTGCCGCGTGGCATCGCGGCTTTCACGGTCCAAGAAGCGGTCGAGGCCGCGCAAAAGCTGGGCGGCCCAGTGTGGGTGGTCAAGGCGCAAATCCACGCCGGTGGCCGTGGCAAAGGCGGCGGCGTCAAAGTGGCCAAGAGCATTGACGATGTCAAACGCTTGGCCACCGAGATTTTGGGCATGCAGCTCAAAACCCACCAAACCGGCCCCGAGGGTCAAAAAGTGCGACGCCTCTACATTGAAGACGGCGCCGACATCCAAAAAGAATATTACGTGTCGCTGGTCACCGACCGCGCCACCCAGCAAATCGCCTTCATCGCCTCCAGCGAAGGCGGCATGGACATCGAGGAAGTCGCGCACAGCACGCCCGAGAAAATCATCACCGAGTTCATCGACCCCCTCACCGGTTTGGGCGACGCCCAAGCCAAGAAAATAGCCGATGCGATTGGCCTGCCCGCCGACTCCACGGCCCAGGCCGTGGACGTGTTCAAAAAGCTCTACCAGTGCTACATGGACACCGACGCCTCGTTGGTGGAAATCAACCCACTGAACCGCGACAGCAAAGGCAATGTCATCGCCTTGGACGCCAAGTTCAATTTCGACAGCAACGCCTTGTTCCGCCACCCCGACATCGTCGCCTTTCGCGACTTGGACGAGGAAGACCCTGCTGAAGTGGAAGCCTCCAAATTCGATTTGGCCTACATCTCCTTGGACGGCAACATCGGTTGCTTGGTCAATGGCGCTGGCTTGGCCATGGCGACCATGGACACCATCAAGTTGTTCGGTGCCGAACCGGCCAACTTCCTCGATGTAGGCGGCGGTGCCACCCCCGAGAAAGTCACCGAAGCCTTCAAGATCATGTTGAAAAACCCCAAGGTCAAGGCGATCTTGGTGAATATTTTTGGCGGCATCATGAAGTGCGACACCATCGCCCACGGCGTCATCACCGCTTGCAAAGCGGTCAACCTGAGCGTGCCTTTGGTGGTGCGCATGAAGGGCACCAACGAAGATTTGGGCAAGAAGATGCTGGCCGAGTCCGGCCTGCCCATCATCAGCGCCGACACCATGGCCGACGCCGCGCAAGCCGTCGTGGCCGCACTGAAAGCTTGAACCATGTCCATCTACATCAATAAAGACACCCGCGTCATCACCCAAGGCATCACCGGCAAAACCGGTCAGTTCCACACCGAAAAATGCCAGGAGTACGCCAACGGACAACAATGTTTTGTGGCCGGCGTGAACCCGAAAAAAGCGGGCGAATCCATCTTCAACATCCCGATTTACGCCTCGGTCAAAGAAGCCGCGCAGCAAACCGGCGCCACCGTGTCGGTGATTTATGTGCCGCCCGCCGGTGCCGCTGACGCCATTTGGGAAGCGGTTGAAGCCGACCTGGATTTGGCGATTTGCATCACCGAAGGCATCCCCGTGCGCGACATGCTGCATGTGCGCAACAAAATGAAGGCCAAGGAAGCCGCTGGCGGCAAGCGCACGCTGCTGCTGGGCCCCAACTGTCCGGGCCTCATCACGCCAGATGAAATCAAGATCGGCATCATGCCCGGTCACATCCACCGCAAAGGCCGCATTGGCGTGGTGTCGCGTTCCGGCACGCTCACCTATGAAGCCGTGGCACAACTCACCGAGATCGGTTTGGGCCAGTCCAGTGCGGTGGGCATTGGTGGCGACCCCATCAATGGCTTGAAACACATCGACGTCATGCGCGCGTTCAACGACGACCCCGACACCGACGCCGTCATCATGATTGGCGAGATTGGCGGCCCCGATGAAGCCGACGCCGCACGCTGGTGCAAAGTCAACATGAAAAAACCCATCGTGGGCTTCATCGCGGGCGTCACCGCCCCTGCGGGCAAACGCATGGGGCATGCCGGCGCGCTCATCAGCGGCGGCGCGGACACCGCCGAAGCCAAGCTGGCCGTGATGGAAGAGTGCGGTTTCAAAATCACCCGCAACCCCTCCGAAATGGGCAAGTTGCTCAAAGCTTTGCTCTAAATGGAGCTGCTCAACGACCCCGTCTTTTGGTTGGCCGTTGGTCAAATCATCCTGATCGACATCTTGCTCGGTGGCGACAACGCCATCGTCATCGCCATGGCCTGCCGTGGCTTGCCCGAGCACCAACGCCGTCGCGGTATTTTGCTGGGCACTGCGGGGGCCATCATCATCCGCGTCGCCCTGATTGGCGTGGCCCTCACCCTGCTTGGCATTCCCTACCTGAAGCTGGTGGGTGCGGTGTTGCTGATGTGGATCGGCATCAAGCTCTTGACCGATGAGAGCGAAGACCATGAGGTCAGCGCCAGCGACAAATTGTGGGCGGCGGTCAAAACCATCGTCGTGGCCGACTTGGTCATGAGCATCGACAACGTGGTGGGTGTGGCCGCAGCTGCCCAAGCCGGGGGCGGCGACCACCAAATGGTGTTGGTGGTGTTTGGTCTGCTCTTTAGCATCCCCATTGTGGTGTGGGGCAGCAGCATCGTGTTGCGTTTGATGGACCGCTTTCCCTGGGTCATCACCCTGGGCGGCATGTTGATGGGTTGGATCGCTGGCACCATGGCCGCCACCGACCCGGCCTTGCAGGCCTACGTGCCCAGCCAGGTGCTGGCCGATGGCAGCGTCAAGGTGGCCAACTGGTTCTATCAATTGGCTGGTGTGCTGGGCGCAGCCTTGGTGATCTTGGTCGGACAAGCCAAAAAACGCTATGGCCGGGCCGCTGATTTGAACCGCGAACTGCCCCCTTGAGGCCCCAACTGTGAGCCCGTCTCACAGATTCACGATGCGCGACTTCATCACCGCGCAGCGCTTCGTTTCAACAATGGTTGCTCCATTCAAACCTAGGAGCAAACCATGCGCATCTCTTCTCAAAGCGGCTTCACCCTGATTGAACTCATGGTGGTGGTCGCCATCATCGGCATCCTCGCCTCGCAAGCCATCCCCGCCTACCAAGACTACAGCGTGCGGGCCCGCGTCAGCGAAGGGCTGCGCTTGGCGGGCATGGCCAAAACCAATGTGATCGACATTTTGGGCAGTGGCAGCGCCACCACCGACGGGTATGCCGCGGGGTTCACCGCACCACCGGCCACGCCCAACCTCTCGGGCATCGCGGTCGAGGCCAAAACCGGTGTCGTCACCATCACCACCAGCAAAGCCGCAGGCAATGGCAGCCTGTTGTTGGTGCCGTTCACCGGCACCACGGCCGCAGCCACCGGTTTGCCCGACGCCACCGCTGAATTCGCCGCGCCCGATCAAGGCAGCGTCAGCTGGCGCTGCCTGGCCAAAGGCGCGACCGTGCCCACCGGCTTGAAGCTCACCGCCAATGCCACCTTGGAGGGCCGCTTTGCGCCCTCGGAGTGCCGATAACAAGGCCACCAACCGCGTGTTCAAACCCTCAAAGGGGGTGCTTCGGCACCCCCTTTTGACAGGGCTTCTCCCCGTCAACACCTGGCGGGCCATGTTCCAGACGCATGGCTGAGGACATGCATTGTGTTGAAAAAATAAAAAACATATATAAATCAATGACTTATGATGTTAAATTCAATTAACAACAGGAGGGCAGGGTGTTTTTTATTACAAATTAGCAACAAATTTTGAGCTAAAAGCAATTAGTGATGGCAATAAAAAGTAGTTTGTATAAACTAAATACACTTTTTTCATTGTTACCAATCACTTAAGGAATAAACCTCATGAAAACCTTAGCAAACAAATTTGCCAAACCCCAAGCGGGTTACAGCTTGGTGGAGTTGTCCGTGGCCTTGGCCATCGTGGCGGTCATCTTGGTCGGTGGCCTCATGGGCACCCGCCAAATCCTGCTGACCAACAATGTCAACAACCAACTGAAGGACGCGGCCCAGGTGATTGCCAAGGTCACCCGGCAGTTCCAAAACGCGGTCGACACCTCCAAAGCCTCGAACGAGAATTTGGTGCCCCTGTCCTATTGGCCCAAAGAGCGTTTCACCAACAGTGTCAACAAAAGTGGTGTGTTCACGGGTGAAGTGCGCGGTGTGATTCCAGGCTCTTACGAATACATCTTTTCCAATGCCGAAAAAATAGGTGTCTTGGAGCCCAACAAAGGCCTTTTGTACACCTTCTATGGCGTTCCAGCATCCGCCTGTGCTGATTTGGTCGCTGGTTTGGACAACTTGTCATTCGCGATTTATGCCGGGAAATCAACAGGCACCAAGCCCACAACAGGCAACACGCCTTCCGGGGAGACGATGTTTGAGGTGAAAACCGCCGATTCAAACACCTTTGATGCGACCAATTTGGGCAAAGCATGCAGCTCGACTTTCAGCAATGTCGACATCACCGCCGTGATTCGCATGTGATCAAACGCCATTGCAAAGGACACGATATGACTGAATCAAACAAGCAGACGCTGAGGCTGCAACGGGGCTTCACCTTGGTAGAGCTGTCCATCAGCATGGTGCTGATCGTCAGCTTGATGCTGGCGGGCTTTTACATCATCAAGCGCATCCGCATCGATGCCGCTGTGAACGCCGCCATCGCCTCGGCCAACCTCAGCATGAACAAAGCCAATGCCGCTTTCGCCGGCACCGACAACACCATTGGGGCCACCACCACCACGCTGTACGCCATGAATGTCTGGCCCAAAGAGCGGGTGGTGACCGCCACCAATGCATCGGGTGTCACATCCGTTGTCAGGGTCAAGGGTCAGTTCAGCGGCTCTGAGGAAATGATGTGGACCGACGGCGGTAATTCATCGCCTGCCTACAGCGGCTTCATCTACTATTTCAAAAACATCCCATCCGAGGCTTGTTTGCCCCTCATCAAAAACCTGTCCATGCACCCCAATGCCCGGACGATCAGAGCAGCGGCCACCAGCTCGGTCAAGCCCACTTTCAACTTTGGCGCCATGTCGGCCGCACAGAATGTCAAGACAGGGGGTGGCGGTTTGTCACTGGGTCTTGCTGCCACCCAATGCCTCAAGGGTGACTGGGTCGACGTCGCGGTTCAATTCGACAAATCTTGAAGCTATTCATCTGACGAGGGTGGATGTTGAGCCACAGCATGGGGTTGATTCCCTGGCTGTGGTTTTTTTCGCGTGGCCAGCCCAAGCGCGCTCAAGCATCTGAAAAACAGCCCATCGCACACAAAGTAGAAAGAAGCATAAAACCACAAATAATAGATATAAAAATATCAAATACATGATAAAAATAGCGCACATTTAAATTAAGATATGAAAATCAAAAGAGGTCTTTTATCGTATGCATCGCTGTTGTGTTGTTGTCATGCTGTTCATCGTCACCTTGCTGGCCATGCCCGCCGGCATGGCTGCCGAAGCCAACACCACCGCCGCGAAAACCGCCGACAAAGCCATCGAACTCGATGTGGAATGGATCAGCAGCCCCAAGCCCACCATCCATGTCGACAGCAACAAGCCGATCACCGTGGAAGACTGGCCCGAAGAGGCCCCATCAAATTGGGATATTCAGTTGAGTGACAAAACCCTCTCCACTGTTTTGGCGCGATGGTCACAACGCGCCGGGTGGCAATTGGTCTGGGATGCAGAGCGTGATTTCCCCATCGAAAACCACATCGTCCTGGCAGGCACCTATGTGATGGTGGTGCAAACCGTGATGGATTCCTTGAACGACTCCGACTACCCCTTGCAAGCGTCTTTGAACCCCGCCACCCGGGTGATACGCATTGCCAAGTATTTGGAAGCCCGCAGAAAGTGAACGCCTGATGAGATCCCCTGTTCACCCACTCCTGGGCCTGGCAGTCATGCTGCTGACGGGCTGCGCCAGTGTGTATGAGAAGAAGGCAGAAAAAGACCATGTGGCGATGCAAGACCGTGCCAGCCAAGCCAATGCACAGTTGCGGGCGCAGCAGGACAAGCCGCAGCTGCTGGTGCTCGACAACGTCCCCCGTTTCACCCGGCAATCCATTCCCTTTCAAAGCACGCAACTGTTGCCAGCGCACATTGGCCAAGTGACGTTGCGCATGCCGGGCCGACAAAATCTGCCGACCATTGCCAACTTGGTCGAGCGCCTGACCAGCATCCCGGTCACGGTGGCCCCCGACGCCTTGATGGCGCAAAGTCAATTTGCGCCTGGCCAAGACATCAACGCGGAGGCAGCGCCTGTCGCGCCCACGATGGGCCAAGCCAAGACGCAAGCGGCCAAACAGCAAGCGGTGGCCAATGCGGTTCAAAAAGCGGGTGGCCCCCAACAATGGGTCAGTCCGAAAGAAACCGAGCCCGGTCTGGAGCTCAATTACCAAGGCAGCTTGGCCGGCTTGCTGGACTTGGTCGCGCTGCACAACGATTTGCAATGGATGTATGCCAACGGAAAAATCCATTTCTACCGGGTCGTCACGCGCAACCTGTTGGTCAAAACCTTGCCCGCCAATGGCACCATGCCCAGCGTGGGCGGTGGTGCTGGCGCAGAGGGCACGACCGCCGGCGCCCTAGATGTGTTGGCGGGTGTGGAGAAAACCTTGCGCGGCATGATGTCCCGACATGGCCGCATGCAACTCGATGCCAGCTTGGGTTCGATCACGGTGAGCGACTCCTTCATCAATGTGCAAGCCATGGAGCGGCACTTGGACAGCATCAACCGGCAACTCGGTCGCCAAGTCGCACTCACGGTGGAGGTGCTGCAAATCACGCTCAGCAATGAAAACCAGTCGGGCATCGACTGGAACTTCGTCACCAACACCGCCAAGCTGGGCACCTTGAGTTTCAATGGCCCACCAGCGCTGCCCACCAGTTCAGGCAGCATTGGTTTGGTGAAAAGCGGCGACAGCGAAAACTTCTTGCTGTTGCGGGCTTTGGAAAAATTTGGCCGCGTCAGCACCTCCTATTCCAGCGTCATCACCACCATGAACCGCCAAGCCGTGCCGCTGGGCTCGGTCAGCACGCAAAGTTATTTGAAACAAAGCACACCGTCCATCACCACCAGTGCCACAGGTTTGGCCGTGGTGGGGCAAGCAGGCCTCACGCCCGGTGAAATCGTCACCGGCTTCACCTTGAATTTGTTGCCCATCGTGCTCGACTCCAACCATGTGCTGATGCAAGCCTCAATCAACCTGAGTTCGTTGAAAGAACTTAAAACATACGAAAGCGGTGAGGGCACTTCTAAGCAATCCATCCAGCAGCCCAATATCTCCACCTTCACCACGCAACAAAAAATGATGGTCAAGTCGGGCGACACGATTGTGTTGAGTGGATTTGAGAACGAAACCACGGAAAGTCGCCAAAGCGATTTGGTGCGCAAAACCGTGCCCGGCACCAAGGACAGCAACCGCAACAAAACCACCTTGGTGGTGTTGATCACGCCACGCTTGTTGAACTGACACACGCTGACATGGCCATCTTGCAATCCATCCAAGCCTGGTTTGTCAAACCACCCCGCGCCGCCGCTTTGTTTCAAACCAAAGCCGCGGCAGTGAACCTGCCACCGCCCACCAAAGCCCGCCGTTTGGTGATTGAAAACAAGCAATACATCTTTGGTTTGGAATGGCGCCTGTTGCCCCCCACCCGCACCTTTGCCCGCACGGTGCGTTTGGCCCGACAAGAAGGCATGCACTTTTACGTCTTGTCTGAGATGGAAGATTTGATGGGGGTGACGCCGGTCATGCCCCAAGACCGGGGCCCCAAATACTCTGCCGCCATGCATTTGGCCAACAAGATGTCGCAAGGCGGCATGGAGTTGTACGCCTTCGCCTTGCCCAAGGGCGCGTACGCGGTGGTGGCCATCAACGAGTCCAGACCGATTCCGGGTTTCGATTTTGTCGGCCCGTTTGCGCCAGCCAAAGCCTTGATTGAAGAATTTCAAGCCATCCAGGTGGGCCATCCGGTGCGTGGTGTTGGCAACGCGGGGTTGATCGAGGGCGAAGAAACCATCGAACCCGAGGACATCTTTGGCGAACCGGCCAAGTCAGCGCGCATCAAACCGCTGCCGGGCACGCGCAGCACCGCTTGGCTGTTGGGTTTGGGCGTCTTGATGGGCTTGGGCTTCTTGGGGACCATGTCTTGGTTGCAACAAGAACGCAAAGCCGTGTTGGCGGAGGTCAAGCGCGAATCCGAGGACCCGATTGCCGATTACAAGGCCAGTTTGCAAGCGGGCTTGCGTGCCTTGCCACCGGCCGGGCCGCAGATGTTGCAGCAGTGGTTGGCGGCCATCGAGCAACTGCCCACCTTTCACCAAGGTTGGCGCTTGAGCAAAGTTGAATGCAACCCCAACACGTGTTTGGCGCAGTGGGATCGGGTGTTTGGCACCTATGCCGACTTCAACGCCCACTTGCCGATGTACACCGTGGACGTGAAAGAAGTGCAGACCGGTCAAGACCCGCTGCAAGCGACCATCTTGACCACGCACACAGCTGCCACGGTGTCAGATCCATCGGCGCCGCCCAGCCCCATGCTGAATTACAAAAGCCTGCCCAGTCAACAACTGGGCTTGCGCAGTTTGTCTACCCAATTTCAAGCACTGGCATTGCTGGGGCCGATCAAGGTCAGCTTGTCACCACCCAAGTTGTTTGGTGGCGCCGAGGTGGTGCCCGAGTTGAACGAAGGCATGGCCAGTGGCGATTGGTCGATCGAGCACGACTTGTGGACGCTGCCTGAAATTGTCATTGCGCCCAACATGGTGACCAAACATTTGACGATGAATTTGGCCGCTGACAAAGGACCCAGCAAAACCCATTACCGTTTGGAGGGAAGCTATTTTGTTCAATACCAAAAGACCCCTTGAGCTGATGCTGGTGTTGGCCGCCTGCAACGTGCAGGCTCAATCCCCCAGCGTGGGCGAGTTGATCGCCAAAAGCAAAGCCGCCCGCACAGCCGAGTTGATGGGCGCGCCCGTCAAACCGGTGGGCAACGAAGCGAAGAAAAAACCCATGCCATCCCAGCCGGTGGTCCAACCCAAGCTCTGGTCCATCACCGGGGTGGACCAGAACCTCACGGCGGTCTTGTTAATTCAGCAAAAAGCCTACACGGTGGCCAGCCATGATTTGCCGGTGAACCTGGGGGCTTGGGAGGTCACGCAGATCAGCCACCAACAAGTGTGGTTGCGTGAGCTCAAAGCCAGCGATCAAAAAGCACGAACAGTGGTGTTGGAAGCACCTGATCGCGACACCAAAGTTGAAAGCTATTGGCAGGCCTTGCCCAAAACAGCTGGCGCTGACGGCGATGTGGCGCACCTGCTGGCCAACCCGCCCCGGCTGCAACCGCTGGCTGCACCCCTGCCATCCCATCCGCTGCAGGCCGTCACGCCATGAACCCCTCGGTGACGGCACCCCAAGCCAGTTTGCGCAACTCGGGGCACATCCATGACTTCATGATGCTGCCCGCGTTCACCAACATCTTGTCGCATGGCGAAACCCCCAGCATCGAGTTGCTCAAGTCCAAGCAACATGCCATGGCGGCGATGGCCACGGCGGGCCAAAAATTTTATGTGTTGAGTGTGCAAGGTGAAAACGGCAGCACCGCTTGGTTTCACCTGATCGAGCAAGGCAAGCGCTTGGGATTGGGGTTTTCGGGCGCCTACACCTGCACCGCTGAAATTTTGCAAACCGTGCTGCAAGAACACGTGTATGAAAAAGAGGCGGTCAAGGCCTACCAACAAAAAGAAGCAGAGCGACAGGTGTTGCAAAGCATGGTGGCCGACTCCACCCCCATTGAATGGTTGAAAACGACGGTGTTGCGTTGCATGAAGTTGGATGCCACGGACATCCACTTTGAAGTGCAAAATGAATATGCACGCTTGCGCATTCGGCGTGACGGCATCATGCGCAAAGTCACGCACTTTCCGGCGCGCGTGGTCAACAACGGCTTGTCTGCGGGCTACACCATCTTGGCTGAAGAAGGCTCGCGCTCCGAGGTGGCCTTCAATGCTTTGGCGATTCAATCCGCCATGATTCCTTTGGAGTTGGCTGGCCAAAAAGTGTTGTTGCGCTACCAAAGCCATCCCACCGTCGGCGGCTATGACGCCATCCTGCGGGTGCTGCGGGTCGGTGAGGCAGCCCAAACACGCTTGCCCACCTTGGATGCATTGGGTTACACCGCTTGGCAATGCGAGCGCATCCAAGAAGCCACCGCCTCGGCTTGGGGCGGCGTGTTTGTGGCGGGCATCACGGGGTCGGGCAAAACCACCACCTTGAGTGCCTTGCTCAGTCAATTGGCCCAAGACGGGCAACGCAAAATCATTTCCATCGAAGACCCGGTGGAATACCAGGTGCCCGGCGTCAATCACTTTTCAATACGCCGCAAAACCAACGACCCCAAGGTCAACCCCTTTGAAGATGCCATGCTGGCGTTTTTGCGCATGGACCCGGATGTGGGCATGTTTGGCGAAATCCGCGACCAAATGTCAGGCCACATGGCGCATGCCGCGATTCAAACCGGGCACAAGCTGCTCACCACCGTGCATGCCACGTCGGCCTTGGGCATCATTGCGCGGCTGACATCGCAGCACATTGGTTTGATCCGCGAGGACGTGTGCACGCCCGACTTTCTGTCTGTCTTGGTCTACCAAGTGTTGGTCCCCAAAAATTGTGTGCATTGCCATGTGCCTGCCTTGAAAGTCATGAGCCCTCAATCCTTGGCAGCGTATGAACAATATTTCAAGCTCGACCCCAGTCAATTTCGTTGTGCCAGCGACGAGGGGTGCCCGCATTGCCAGGTGGCGGGTTTGGAATACACCGACAACGTGCATGTCGGTGTCCATGGTGTCAAGGTGTGTGCCGAGGTGATTCCCATCACCACCGAGTTGATGCACTTGATGCGCAAGCATGAAGACATCCAGGCCCGCCAACTATGGTTGTCGCAACGTCAAGCAGGGTTTGATGAAGAAGACATGTTGGGCAAAGAAGCCTGGGGCCATGCCTTGTTTGAGGTGTCGCGTGGTGTGCTCGACCCTTACCACTTCGAGCGCACCTTTGGCCCGCCCGCCATCCTGGCGACCTCACGCAACATCCATTGACCATGCCGCAGCTGCTGGACACCCTCAACCTCTACTTGTCGCGGCGCGATTTGCACCAACGCCGTGCCGCGTTTTATTACGACCTGGGCGCCACCTTGCAAGACCGCGTCCCCCTGGTCACCACCTTGAGCAAATACCACACACGCGCGCGCACCCGCAAACCAGCCACCGCCTTGATGTACCTGACCATGCTGCGCGGTTTGCAAATGGGCTCCTTGTCGCAAGCCTTGGAGGGCATTGCGTCGCCGGTGGAGCAAACGCTGATTGACGCCACCCAAGCCGCGGGGGACGCCTCCATGGCCGAGGGCTTGGTGTTCATGTCTCTCACGGTTGAAAAAACCGATTTGATGGTGAGCACCATGCGCAAAGCCATTGCATACCCACTCACCTTGTTGGTCATGTTCACCGGCATGATGGTTGGTTTCGCGGTGACCGCCGTGCCGATCTTGGCCGAGTTGATGCCGCCAGAGCAATGGCCATTGCTTGGGCGCATGCTCTACAGCATCTCCATGGTCATCACCCACCATGGCCTTTGGATCGGTTTGGCCATGGTCAGTTTGATTGCCGGGTTTTTGTTCGCTTTGCCGCGCTGGACAGGCGCAACACGCAAGCGGTTGGATCGTTACTTGCCCTTCAGCATTTACCGCGATTACGCCAGCGCCTTGTTGTTGATTTCCTTGTCGTCCATGATGCGCTCGGGCGTGTCCTTGCGCTCGGCCTTGGAGCGCTCGATGAAATTCAGCTCGCCTTGGCTGAAGTGGCACATTCGCAAAATCATGGCCAATTTGTCCAAGCCCAACACGCCATTTTTTGGCCAGGCCTTCAGCACCGGGGTGATGAGCCAAGAGATGGAAGACCGGGTGCAAGACGCCTCCGAGCGGCGCGATCCGGTGGAGGCCTTCGTGCGCATGGGCGTGGGCTCGATCGACCGCATGGTGCGGGCCATGGAGGACCGCGCCAGCATCATCAACCGCGGCATGGTCATCATTTGCGGCTTGATTTTGGCGTTCATGATGGCCGGTTTTTTCGCCACCACCTTGGCCTTGCAACAAGGCATCAAAGACTCGACACGCTCGATGGCCACGCCCTCATGAAGCACGCCCATCAACCAGGCTTCACCTTGATCGAATTGGCTGTGGTGGTCACCATCGCCAGTGCCTTGATGGTGACCATCACCATGGCCATGAACGTGCATTACAAGCGCATGCAGACCCAGTTGGTTGGCAAGCAATACCAACTTGTCAATGCGGCGGTGGGCGACTACATGGGGGTGCACTACCAAGCCTTGAGCGCCTTGCCTGCCGATTGTGCGCAACTTGACTTGGCGCTGGGCACGTCATTGCCTGTGGTTGACAGCATCCGCAACGGCGACTGCCGCCTCAGTCTGCCCGTGGCAGGCAGCACGGTCACCGTCAACAATGGCTTGCAACCGAGCTTGCCAGAGCTGAGAGCCTTGCGGTTGTTGGACCGCATCACCAGCAGCGAGTTGATGTTGCCCACCCGCAATGCGGTGGCCACATCGGCCTCGGGCGAGTCCAGTCGCGACTTGGCGCCCAGCGGCTTTGCCGTTCAAGTCTCGAAAGAATGCCCCACCACCGCATGCACGGAGGGTGTTCAATTGAGCAGCTTGGTGTTCAACACCCAGCCCTATGTGTTGGGTGGCGAGCACCTCCGACGGTTTGGTTTTGATTTGGTCGAGGAGTTGTTGATGGCGGCCGGCGCGGATGCCGCTTTTTCCCACCCTGTCCCAACCGGCGCCAGCAGCGAATTGCGAGGCAGCCAAGACTTGTATGTGCATGCCAACCCGATACGCGACTACAGCCTCAGCAAATCGGCTTCTGCTGGGGTGCCTGGCATCTTGGCGATTCGCAACGGTCATGGCAGCACCACCTTGGCGCAATTCGCGCGTCGCGACGGCGCCAGCAAAGTCACCGGCAGCTGGGACTTTGATGGCCACCCCATCGTCGGCTTGAGCAGCCTGTCTTCCTCGGGCGTGTCCAGCGTGACCAGCAGAACCACCAGCTTGTCCGTGACCGGTGCTGCGCAAGTACACACCTTGCAAGCACAAACTTTTTCCGCCGGCAAACTGAAGTTGCCGGCGGTCACCGCCCACGAGGCGTGCGACCCCGCCCTGGAGTCCATGGGCGTGTCAGCCTTGGAGGGACTGCTGTTGATGTGCTCTGTCGCCAACCGCCAATGGACAGCCTACGCCCCATGACCACCTTGAAGCCCCTCATGAATGCCGTTCGAGAACGCCCCCGCAGCAGCTTGATTCAACCGGCCAGTCTGTTTCCAGAAAACCAATTGGGCCTGGGCATCCAGCTTCAATTCCGCACCTTGCGGGCGTTGATCACCCGCGCCATGCCCTTGGATCATCCGTTGTTGCCCGGTCAATTTGTGTTTGGTGTCCGGGCCAACGGCAATCCATCGTCAGGCTCTGCACTGAACGGGGTGAACTTGACGCCCGAACAAATCTTTGTCCTGCGCATTGAAGATGTGGAGCCGTTGCCCGAGCCCGGCACCCGCGCGTACGCCTTGTGTGAACGCTTATGGCCACAGACGGGCCCTGGCTTGGAAGCGTCCTTGGGGGTGTTGCGTTGTGAAGTGCTGGGGGCGTTTGAATCGCCGTCATTGCCGGGCGGGCAACCGCATTTTTCCAGCACCATGAATGTCCATGATGTGGCGCACCGTTTGCAGGTGTACCGCGCCGACCGGGCGGTGATGGAAACCTTGGTCAATGGCACGGTCAACACCCAAGCGCGCATCAACTTTGGCTTGGTGCGCCCCGGCGAGGACACAAGCTATTTGGCCGATCCGCACAACGCCTATGTTTCGATGCTGGACATTCGCGGCAAACGCACCGCGATGTTTGGCAAAACCCGCTTGGGCAAATCGAATGTGGTGAAGCTGATTGTGCAAGGCATGTTGGAGGTCACAGCCCAAGAGCCCAATGTGGGTCAAATCATTTTTGACGTGAATGGCGAGTACGCCAACACCAACCCGCAAGACGGCGACTCGGCGATTGCCACGGCCTACAAAGACCGCTGCCTGCCCTATTTTTTGAAAGAACTGGACGGCAATCCCGAGGCGCGTTTGTTGCGGTTCAATTTTTACGAACGCACCCATGACGCCTTTGAAGTGTTGCAGCAACTCTTGCCGCCCGAGTTGAACCAAGTGGACGCGCTGCGCAACCTCTACACCTGCAAGCTGCCCAAACTCGAGCGCTACGAGCACGAGCACGAAGCGCAACTGCAACGCCGCTTGCGCAAGGTGATGATTTTTTGGGCCGTTCTGCACACCGCGGGTTTTGAAAGCGACACCTTGAAGATCAAAGCGTGGTTGCAAAGTTTGGGACTGAGCCAGCCCTTCAACCCGTGCTTTTCACAGAACTTGCGCAAGGCGGCGTTCTTGGCGCAAACCAAATTGCCACCGCCTTCGGCACCGTTCAACTTCACCACCATGGCCTATGAAATGCGCGTCATTGCCAACTTCATGCAGCAGTACCCGAACGACCCGAGTTTGAACAGCAATGGTTATTTCATCTTCGATGAAGACGAACAAATTTTGTGCAAGTTTTTATGCGCCGGTTTGGGTGAAGGCCCTGATTTGTTGCGCACCTGCATGGCCTATCACAGCCCCAGCGCCAGCGACTTCACCGCCGACATCATCGAAGGCTTGAACAACGCCAAAACCGTGGTCATCAATTTGGGCAGCGCCAATGAGCAAATCATTCGCTACTTTGCCAAAAGCATTTGCCTGTCCATCTTCCACGAGCAAGAGCGCAAATTTGTCAGCAACCAGTTGAATGGCCACTATGTGCAAATTTATTTTGAAGAAGCGCACATGATTTTTCCAACCAACGCCGGCACGGTGATTGATGTGTATTCCCGCTTTGCCAAAGAGGGCGCCAAGTTCAACATCGGCATTGTGTACAGCACCCAGTCGCCCACCACGGTGAACCGCGATCTGTTGTCGCAAACCGAAAACTTCTTCATCGGCCACTTGTCCAGCCAAACCGAGGCGGACTATTTGAGCTCGGTGCAAATGGCCTTCAAAGGCCGCGAAGACACCATCATGCGCAACCGCACCCCTGGCTTGATGCAGATGCTCACCTATTCACATCGGTATGTGGTGCCGATCCAGGCGCATCGGTATGAGGGCAGAAGGCAGTTTGAGTTGCCGCCGCAGGTTTAGGCCACAAAACTCCCACTCTTCCCACCGTGTTTCTCGAGCAATTTCACGCCGGTGATGGTCATGCCCCGGTCCACCGCTTTGCACATGTCATAGATGGTGAGCAAAGCCACTTGCACGGCGGTGAGGGCTTCCATTTCCACGCCGGTTTGGCCGTGGGTTTCCACGGTGG
>JACCDP010060361.1_pt1 | contig 16289 bp, 10 predicted proteins | sample 7445841 | NCBI WGS metagenome assembly JACCDP01 (sample SAMN15323441, study PRJNA562643) | freshwater metagenome | isolation source: river surface water | place: USA:Blue River Watershed | collected 2017-08-17 | reverse complement strand
GAATACTATATCTGGGATGTATATTTCTCAAGCCTTCCTAATAAATGATGTAGTGAATACGGGAATCACTAACGTTTCTTTAGAATCAGATCTTCTCGGTTTAGAGAAAATTTCTTCAGATATCAACAGTATAAAAGTATACGGATCTATAGTAACGCCATTTACTAGAGTCAAGGGCTTCAAATTTGGATACTAATAGTGTAAATATAGATGGAAAAAGGTCATGAAAGTATCACCGTATCTAGATTGTGCCAGCTATTTTGGCATCGCGACTGGGCAAACAGGCTCGATAGAAGGTCTCTATGATTTAGGAAGTGGAATAAATAATATTATTTTCAATCTGCTTCATACAACTGGGTCTCACTACAATAGCGGCCATATCTATTCCCCAATTTATCCATTAATCAGTGTTGGTATAGAAAGACCCACGAATCAGATATTTTCTGGGGTTAACTGCTATAGAGTAGGGTATACCCACAGTGGAGATTTTGGTTTAATTATAGATTTTAATTATAGCGGATGCAATAAAACGACTACTGGTGTTTCGAACATACTATTCTCAACCCAAGACTCATATACTGGAAATAGCGATACATTTTATATAGGGATTAATGACGCCAACCGACTTTATTATGGGACATCGGGGAGATATAAGCAGTCAGCATACGAATTAAGAACTAGAAATTTATTCTATATTTCATTATCTGAAAGAAAATACTTGACTTATGGAGTATTTGATTATCTTAACCAAATTTATGATAATAATGTTTTAGAATTAGAAACCGACCAACAACTGACCAATAAAATTTATATCGGAAACTTCCTAAATAATACTAGTCAAGATTTCACTGGATTTTTTGGGAGAATAAATGAAGTTATTCTCCTAAATGAAAATATAACTACAGAAGAGATAGCAAACTGTTGCAATTGCCTTTTTGTCACTGGACAAACTAATACTCCTAACGTAACACAATATTATCTACCATTAGTTACTGGATATGTTCTTTCAGGAATAACTGGAGCAGTCCAAACTGGCGCGACCCTTATAAGTGGACAAATACCTAATGCGGCTGGTGAATTGATTAATGTAGTTTTCCCGTCTGGCTTGTTCCAAAATATACAAACTGGTCAAATTACTATGTTATTAACGGGCGGCGTTAATATCAATTTAACTGGAAAAGATTTTGTTTCATTTAATAACGATACCAGCAGGATCAACGCATTCAACGTATTTAATATAGAATTCAATTGTCCTTTATATTCTGGAGATATCGTAGAAATATATGGCCACAACGCGTTCAATCCGCATGTGAACTTGAGCATACTGAATTTTGAATATCCTCAGACGGATTTTTTTGCACAAGTCGTAGGAAATGGCCTCGTTGAGACTAACGGGACAGATTATTACGTTATACGTAATTTAATAACTGGTTTCTACCAAGACGATAGACTAAATTATGATATATATAGTGGGGGGTCAGCAATCATGCCTTACAGCGGTTTTTGGCCAAGAGCTAGACAGCTTTTATCTGGAAACATATATTTCCCAACGACTGGACAGTTCGGAGAGCGATCGGGAACAATGATAACTGGATTCATAAGCGGTTCGCCAATCACAGAAAAAAGTAATTTCTTTTTGAATGGACAAAAATTAATTAGCGGCATACATTACCGAATACATAATGATCAATCTTTCAACTACTATGGTCTTAATGGCTATGTGGTCGAATTTTATCCTAGCGGCAGTGGAATTTTGTCTGATTTTGTAGCCGATGTGTTAAGGGCTCCTAATGGTTCTGGGACTGGTATAGGAGAAATCCAAGACGCTGAACTTACGAAATTAGATACTTGGGATACTTATTATAATAGATATTTATATGAAATTACTGGGACAAAAAATATAATTGAAAATATCACTGGATTTTCTGAACAAGTATGGCTAAATGGAGTAAGACAATACGAAGAAGTGAACTACTATAAATTATTTACATGTAATACATTTAGTAGTGGTATAGTAAGCGGTCCAGATACTCCATTACTATTTTTGAATAACACAATTGATTTTTTTAATATAGGCTAATAATGGGATTTCAATCATTACAAGGCATAAGAATAACGCCAAAAGGGCGGTATAACACTTCTAGATTTGGAGCTTCGTTCGACGGGCGAAGCTGGCCAACGAGTTTTGCTTTCGGGGCTTGGATTTATAATGCAGACATCGATATAGGATATAGCGCACAACCAACGGAAATTAAACTATCGTTAGTCTTGGAAACGGATGACCGATCTCAATATGCTGCTAAATTTGATATTACAGATGGAGACCTTAAGATAAGTGCTGGTTTTGGTGGCGATGAAAATCTATATGATATTGATTTCAATGGCGTAACATTCACAGATTTTGTTCTTTTCGATTTTTCTATTGATATACAACCAAGCAATAAAATTTTAACTGTAACTTTCAAAGATTACTCTGTCATTCTAGACAAAATTTATGTTGGGCTTATTAAAAGACAGGGGAAAGTATTCGTCCATACCGCCCCATCGCTTATCAGTTTCCCAGTTAATTGTACTGATTGTTTATTAAACGGATCGTCTTTTATGACGGAAGGACAGGTGATCAGAGATATTAGTTTTGGTTCTTACGTAGGAATAGGAAACAAAATATATGATAATTTCGCTAATATATTTTCGTCGGATAACATATATAGACAATGGGAAAGATTATTCGCCGCTGATGCCGCGACTGTGAAGTTTGATTTGAATGGTGGTTTTTTGATTTTAGGAAATGAAGAGGCCACGGACGAAGTTTGTGGGAACCTTGCGAATATAAGTTACAATTTCAATCAACTATTAGCATCATTGAGAATTAGAGGATTGAATTTCAATGGGGCTTTTCCAGTAGAAGTAAACGATTCTGATTTTATATATAAACAAAATTATATCGGGACGCTAAGAGAAGTTTTACAACAGTGGTGCTCTGACTTAGCTTACGATTTTTATTGTGAAGGCAAAAATTTCATTGGAATTAATCTAAATAGATCTATAGATATTAAAAAAATTTCTGATATAGCCGATCCAACGACTGAATACGGTCAAAATTTCGCCCTAAATAAAAATACAGCCGTCTTATCATACAAAGAAACTAACTCATTAAATAACACATTTAGGCAGTCAGTTATTACCGCTAATAATTTCGCGAGACAAACTAAAACCCATAACAAAAATGTCAAAAGATATGTAGGGATTATACCATTGCACCCGATAGACTTTTCCGCCCCATCTACCTCTAGAGTCAATAGATATGATTTATTTAACATCGTTTTTAGAACGCCCGCATGGGCGAATTCATTCGCTTTAGGAAGTTCGGATAGGAGTAGAACTCTAGACATCTTAGACGGAAGGCCATTTGGAGATATCGACGCTGCAATTGCGCTAGGTCATTATGATGACGATTTGCGGGATATATTTTGCCAAGACAGGGCAATATATGGAGAAACTGATGCTATTAAATATGCCAATTTCAAAGCACTAGGCATGATACCTCTCATCGAAATAACTGGAGAGAATGAAAAATCGACCGCTATAGAAGCAATACATGGAGAAATAGAAGGAGACGAAATCACAAATATATCTCTTGATAGCCGATACTATAAAGTATACATTGGTTATTTTTATGATAAATTTAAACGAGATATAGTCAACTGGGAAAAAGCAGCAGCTAGTTCTATGTATCGTTATGGGTTTGTAGCTAAAGGGCTGCTTCAATTACCACCGTATTTACCAAATAATATTTTACAAGATTTAAGCCCAACGGCGGGACTTTATGGAGCTAATGGCTCTTCAGTAATTAGAGTAAAACATAATTACGAACCAAACACGAACCAATACTTTGATAGTTATGAAGCGCCATTTACTGAATTATTACTCTATACTAATTTTAAAAGCGCGGCAAATTATTTAAGCAACGACTTATTCATTTCTGAGATTTCCAACGATTGGGGCACGACTCAAGAGCAATTCCAAAGAAATTTGACTTTAAATCTCGGCGATGCGTGTGTAGACGAATTCTCTCAAGATCCTTCTTATGTTAACACGGACTTGTCGATAGATAAACGTTTCCAAGATTGGAAGCTGTCATTATTCCGCCCAAATGTAAACAGCAACATGGACGAAATATACAAAAATTTTTCCATCGATTTGAACAAAATCGACCCAACTTTGCTTTCAATGGACAGGACAATACAAAATTATTATGATATTAATAATAATGAATCGAGCACCTGTTCAAAACTACATTTAATAGTGCTTACTGATACCAGACTACATCCGAATATATCTATCGATTTTCAGTCTCGTGGTAAAGAATTTATTAATCCAGTTGTATTAGAAAAACATATACAAAGAAGATATGAGGCTTATATTAGAAGATTAGAAACAAAAACTCCTAGTATTTGTGATAAATCGCTTCTACAGGAAATGTGCGATTCTATTTTATCTGGCCGCTCAGTAGCCAACGATACAGATCCTAGGTATAGCTGTATATTAAATGATGATGATAATATTTTTGAAGAAGGCTTTAATACATCATATCTTTCCAGCCCAAATTCTCGTGGTTTGGAAATAAATATAGTTAAGAATCCAGTAAGAAATAATTCTAGTGACAAAATACAAAAGCTTTTAAGGCAGTCAGATACTAATGGAATGTTCCATTATAGCGACCTATTAGATAATTCAATAGTAGCGGATCAGCAACAGGCTACGCTTACAATTATCTATCCAATATCAGTAGAACCAGACGAGCATATCTATTATAAAGGAATCATGACTTCTGAGGTATCAATAGAAAATAGGTCTCCAGAAATAACTGAAATTTTTGGATCTCCTCCACATATATTAAATAATAATACTTCATCAGTAAAAGTGATAAATAATCAAGTAGATTCTGATTTGCAGCCACAATTAGATCCGTTCACAAATAGGTTCTTAACATATCTGACGGTAGTAACTGGAAACGGGCAAATTTTAAGCACGGTGGAACAATACCATAATTTTCTTAATAATTTAAATGGATATCAATTAACTGGAGTATATAAAAACATAGATATAACATTAGCTGGAACACCAAGCTTTTTCGGCAATTTTGTAAATTATATTAGTCCAATTTATGGATTAAACAAAATGTCAATTAACGTGGGACAAGAGGGAGTAAGAACATCTTTAAGTTATTCAACCGTGCCTAAAGTTTTGCCTAAACAAGAGTCAATTTTGAACAAAATTGGTCCGAGGATCGTATAATGCTTTTTACTGGTAACACATATAAATTAATACCAAACGTTAAGAACTTATCGTTTACTTTCGATAATGTTCTAATAACTGGGACTGGATCTGCCCAAATAGGATTTTCTGGGGCGCAAAACTTCAAATTCACTTTTGCTAAGAATAGAATATATGATGATAATAACAGATTTATCGGAGTTTATGATCAGAGTACATCGTTCTCTATTAGCGGAGGAATAAATACTGGACTTTACCACTACGTATATAACAATGATGCGATAATAAATAAGGGCAATAAAAGCAATATAAATTATCTAAAATTTTACGTAAATATTACGGGCGTAGAGATAGGTGCGGATATCCATCTATGGAGTAATGATATCAATCGCTCCATTACAATACCAACTGGATTTATCGGTGGCAGTGGAATAACAGGAACATTCTATAATAACTCTACAGATAATCCATTTTATGTTTATGACATGTTTTGGCAGCCCTATAACTCCGAAGAGGATTTCTTCTCTGGGGCTTTTTCTGGAACAATTCCTTCTGGAACGGGTGTTAATTTCGCACTAATAGACGCTAGTCAGAGTTTATTAGACGACACGCTTCAGTTCTTGCTTGGATTCAATACTACTATAGGATTAGTCACTGGTATATATACGTCTTCAAGAGTCTCTGGATTAGAGACAGTTAAAACATATTTAGTAAATAGCTATTCTGGCACGACGGCCGAAATGCTGTTCGATGGAAGCGGGCTTCCTATCAATGAATTTACATATGTCAATACGCCAGCGCAAGAGCTATTCACGTTTGAAGTTTTCTCAAGTAATCTCAAAGGAGAACAAAAGGCTAAATATATAGATATTACTTTTTCCGATGTAAACCCATTAAGCGGATTAACTTACGAATCTAGTTATGTAACTGGATTTACTTTATTAGATGGGGGAGAATATTTATATCCGCCAAGCGCACAATTTACTGGATATTACTCTGTCTCTGGTATTGAATACAACTGGAATACTTTACTTCTGAATTCTGGATGTATCGGGAATATCGGAATTACGTTTGAGCAAACGAAAGGATATGGTGCTGGAGCTACTGGATACCTAACTACTACTAAGCTTTATTTAAAAGATGGATATAATGCTGGTATTAATTATTATTATACTCCAAACGGCTTGACTATCATTAGCGGGGGGACTGGATATTTAGAAAGTCCAGCCGCAATACTAAATACTAGTGCTTATGGCGAGCAATGCTACGACGTGGCAGCGACAAAAGGTAATTATTTAATATATTCTCCTTTTAACGGAAAAGGGACAATAATCCCACACGCCGCTTATTTAACAGGAGTAGTTTTGACTCAAACTGGACTGGTTGATGGGGGCACAAAAACTGGCTTTATCGTTACAGGATTAGATATAACAAATATAGGATTTGGCTTTAATAATAGCGCATTCCCTAAAATGTCGTTTTTGCGTAGCGGCTTAGATAATTTGACTAGTGATGCTAGTGGCATATTTGCCATAAAACAAACTGGTTATTACGATTTTACTGGACATTGGTCAATTAATACTGGTATTTCGAATACGAATCTTTCGCCGATGCCAATTACTGGTGGAAGAGCCTATCTGACAGAGACGCAAGACTTTCTTACAATACAAGTAAATCTGAGTGGAAAAGACCATACTCAAAATATTGTAGGTAAATTGGGACTGTCAATAGGCGGCGGGTCGCCAGTCTACAATTTAATTAGTGGAGTCAGGACGTATGACAACACAACTGGATTCTTAAAAAAAAAGAATACTTTAGATTATCTTAGTATACCACCTAATAGAGAATTGACATTTTTATTATCTGAAGATGAATTAAATACATATTATAGTTCAGAAGCATATTTAGGTAATGAATTTACTATTTCTCTAGGAGATTTAGATTTTTAATATGCCAACAGTAGACGAAAAAAGAAAAAGCGTAACGAACAAAGAATCAGATATTTTTGAAGCTAGAGTCATAGCTAATTATGGAGATCCAGGCTTACAAGAAGATTTTGCGTTCGATATCTTGAGTAGGTATTTGATTGTGGCTATAGAGCCTAGCAGTAGAGTACCAACAACGAATAAATGGCATGAAATGTTAGCTATCGTGGCCCGCCCTAGGCCATTATGGATAGATGCAGACGGCGGCAGAGCTAATAGTTATACCTCTCAAAGGCGTTCTGATTATTTCGGTAATATTTCCGCTGGGGCCGCTGGGTCGTTTTCTACTGACGGTATACCGCCAATTGATAAACCGTATAGGATGGGAGAAACTATAAAAATAAAAAGATTACCAAACTCTTTGAAATTTTCAAATACAGATGGAAGCAGGAATGAGATTTTCCAATCAGTCTTTAGTATAAGCGATGGTCAGGGATATTACTTTTATAATGACTGGCATAACGAAGGCGCTATGTTACCATATTTCATTGGACAGCAATCAAGAATAGACCCGCTCCGATATCAAACCATTTTTAATCCAAATTTTTCTGAACCATTCTCTTATGCCATGACGTTGTATAAATACCAATATGAAGCATTTTTACTTACGCTCATACAAAACGAGCCTCTACTAACCGCATACGTGCAAAAAATGTTTGCTAACGAAAATCCAAGCACCAATGCTGAGTATTCGGCCCATGGAGGATATCTATTTAAAGAAAATACATATACAAATTTCTTTTCAGTTGATTTCGAGGACTTAAATATAGATAACAAACAAAGGACAAGCGTGAATGAGTGTCTTCCTACTATAGTCACTTCTCCGTTTTCTTTCCCTACACCTAGAGTCCGCGAGATCGGGACGATCAATTATAGTCCGACTTATTCGACGATCGTTAAAAACAACTGACACGCTTTATACTATCTCTACCTCTCTAGTCAAGACAAGAATATCTTTCGCTTCTGGAAAATCTACAAGATAATACATACCGCCATCTTTTTGCGTCAGATCTGGAAAAAGTCTTTTAAGTTCACCGCTCACAACGGATTTAATAAACCCTTCCTGTCCCTTAGGAACCTTTATTTTACTTTTGCCTATTCCAGTAGTAAAACCATGCTTAACTCTGCATTTCATATAAGTTACTAATAGAGGTTATTTAGTAGCTTCTTTTTCAGCAGCTTTTTCTTTAATTCTTTTGATCAGATTAAATATTTCCAGTCTGGGGATGTCGGTTACATCTTTAAAATTTTCAGCGTTAGGATATTTATCTTCCAATAAACGCGCCTTAATCCTTTCAAAGGTAATATTATACTGAGACATGACGCCGCGAAGAGTAGTCACAGCCATATCCTCGGGTTGTTCTTGAGCGAAGTTATTCCCCAACTCCTCTTGGGCGACGATATTAATGTTCAAGAAATTACGGATACATCGACAAAACGCCCTATTAGTAGCTATTTCAACTAGATATTGTCTACCAAAATTAGTTGTATTATCGACGGTAGCACAGGCACTATCAGAATAGGTAATGGCGCAATCGAGAGTCTCATAATTACCAATGAAATAGATGGTGCATGTAACACTGGCAAATGATGCGTCTGCCCTGTTTACGACGGTAGAAACAGAGTAATACCCTCGAATCCTAAGAAGGTTTTTTAACCCGCCAAGCTGTATAACTAAATCATTATCATCTACCTTGTCTTCGAAAATTTTAATGTCTTCAAACTTTTTCCCGTATTTAGCTTCAATTTTAGAACGACGACGGGCGTCTGGATTAATATACAGAAATTTTGGGTCTACCATTTTTTTATAATCAACATATCCCCTATCGTCGAAGATATATTTTTCGGTCATGAGCAGGCCATATTTGTTTCTAGCAATTTTTGCTGGAGGAGTATTTGGATCTTGATCGCAAGGTAGCGGGGCCAAGGTTTCATTCAAAGAAGTAATTTCTGGTAAAAGAAGTTGCTCAGTAGAAACAACATCATTTCCTGCTATAGTTTTTTCAGTCATAGTATTAGTTTAGGTCAAAATTTGTAGAATGTCAAGATATTTTTTGGACGCATGCAAAGAAAGCTAAATTATTCCAAAATTCAGGAACATCGTGTGCCTTGTAATATTCAAAATCGTTTGTTATAGGCTGATTAGTGACTCTAGCAGCATTAGTCATATAGAATTGATTATTAGATGCAAGAATTTTATTAGCTTTAAAATACAAATTAGGCATTATGGATTTAAGTTTATCAACAATTTCTGGGTCGGGACTTTCGAATTTATTTATTTTCCCGATTTCATAATAAGAATTTTTCTTTTCGTTTATAAGTTCTTGCGAAAGACTCGAAACGAGTATCATTGGGACGCCAAATTTACGGGCTTCAGCAGCGAAAGCTGGATCGTCATTGTCTTTTATTTCATAAACAATTGCGGCTATATTCGGCCGAAACGGTTTCAATTTATCCAAGGAGATTGGCTTATCAGTGACAATAGCACATCTAGTAGTCTGCAACTGTTTAAAAAGGAATTGTTCGTTATATTCTAAATCCATCCGAACTTCAGTGACTATATTGGACGGGCCTTGCACCTGTATATTACAATTCGGGACAAGTTCTCTTAAAATATTATGAGAATATTTACTACCAATATAAACTGTCTCAAAAGGGATAGATCTATCAATACCTAAAAGTTTTAGCACGGCTCCAGCTATTTCTTCGGGATTGATGGTATTGATGGACTTCGGAGCTTCCTCCGCAGCGTAAGAAGGCTTTCCATTTTTTGTCCTTTTGTATCCTTCAAAAATAATTTGTTTGTCACAAGTTCCAAAATAAGGGCCAGAGATAGCGCGGGGACTACAACTATACAAGCCAACAATAGGAATATCGAAAAAGCTGCTAATGTGAATCCCCAAGCTATCGGGACCCAGATGTAGTAAAGAATTTTGTATAACATAAGCTAATTGATGTATATCAGTTCGACCTTTTAAATCTATTACGTATTGATACGGATATTCATTTTGGCTTCCTACTTGAACAATTTTAATACCGACGCTTTCTAAAATAGGATATAATATGTTCAATACATCTTGCCAAAAATCGTAATTTTTAGAATTAAACTTACTTTGGGCTTGAAAAGTTATGTATCTTTCTACTGGCAGTGGGAAGAAAGTAGTATAGATGAATGGTTTGTCTATTTTACCTCCAGTAGCTAAGCTATATGTCTCTAACAGATGCATTTTTATATTAATATTTTATATCTAAAGATATTTTATCTTCGCCATTATTGTAATAATCAAATAATTTTTGAGTTTTGCTGGCCACATCATAAGCGACATTAAAATAACCATTATGAGTATTGTTGCCAGTGAGCCAAATATGATTATTAAAAATTGGTTGCCATTCGAGCCACTTGTCTACATACGGATTAGCTTCAAGAATATCTTTATATTCTTTTTTAGTAGCCACGTACAATGTCCAATCTGGGTAACGTTCTTTTATAGAACGAAATAAAGAAGTAGCTAAGAAAATATCTCCAGCGGACTCTGGAAGAGAAAACAAAACTCTGCCTTTATCGTTCTTATCTAATAGATCCCCAAATTCAATTTTTTGGATCTTTTGGTTCTCTTGAGAGGCTACCGAACGAAAGTAGTCAGCTATTTCTTTACGCTTTTGAGCTTTTTGTGGCGACATATCATTCTTATTTATAAGACCTTTGCTAGCTCGCTTAGCCAATATCTTTTCCCGTCCGCATCGCTTGGGCGCTTGAGAATATTAAGATAAAGTTCTTCAATCCATTCTGCGTCATTTTCATTGTCAGAAGGTATATAATCTGGATTTTTGAGCGTAACATCTTCTGCCCAATCATACTGATTTTCTGGAAGAGAGTCAATAAAATCTTCAAAAAACTTTCCTATTTTCTCAATTGAAAAATTGTCAATAACCCACTGCCTGCCCTTAGCTCCCATTTCCCTCCTTTGGTCTTCCTTCATCTGAACGACTTTATTTAACTGTTTACAAATGCTTGATGGATAAGTAGTTGCTTTGATAAACTCAGTACCAGGCTCACGATATTCAGCGTAATCCAACGCAAAACTATGGGCTTCTGGCTGACAAGAGTCCTCGCCACAACTGTAATTAGTAACCAAGGTTATAACTTCTGTTAGCTTAGCTTGTTGAATTGGTATTTCTTGGCCACCAGAAGTGATTGGGTGGCAGTAAGCATCCATGAGATTATAAACTTCGTTTAATTCTACGTCACTAATGCCAAAACCTGGCTGCGTAGTGACCTGCCCTCTGCCGCTAGGTTCTAATTGCGAAGGATGCTGTCCTTTAACGCCGCAGCACTCACAATCAACGTGCATGCCAGTAAAAGGCTTAACGCGATATCCTAAACAATTTACGCAAATGTGAGTAGTAATGATATCTTTTTTGTCTATGCCAAATTCATCGCATCTAGCATGAATATTCCATCCTTCTCCGAAGTGAGTATGCAGTAAAAGTTTAGCATTAAGTCTAGGATTATCCCTTTTGAATAATTTAAATCCTTCTAAAAGGTTGGGCACAGATTTACGCAATTGATTACGAAATACGTATCCAATAATAAAAGCGTCTTGGGGAATGCCATGTTTTTGGCGTAGTTCTTTCCGCTTATTATCGGATAACCTATAGAAAAAGCTCGTGTCTAGTGGGCCTCTCACGGTCTTGACATGAGTCAGCCCCATTTTATGCATGTCTTTCGTAGCAAAATCTGCCCAAGACCAAAAATATTGCGTTTTTTTAGCGGCTTCGATAGCCGTGGATAAGATAGGGCGGCTATCTAAGGTCGTGCTTAACACAACTGGAATTTTTTTTGCCCAAGGGTGTGTCAACGTGAAATCAATTCCCCAAATATCCTGCATAGCTATAAGCAGGTCTGGCTTCTCTTGCTTCATCAAATCGTCGATAGTATGGGCTCCATATCCTGCTAATCGATCGATTTGTTCGTGGGAGCTTGGATGATTAATTTGTTTTAGTGATTGTGTAATCTGAGGATCAACGACTCCGATGGTTTTCCATGGAGTTCGCTCTAAATCTGGGTTATTTTTAGCGACACCTACTGCAAAATTAACAATATCGTACTTGCCACTCTTATGTAAATAAGAGCAGAGATATTTGCATACTTTACCGAATCCAGTTACAGCAAGAGAATAGTCAGTGAGTATGGCTACTTTCTTCTTTTTAATCATAAATTGACCAGAGGGGCTTCTGAAGAGGAGGGATCAGATAACTGAACTGGATTAGTAGATGACTCTAATTTCGTCCCGCTTCTGCTATTTCGCTCGGACTGGGCCATTTTAAAATGTTTCCGCATGGAATAAGATAAGAATTCTCTTAGTAAACGCCCCTCGGCGAAAGTCAGTCCTATGTAAAAAGCGTTTTTATATTCTCGATTTTCTTTATCTGTCATTGTGACGGCGAAAGAAAACCCCCTAGATTCTCCAGTTCCCTTGTCTTTCCAGACCTCGAATTTGACTTGTTTTGGCTTATCCGCGTCGTGATAAGCAGAAAAATCTCGGTTTCTTTCTAGACAATCAAGAATAGCCCCACACTCTACAAATGATAACTTAATATTTACTCTGTTTTCTGGATTAAGCTTATTTTCTTTAAATGATCCGTTTTTAGATTCGGCGTTCCAACTATGCTGTTTGATAATAGTTGCGTAAACGCACGAAAAATCGGTAGGAGTATTAAATGAACAAGCGAAGCCTGAATTCTTTGGATTTGGTTTATAGATTGCAAACATAACTTTATAGTGTAATTTATACTAGGTTAAAGGTTCAAAAAGTTAAAAGAATAATGAAGATTTCTTCCAACGATACGAACATAATTATCAATAACGTGCTTTCGGGTTCGTATTCGCGAACGGCGGGAGGGCGGGTTGGGCGCATGTACTCATTCTCTTCGCCATCCAGCCCAATTTCCTCTTTTTCTCAGCCTTACGATGCTATACTGCCTAATCCTAAGATAACTGGTGAGGACTACCTAGCGGTGGGCCAACGGCTAATGAGGAACTGTTCATCGTCGATATCAGATAGAACTGGCGCTCTTTATTACTATAATGATACTAAAATTTATGGTGCGTGTCACGGATTCGGACATACAAATTTAACTTATTATAATGGTTACTCCTATTATAATGCATTTTATCCATTGGGATATTTTAGCCCGCCGTTTGGAGAAAATATTTCCATCTTCCAATCTAATCTTAATGAATATGACGCATTAAAAAATGGAGGATGTAGTAACTTGACAGTGACAGAATATAATGAAGAATTTGGTATAGTATCAAAATCTTCATCAGACGCAGAATTAGCTTCTAGTACATTAGTAGAAGATATATATTCTCCAATCTATAGTCCAAAAGAGGCGTGCCCTCCAGAAATAACGATAGCAAGTTACTATGACGAATTTCAATTAAATAACATAGCTGGGAACTCTACTAACATAGGTGGTAATGATTATCATAATAGTAATCCAATCCCGACATCTTTAGACACTCAGCAAATCAAAATTAATGGCCGCTATCAGATAAGAACAGAGACAAAAGGCGATGACGAGATTAACTTTATTGAATTCACTGGATCTCGTCCTATTTCTTCTTATACAGCAAAAAATGCTGAAAACAAATTAAACAATAATGTATGCTTCGCTAGTTTAATGGAAACTAGAATCTCGATGGGAAGGGGGACTAATGGGGTTCAACTGATAGAGGCCCCAGATGCATTAAAAGGGGCGCTGGGAGATCAGGTGAGCTTCGCTGGCGCTGACCCTTTTCACTATTGGCATTTTCTTTTCAGAGAAAATGCAGCCACACTTCCATTCTTAAATAATTTCGTAACTAAAGCTGATACACAGCTATTGCCGAATTCAAGCTTTAGAAGAAGATCAGTATCCGAAGGGACACCACTTTTCATCCCAATCTTATCAAGCGAAGATTATTATTGGGAAAATCGCCAATGCCCAGCCACAGTAGATTATCTACCTTGGACATTTGGAGCATCTATTTATGCCTGTCCATCGGAGCATTTCGATATACCTTATTATTCAGCTATGAAAAAATTTGGTTTTTACGGAACCAGATTCATGAATACTTGTAAGGCTTTAAACTTACAATTCGAGAATAGCGGAGTAAGCAATGCGATAGAATTTCCTACTGGTATTGATGATTATGAACTAGGCGAAAATATTATAGAACCAGATATAGATTTAGACAAAGACGGAAATTGGTCTATTTCTACTTACGATAATCTATTAAAAATTGCCGTAGCAGAGGAGCGTTATTCTAACGTATATGCGCATAATAAAGGATTTTTTATATGGGCCAACAAATCTCTTATAACTGGAGAAGCAAATTATGACCTAATTAAACAAGGAAATCCCACATTCGAAGATCAATTCAACTATTTAGTAAACCAATTCGATGATATTTATACGAATGGTATCTTCTCGGTCACGGGAAGCGAGCCACTTCTGAATTTATATGAGGTAGATGAACAAACGTTCAAATTTATAAATAGTGGCGGAATTAATTCTGACATTCTGTTTACAAACAGAGCATATGATCAATATAGAAGATCTATAGATGCCCTCCTGACTGGCTCTAGTCAAATCGATCGATGGAATGACATAGAAAATAGATATGCTTACTATGTAAAAGGGAGCGATGGCAATGTAAATCAAGATTTCTATAGGACAGTAGCCTCTGGAAGAGAAAAAAGAATGCGCACGAGATATTTAGAGAATGTCATTAGGGGAAATCCAATTGATTTATTCCCTATGAATCAAATATCTTATTCATTTGATAGGGCTAAAGATTATATTGAGCATACTGGATGGGGAAGAAGAGATACATCTTTCGGGGCCAACTCTTCATTACCAGAAATCAATCGAAGATACTTCGAGGGCGCATATGGAAATAGAAGTAAAATCACAGGATTTCTTTTAGCAACATCGGGAATAGATATTGATTCTGTTGACTTTTTTTATCCTGGTTTTTTCAATGAAAGAGGATGCGGCAAGGATATACCTAAAGGCAGCTATGCAAAAGTTATATCTGGGCAGATAAGAGATCTTACTGGGAGAGCCTTCTCTCCTAGCGGGTGGCTAGCTCTTGGATATAATGAAGTCGGGAAACTAGATAGAAATTTCTCTTGTTTTACTCCTATATTTGTCCAACAACCACTTCCTAGCGTGTTTTGTAAAATAGGCCAAAGGCCGACACTGAGAGCACTGGCCGTAGATTACCATACTATACCAGAAGATAAAATTTCTAGACGATATCCAGAAATAATGTATTGGGCAGAGCGTCTAAAAATGCTAGACTGTAATAAAAATTATTTATACCCAATTAGATATAAATGGATGAGAGTGCCAATAAATAGTTATGATTCTTTCATTTCGAATGGAGATTTCGGACTAGCTCAGGAGGCTAACCCAACTGGTGATTGGGACTGTTTAGAGGGTAACGGGCCAAATTGTACGGTTTATCATCCGTTAGAGTCTTATCCACCAATGGCTGGAAATGAAAGCGATTATACTTTTATCAAAGGAGCAGTAAAAAATTTAGATGACCAATATTATTATCTCTGTTTAGCTTCTGGTAGATTCGGAGTAAGAATAAGCAATAAAAGTGAGCTTGCAATTGAGAATTGGTTGAAATTTGATATGTCAGTGAAAAATGGAGCTAATTTAAATGCAAATGTCAAGGTAGAATTTAATATCAATGATTACAATGGGGTAGACCGCTCTATAGTCATGACCTCTCTACCAATTAGTAATTATGGAGGATATGAACAAGACATATATACAGCGCCAGAGTCAGTAATAGAACAGAAGATCCCCCCTCCGAATGCTGGATTTGGGGATGTAACAGCATATCGATTCATAGGACCAATAGCTTATGTCGGCGGCCTAAGAAGCTATACGCCATCGGCATTAAAAGACACACGGGGGCTAAGAGAAATCTGGGGTCATTTCTTAGAATATGGCCAGCTTGTT
>JACCDP010738779.1_pt1 | contig 16290 bp, 47 predicted proteins | sample 7445841 | NCBI WGS metagenome assembly JACCDP01 (sample SAMN15323441, study PRJNA562643) | freshwater metagenome | isolation source: river surface water | place: USA:Blue River Watershed | collected 2017-08-17 | reverse complement strand
GCATTACTTATTGAATTTCCTAATTCCATGGTAATGTATACATTATTAATGATATTTGTAATTCCATTTCATCATATATTAAAACGTCAACACGTTCTCGTATTGATGTATCTATTTGATTACCATATACTTTTGTTGTAATAACATTAGATATATTTTCATTTAATGCGTTGAAGATATGTTCATCTTTTGAGTTTCCAATATTCATATTAGTTTTATTCTATCATTGCTTCTATTGTGATTATCGTTGTAAATAGGAACATATGATTGACCCATATTTTGTTCCAGACATCATTCTAATCAACATTTCGGTTGAAAATTTTAAAAGAAAAATCCCACGCACTTTTTATTTTTTTAATTCATTAATTAGGGATTTAGTTGAATTTATACTATCCCTTGCTATTTCAATTGTCATTTTTTCAAATTCTATTGGATAGATTTTTTTAATTTCAATTAATTCATCAAATGGTTCGTGGTTAAGTAAAACATTCTTTAAATAAGAAGAAAATTCATCTCCTTTAAATTTTTCTAATTTTTATAAAATATCTTTCATCTTTTTTGTTTTTACAAATATGCTTCTTTTAAACCAATTTTCAAAGAATTCTCATCATATTTTTCACTACCATATTCTCCACTTTTTAGAATATTATTAATCATCTGAGACAAGAATTTATTAAAAATGATTTCAAAATTATTCTTAAAATCTAAATCATCTTTGTAAATGAAATCATAAAAATATGATTTCATTTCTTGATAAGCCATATTTTTAAGAAACTCATATTTTATAGGTTCTTTTTGAGATTTTTTTATTATACCTTTCCACCATACACATTTATTGTGTTCAGTTTTATTTATTATACCAAAATCATAATTATCTGTTCTTGCTTTCAATCTATATTCATCACTTTCATAATCAGATAAATTTAATCCGTATGTTGTCTCTAAATTAATACAAACTGCTGGTGTAAACCAATGGTCTAAATCAAACCATATTTGAGTTAAATAATCATCTAAGTCATTATTTGATAATTTATTGTTTTCATTCAAAAACTCTTGTAATGTTGTTTTAATAAATTGTTTCAAATCTTTCATTCTTTTCTTTTATATATAAATATTAAGATTTAATTATCCCACCCTTCTTTTTCTTTTAAAATTTTTGTTCAGGTCTCAAATTAAACATACTACCTAATAAAACACACCTACACATAACAAGGTGTATATGTAATGTGAGGTTCAGTGGTATATTCAAATTCATCGTTCTAATAAAGTTCTGTGGTTAAGTCAAATTTAGTGTTTCAAATCTCACACAACATATACACCCAAACGTTAGGTTCAATCATTAATTTGTTTTGAGTATTGATTGAGTTTAGATATGAAAAAAGATAAACACTTCTCATCATCACTGAAAAATTCTTTAGGTGAATTTTCCCATAAGTTTTCATCTGATAGATGTTCAGTAAATGAAATCATATCATAACCATACTTACCAAGAGTTTTCATCATCATATCATTACTCTCAGTGTTAATACGTTTCTGTTCATTTACTTCATCATCAGATAAGACGAGGAAATTCATAACAGAAATAATACACTTAATATAATCTTCTTTTTTCATATCTTTTAATTTTTTCAAAGGTAAAACAAATTAATGACAAAACCTAACAAAATGATAAACAACATTAAAACGATTGTTTATCATCGGACGTTAGGTTCAATTAAATTATTGTTTTGAGTTTATTGATTTTATTGAATACTTTTCAAACAACAAAGATTCTGGGAAAGAATGGTTTCTTGCATAATCTTCTGCTTCTTCTATTGAATTGAAAATTTTATCAATCACAGCATCATAAACCTTTCCATGGTGTTCTTGATGAACAATCAAATAAAAATATTCTTTAATTTCTATCTCATTAGAAACTAAACATTTCAAAACATAATCTAACAGAACAGGGTTTTGTTTAATTTTTTCTAATGATTTTAAGACTTCATTCGCCTTTTCACAACCATTATCATAATCGTATTCCCAGAATTGTTTTTTGTAAATCTTTTCTCTTAATTCATTTAAGTTTTCCATATTTTTTATTTTTAATTTGTAAAACAATAATTTAACTAAACCTAACAAATGATAAACAACATTAAAACGATTGTTTATCATCTGACGTTAGCGGTAATGCTTAACCATATTCTCATCGAGATAATAAGTCGAGAAATTATCACTAACCCAACCACCCTTCCAAATAGTTGTGCTTGTCGTAGTTTCATCAGTTGATAAGCAACCAGTAGTAGCACTACCGCTAACACCAGATAAAAGCAATTTATTACTGCTAATATCTAACTTTTCTGCTTGTTTTTTAATCTTGTTTTTCATATCTAATTTTATTTTAAACTGCTTTTATCTGTAAACGTTATAGTTAATTGTCTTCCAAACCTGTCTTAGATTTCAACTTAAACACATTTCCACACATCCAACACTCACAATTACCATAACCAATATCCCCAATCCAAGAACTATTACACTTTGGACAACTAACTATAACATCAGATATATGTAATTTTTCATTACTTTTATCCAAGTTTTGTTCTAAATTTTTATCTTCTTCCATTTTATTAAATTTTATGTTAAAAACTACATATATCTGAGTATCGTTAGGTTCAATTAAATTATTGTTTTGGAGTATCGTATTTCCCATCTAAAAATCCTCTCCAATCTAAATCGTGTTGAACTGGTTCCATTTGTTTAAGTAGTTCGTTTTCCAACTCTTGTCTTTTCTTAAAATCTGAAATAGCTTTTTCAAATCGTTCAACACTAAGTTCATCCAAAGATGAAATTTTAAAATGTTGTGTTCTAATTGTGAATACAGTGTACCCATCCGTAGGATTTCCATCAATACTAATACCATCTTGTAGGTATTTTAAAATTTCTTTTTCCATATTTTCTATTTTTTAATTTGTAAAACAATAATTTAACTAAACCTAACAAAGAATATGTGTCATTAAAACGATTGTTTATCATCAAACGTTACACACAATTACCGAGAAAGTGGGTTATCTTTCAAATCATCATGTTTGTTTATTTCTTCCCACATTTTATTTAATGTCAAGAGTAATGGGTCTAATCCCACTTTCTCTTTAATTAAATTATACTCTTGTTCTGTGAAAGTGGTTGTCATATCAACACCATCAATCTGTAATTTTACTTTTATTGTTCTCATAATTTTAAAATAATTTAATTAATAACTGTGTATAACAAAGAATATAAGCAATAACCGAGTTATCCTGTTTATTTAAGTTACTACTTCTATTTATCATTTATACGTTAATTCAATATTTTTGTTTCAAGACGGTTACTACTTATATTCTCAACCGTTAGCACCAATACTACTGAACCAACCTATAAACAAGACGTTCAGTTTCTTTGCCTTTTACGTGCTTATAAATAGTTAATTCAGTCGGTGTTCCATTGTTATCAGCCATTCCGCTAATTGAAACAATTTCACTAACTTCAATCACATTATTAGGGTCTATACCTTCATAAACTATAAATGGGAAAGGCAAAGAACCTTCCTTAAATTCCTTAATTTCAGCATCAGTAAAATAAGTACTGGTGCTAACATCGGTTTGGCAAAATTGCCGTTTTGTTTCTTCGTTTGACATTTTATCTAAATTTTAAAGTTTGTACTACTATCGAAGTTTTGTATGAACTACCCATTTGTCTCCATTTGGACGCTGATTAGGTTGAGGGCAACAGACTTATAACAACAAATATAATATTTAACATTCCAATTATTATTGGTTTCATTTTAAAAGTTTATTGTTTAATTAATCTATATTCAACCGTATCAATAACTGTAACTTTATTTTGTTTATGTATTGGGTTGGTACAATTTCCTTTATGAGTTCCCCAGTCAGTATTTGAACCAGTAAATTGACCAATGTATTGACAACCATCAATAACCATTTCTTGTATTGGTCGTCCAGATTCACCATATCGACTTCCAGTATCTTTTGGCGTAACATTAGCTTGTTCACAACTTATAATTATAATTGTTAAGAATAACAATAACCCTACCTTTCTCATAATTTATTTTTTAAAAGGTTCAAGATTTCCTTCTTTTGCAAAGTACCAATTATCCTGATATCTGAATTCGAATCCAGAATCTCTCATGCAAATTGCAATTTCTTCACCATCTTTTGTTTTTAAAACAATTGAATTATAAACTTCTTCCAATTGAATTTCCTTATTTTGTGTTACGCTTATTTTCATTTCTTTTTTGTTGGTATTAAACACTTGTATCCAAAGCTATCTTCTTTAATATCCCAATCATAACTTGGACTTAACCAAAAAGATTTATTAGCATATTCATAATCCAATCTTACAGCAATCAATCCATTATCACCATTACTTAAATCAACGCTACCATCATCTTGTTTAAGATATTTAGATACAATTGGTAATTGGTTTTCAGTACATGCTTTAAACATATTATCAACTTCTTCTTGTGTTAATTCAATATAATCTTCTAATGGGTTTCTTATACCCATTCCTTGTAATTTACCTTTCCAATTGCTACAAGCAACTGAATGTATTTCTTTAAGACCTTGTCTTGATAATTTTTGTGTTTCCATAACTTTTTCTTCTTGTTTAGGGTCTTCTTTGATTATTTTAGCCCAAGTATTTGGATAATGTTTTTTAATATAAGCCAACCTACCTTCATTGGTTGTCATATCGAATTCTTCTTCAGGTAATTCGATTATTTCTACAGTATCACTACCAAATATTTGTTCCATACGGTAATTATTAAATACTCCGTTAATCACACCGTAGTAGATATGTATATCCTCACCCCTTTCACAACACTCTCCAGAATAATTATCTGTATCAACACCTTTCGATTTCCAATATTCAATTACTTTTTCACCATGTTCTGGAGTTAAAACTTTAATTACTTGATTTTCCATAATATTTTCATTTTATAGTACAAATATAGTTATTATTTTTGAACAAATCAAATTAAATTTAAATCTATTCAAAGTATTATCAAAAACTTATTTAAATTATTATATTCGGTGGACATATGGGTTATCAAATAAAAAAGCCGATACTTATATTATCGGCTTTATATTATTGGTGTCTCAAAATGAAAATGAATTATCCTTTTCTATTTTCTCTTGCTTCACGTTTTTCTGCTTTGTGCTCTTTTTTCTCAGCCTTAAGTTCTTTCTTTTCAGCCTTAAGTTCTTTCTTTTGAGCTTTGTCTTTTTTAACATTTGTTGTGTCTTGTGCCATCACACTAGTTGCTAACATTAAAGCAACTGTTAATACTAATTGTTTCATATTTTTTTTATTTATTAATTATTATATGATATATTAGACTCAGGATAATCTAATAAGTTTAATTTGTTTATTAATTTATTTAACATTTCCTATATTCATAATATTATTTCATAGTTTGTATTAAGTAATAATGTATTATATATCAGATTATATAATCTGATTTTCATAAAAGATTCACATTCTAAATTGGTAGCTAGATTAACATGAATGGGTGTTAGATAAAATGATATTTCATGGTATATATTATTCCCTAGTTTCATAATTTTGCAAATACATTGTTTCTAACCACTGATATTGGGTTATTTAAATTCATTCTTAATACATCACGTAGATGTTTATTAGTATATAATTTAGCATATCTAGAGCAACCCCTTTGTGCTGATGTGGATATATTTTTCCATACAGCAAAACCTAGTATACTTGATGTTGTTTTTCCAATATTCATAATGTAAATATTAATCTTAAGTCTGGTACTTGGTTAGATACATCCTCATATAGAATACGCCTGATTTTAGCGTATTTAACTGGTGAATAATCTATTGATACAATATCTATAGTTTTCGTAATTTCAGATACCATTGATGTTGTTGCGATAATTGATTTATATTTACCTAAATGTTTACCTATATTCATGTTAATCTAATTAAATCATTTGAACCTATTACTGAAACCCTTATTGGAGCTAATAGAGAGTGTCTTGCATAATACCATGGCTCATCATCTACAGCTCTACTGCATTCAGCCCATATTGAATCTCTCATTTCTTTAACTAGAGATTTTTTAATTATATTACCTAAATCCATAATTTGTAGTGCTAGTGATTGATATCCATGTGATTCGTGCTATATCACCATATTTATTTTGTGGTATTTTATTTATCACTTGACATGGTGATGTATAAAACCATTTGGTGTTATGTAGATTGGATTTAAGGGTTGTTTTTATGGTGTTACCTATATTCATTGTATTAATTAATTTAAAGAGTTATTAATTAAATCTTGAGCTACAGTAATTAATACTGGAGTCCAGATTTTGTTGGTGGTATTACGCCATATATCATTAGTAACTAAATCAAATATTGGAGTTGATATTGAATTAATTAAGTTACTTTTTAATTTCTTTTTTACCGTATTACCTATTTCCATAATTTAGACCATGGGAGAATGTCATAATGTTATATCTTTTTAAAGTTTTTTTCTAACCATTTTTCAAATAACAAATCAAAACTATCCATATCGGTTGATATTGTGCTTGGTCTTGTTATTTTAACTAAACCATTTTGATGTCTGGCACTATGGTCTAGTGCATTAACTGTCCATGGAGCTTTAACGAATTTGTTTGCGTAGCTTTTAAAGTGGTTGAATATCATTTTATTTGGTAAAACTTTTCTTGCAAGTTTCATTTTAATCTCAGATAGTTTTGCTTTTATTTCGCCACTCTCCGAGTCTATGAATATCATTCCAACTGCCACGCATTCTTCGGGCCAAGAATTATATCTGAAACTAAGTATTGAATAATATATCATATTATTTATTTTTCAATTGTTCAATAAATAAATCAACTTCATCAGTATCCACTGTATACTTATTGAAGTGTCTATCATTAATGAAGTAAACAAAGTCAATTATATCTTGTCTACTATACATTCTTTCAGCTTGCCATTTAGCATCAGATATGAAAGATTTTACATCATCATTTTCACCCCAACCTTTAGAATAGTTTTCAGCAGCTTCTTCTAATTCACTCATAATAAATTTGTTTTTTTAATTATAATATTTTTAACTCTTCTATACTTATAGCTCGATGCTGGTATTATTGATATGTCTATAAACGTTACCCCTTACTTTATTTAGAATAAAATCAAATATCGTTATATCCACTTTATCTATTAACTCATTATTTATTTTATTATATAGTTTTGGGTATAGTTCATCTTTTATCTCTTCAATCATTCTATTCCCTACATCCATAATATTGGGTTTAGCATATTTCTTAATGTCGCATATGTTAACTGAAATATTTTGCTTCTTGATTTCTGATTGATATCATCAATTGGCCCATTTTGACTTAGACCCACATGTAATTTAGTTAATGGGTTAACAATTTTATTATTAATATTATTCCCTATATTCATGCATTCTTAGCGTTTAATTTTTTTTAACAAAAATATTGAATTTAATCACTTTAACAAAACGTTAATTTTGGGTATTTTTAGCATGTTTTTAAAAAATTAACATAATAATAATAACGTGTTAACTATATATCATTTTTAATACCATAAAATACATTTAAGTACAACTTAATAATATTAATCATCAATGAATTGACATTCGGTTATATCGTATTGTTTAAAAACTCCACGTCCATCAATATTGGTAATGACCAACGCAAGATTAGAGGAATAATAACCGTTGTTTGAACCATATCCAGGAATTCTAACTGGGTGTCCGTTTTTTGGTTTTAATGCTATGCCGTAACCTTCAACTCTTTCAAAGAAATCATCGTTTGACAAATCAAATTCCAAATCTTCGAAATCATCTAATGTTAAATCAGACAAAGATAAATAATGATTTTCACAACAGGATTGCTCGTGGTCTGAAAGTAAAACCATTCCATTGTCAAATTGCATTGAATCAGATTCAATTCTTACTACTTTTAACTTTTCCATATATTTTAGTTTTAACATCTTTAAAATCTGTGATTACTTCGGTAAGCAAAATTTTTACGCTATCCATTATATCTAATGTATTTTCATCCATTAAATGATTACTTTTTTCAACCGCTTTATTCAAAAAGTCTAATTTTGCTTCGTATTTTTCAATTATTTCATTCATGGTTTTTAATTTTTACAAATATAATAAAATTTTAAATAGATAACAATTATATTTTTTCAATGTTAATTGTACCTAAATTACCACTTGGTAAAGCTGGGGAAGAATAAACATTATTCCAATTATTTTCTTTTGCTAATTGATGTAAAATAGTTCGATAAATTTGATATGTGTTGCCGATAAATTCGCTACCATTATAACCCTTACTACTATTATCAAATATTTCTGGTAACAACACTTTTTTAGCTTGTTTTAAATGCTCTTCAGCTTCATCTCTTTTTTTTATTTGTTCATCAAAAGGTAACCCTTTAACCATTGCTTCAATTGTGTTTTGCATTGTCCATTGCCCTGATGCGAATCTTGAAACATCCTCAAGACATTGAGCAATTAAACTTAATTGTTCTTCAGATAATTCTATTTTATATTTTTTCATTTATTTTATTCGTTCGATTGTGTATTGCCCACAAATAATGACTTTTTTATGGTTCTCGTTAATTAAACTAACGCAATTACTTGGTAATTCCTCATATGATGAGGTATGATAATAATGATTATGAGAATCAATTATACGGTATTTACATTTAACTAATTTATCTTCTTCACATTTTACGAATAGCACTGAACTAACAATAGTCATTACCATAAGACTAATACCAACAAGTACGTCTAACTTTTCAAATTTACCCATTTTATTTCTTTTTAATAATTTTTAATTCTTTCAACAAATATAATAAAAAAAATGAATAACTTTAACCAATTCGTATTATATTTCTTTAACCACTTTAAGTTTTTTTTCTAATTCTTGTTGGGACTTCTTTTGGTATATTTCATTTTCTCTTCTACTCAATGCACCGTTAACCCAACCCTTAATATATTCAGCTTTAAAATAAAAACTTTTATTAATTAATCTACATTGATGCGTTTCGAGGTCCGAATAGCTATGCGTTTCAAATTCTTCTATTTTCCATTTAAATAACCACCACTTTTTAGTCACGTATTTCCTTACCGTTACTGTAACCCAAGGTTTGCTTAGAAGAGTACTACAACCATATTCAAAATAACATTCATATGTTATTTCATCAATGGTACATTTAACCCATTCTTTCTCTTTAACATATTCTTCGTTCATATTATGAATCTCTTTTAGTTAGTTTAACTCTAATTACTTCTCCTTGACCGACAATGATATTGCCTACCTTAACCGACTTATCTTTGAGGTAAAATGATGTTACCTTACCAGATTTGTTTTTAACGTATATGTAAGGCATAATATTTCTTTTTAATACTTAACCATTAAAAATGAGTGATACCATTGATTGCTACTCCCTCCATCTGCAATTTCTTGAACTTGATAACCTTTTTTAATATACTTGTACATGTCATCAGTACCTCTTACATAAACAGTTGCTATTGGTTTAGCTGGGATAGAATATACAATTCCATTGGGGCCATTAATTCTAGCATCATTTTGTGCATCAGTTATTGTCATTGACATCATTACAAAAAATGCAAATCCTGCAAGTAAGTAACCTATGTTTTCTCTATTCATACTATTTTATTTAAAAAATTCATTAAACAAACTATTTCCCATAGCATATGCTAGTAGTATTACAACAAAACATAATACTAATAATGCTAACATAATAAAACCATGCATAATTATCTCAATAAAATCTGAATTATCATCTTCATTAAAATCTTGAGATAATCTAATATTTATCTTACCCAAACCATATAATATACCAATTGCTGAAGCAATTAATACTAACCCTATTAAACCTTTAATTACTATCATATTACAATTCATTTGCTAACCAATTAATTATATTACAAATATACTACAATTTTCTTAATACAAGACAACTATTCATGTCTAATTTTGGAACTTGCACTTCTTCATACTGAGCAATAAATCCTATAACATTATCAGCTTGATTTTTATAACCATTTACTAATTCTTTTTTAGTCTCCATTTCAATCTCAACCTCTATTTCTTTTGGTTGTTGTAGTGATTTAATATAATCATAAAATATTTCACCCATCGGTTTATTATCAATGTTACCTGACTTAATTTTTCTTTTAAGTGAATCACCAAAATAAAACATATTCCACATTTGGTCTTCTGTAAACAACTTATTTTTATTCAACGCTACCGCTTTGTTAAAACCTAATTTAAAACCATCAACTTTAGCCTCAAGTTGTAGTTCTGATTTAGATTTACCTGATTCTAAAGTTTGAATAATTTTATAAGCACTAATATCAATATGACATTCATCACATGCTAATTTCTCAACATCTATTACACCAAATATCTCATCACAGTTTTGTTTAGATAATCTTTTATGTGGTGACTCTTGAGTTGTAGCTATACAACTGTCATGACTATATAATTTATATTCATCACCTAATTTCATTAAAATCATAACTTTTGTTTTATTTATTAATATAACTATAATATTTTAACCTAAGATTCTTCTATTACTTATAAGATTAATTTCTACAATAGGATTGAGTATAAGCCAAGTTTTCTGATATGCTAACTTATGATATTTATTATCTACAATTTGTAGTTCATATTTTAACTTATCGATTTTATCGGGAATTAAACGTTGTTTAAGATTATTTAGTTTCATGGTTATTTCTTTTAATTTCCATAATCTTATTTTATATTATTAGTTTCTAATGATTTTTTAAGAGCGTTTAATATCCTCTTAGCATCTTTTTTCTCTTCTCCAGTATTACTCCATACAAAAAATTCGTATGTGCTTATCATGTCCTCAACTGTAGTTCTATTAAGTTTTACATTGACGAACTTACTTAACTTTTTACTATCTTCCATATTATAAAAGTTGAAAAATCCCATAAACTCCAAATCCTATTACGGTAATAGCAAACACAATATAAAAAAATAAGGTTATAAGTCCAGTTAACATCGAAAGTGTGTACTTAAATGAACCAAAGCTCATTCCACAAGTAAGAACTTCATAAAGATATTCTTTAAGACTTATTTTCTTTTTGGCAACTTGCCATTCAATAAGTATTAAAATCAAAGAAACTATAAAAAGTACAATACAAATAGCTATTGTTACTTTTATATCGTGCATAGTCCAAGGACCAAGCGGTCCATCGTTTGTATCAGGTATGTACATCATTTGTCCTCTACCTCCAATTGGCATAACTATTCCCATATCTATTATTATTTAATTACAATACAAATATACATAAAAAAATTAATAAAACAACACCCTTATAAAAAAGGATTTAAATTTATTAAATTATTTATCTCAAATGATTCCATAATATTTGTTACAGCATCATAAAAATGGATTGGAGTCCAATAAGTTTTCAAATGGTCCCATAATGTTTATTATAACGTCATATAATATAGCATCGCAATGTTCTTCCCATTCCCAAGTCACTGAATGTTCCTTTTGGTAGAATAATTCATCAACTATTTGCGCACTGATACCATCGTTTATAGTTTCAGTAACATTTTTACCTATCTTCATCATCAATATCAATTTTTACCTAATTCCATAATAATCTATTATTTCTGTATAGACATTTACTATTAACTCATTACTATCCAAAGTTCTTTGTATTGTGAACCAATCTGGAAAAAAGAATTGCTTTTGACTAATATAATCTAACTTAATCCGTAATTTACGACCTTTATTTTTAAAGTTATTATTAACACTATCACCAATATTCATATTTTTAAAAAATTAGATTAACGCTATTTGGTAATTCAGTTAATAACCCAGTAAACAAAGTCATTAAATCAATCCTATGGTCATGAGTTATTTTACTAGTTGATTCATTCAATATATTATTAGCGATAACTTTACCTATATTCATTTCTAAATAATATTTAGGTTTCAATGTTGATTTACCAATAATCATAAATCTAAAGTTATATTTCTTATTAAGACACGTGAAGTAAAAACCCTATTATTGATTGGTTCATAAAATGTGTCCCAATATTGGTTAACAAAGCTAACCCCACCAGTAACATTATTTAACGCATTAAATATTTTATCGTTAATTAAAGTACCGCCAGTATATAATTCTTTACAAACTGGTTTAAAACTATTCTTCTTCATCATCAATTTAAATAATGAACACCTATTAATCTATTTCTAAATATTTCTACAGAATTTCTTTCTTTAACCATTAGAGCTCTTTTAACAGTCTCTTTATTGATTAATATCGTGTCAATCTCATCGTTACATTTATCATATAATAGAATATCCCTATTGTTTTTAGCTTTAGACCTTAACAGATGTTTTAACTTTAATTCATCATCCAATTGCCTATCTGTTAAAAATAATTCAGAATAATTATATTCCGATATTAATATATTCAATTCAAACTCTAACATAAGATTTATTTTTTTTTACAAATATAATATTAAAAATTCAATAAAACAATAGCATCATCTGAAATTCATTTAATATTCTTAGCTAAATTCATTATATATAACCCTTATTAATCTGTAACTATTATTAGCTACATCAGTTAAAATGAAACTGAATTTAACATCATCTACATCCTCATTACCATTTAAAACATATCTAAGTTTATGGTTTAAATGATAATTAAGATTTTTACTAATTCTCTTACCTAAACACATAACTTCCTTGCCAATCAAATTGTCTACTAATATTTAAACCTATATATTCTTTAGTCACATTAACTATATTATCTTCATCATCACTTGGCCAGTCATCAATACCTAATCTCATGAATAATTGGTTAACACAGTTTTTATAAACTTTTTCTTCTAAACCAATAACAGTATCATCTATTCTTTTACCTAATTGCATAGTTAATTTCATTAAAATAAATCTTCGTATGTTATTGATGCGTCTAATAAATCTCTATTAACATCCCATATTTTTATATAATAACTACATTTATCTCTAATGTAGTCATATTGACTATCATTCGGTACATCATCTAATGCCACTTCTATTAATTTACAAATACTTACCATATTATTCATTATTAAATAATTCAGAAACGTTACCGTTTAATAAAGTTTTTCCCCACATTTTAATGGCGTACCGTCTGAATTTAAGACTTGGATAGTTCCTTTATTATGACCTAAACATTTATATACAAAACCATTCTCACATTCAATTGAATAATCCCAGTGGGCACCTTCTTCATAAGGGTCTTTGTTTTGTTCACATTTTATACCTATGAACATTAAAGTAAAAGTTAATAGAATAAAAAATAACATTGCTCTCATAATCTATTTATTTAATATAAAAAAACTAGTCTTTCCTAGTAGCCAACCTCAAGCTGTAATAAGCAGCGGTGTCAGGATTTTGCCTCTAAGACTGGATTCGAACCAGCGGTCATATGGGTATAGGCACTAGGCTACCACCCTCAGACTCTTCCTAGTTAGCGTTAGTCCACTCCGCCACTTAGAGGTTAAATAAAGAGTAGACTTAAGGCATTATCCACCTTTTTGCATTTCTGCCACCATCGCACTCTTCCATATCAAGCGAAACAATGTAATTTTTCTAACCTAATTCAAATTCTTCAAACTTTATATCTACAGTACCTAATTCTTTCCACTCAGATATAATCTCTTCTAAATCATCAGTAGGTAAATGCTCTAAGGTATGACCCTCATCACCATTTAAATTCTCAATAAAATAATTACCTTTTTCAGTACGGTAAATATTACCATCACCATACTCACAATTTTTTAATGATACAACTAATGTAGCAGTTTCAGTATCAAAAACTAAACCTTTACTAATTCCTTTCATAATTTTATTTTTTATATTAAACATTTTTTATAATAATAATTAAGAGGAATTTTTGTTGCTTCCAGCGTACAACTTTACGTCTGTGGCCAAATCAGACGACCAACCTTCCTAGCGATGGTACTTAATTATTAGTAGTAAAAATAGTGAGTATCATTGTGGGTATGACGAGGCACATACTGAGAAATAATTTAACGGTTCGCCAGCCTTTCATGTTCAATACTCTAAAGATGCTACTCTCTCCATTACTGAGCATCACCTATTTTATTTTTTTTAATCTCTAACTCGTTCCCATACGGATTTATATGGGTTTATTCTACGTTGAATACCTACATGGTAAATACCAGCTGGTAATAATGTTGGTTTGTGGTCAGCCACTGGCAACACTTCATTTCTATCCCAATACTCAGTAGTAAGGTTTTTGTAAGCAGTGTGGTTCAATGTAGCACCCTCTTTACCTACTACGATGAAACGAGAACCAACTTCATTTTCAAATAACTCATAATCACCACATAATGCGTGACAATGCCCACTGCGCTCCGATTTAGCAAAGAAAGTTTTCTCTACTTTTTTAGCGTTAGCTGGTAATTTAGCGATTGAATGCATCTGACAGTCGCCTTGATGAGCGTTAAACTCATTTGTGAATTCTAACTTTTCCATAATTTATTATTTATTATTTATTTACATACAAATATACTTATTATTTATTATAAATACAAATATATTCACCTATTTATTCATTTTTTAGTTTCTACTAAACCAAGAGTATTCTAAATCAAATGGAATTTCTTCTGGTCTATGATACTTAGCTGCTTCTGCTGGAGTTTGGAATGATGCATCAGTTGAAATCAAATAGTTTTGACCAGTTGATGGGCATTCTAAACGTAACCAACATAATGGAACATCTGAATTACCATTGATGTCTTGTAACTCTGGGAACGTCTCATTAGTTCTGTACAAAGTCAATGTTTCAACTTCACCATTTACGTGAGTGATGTTATCAGTTGCATACTCATATGCATCCAAGAATGTCATCATCGAACCCTCACCTCTTGATTCGATAATCTCAAACATTGCACCACGAATATCTTCGTTCTCTTCTGTTAAGAATCTCTCTTTAGTAAATCCTTCGGTAATCAATTCTTTATCGATAGCACGACCATTAATAAAGTAAAATTTACTACCATCTTTGAACATTAATGCATGGCTGTTTGTACTATGTAATTGACCATTATCATTTTTGATAATCTCAATTGGTGGTTGTACAGCAAATACTACGTGCTCAAACTCAAATGCTTCGAATACGTTAGATTCAATCATTGCTTGGTAGTTGTTGAAATCTTCATTATCAATTACACCAATACGTGTGAAATAATCATAGAAAGATACCCAACCAAAGTTTGACCAACCACAGTAAGTAGATTTTAATTGAGAGTTCTCTTTGAACTTAGACATGAACTCTTTGTCAAATTCTTTGTTATTGTATTTCTCAACCATGTCTGGTGTGTAGTCTTCTAATTCCTTACCGTAGTCTTTTACTAAAGTGATTTTTATGATTGCTTCAACCAATCCATCACAATAAACTACTTGTGGTTTAGGTAATGATAAGAACTTATCATACAACCAAGTAATACCAGTTTCAAACTTCTCAGTGTTGATACCTTCAACATTCTTAGCTAATGCTAAATCAATCCATTGGTCTCTTACTTCAATAGCCAATTGTTCTTCTGCTGGTGTTAATTCTGTTTTCATAATTTTTATTTTAACTGTTAAACATTTTTACAAATATAATAATAATTTTAATATCTACAATTTTTTTTTAATTTTTATTTATTTTTTTTTATTTAAGTCAATTAATAACAAATCAGTCACTCTAATTACATCAGGGATGTAATGATGCACTGTCCCTATAGAATCTTTAGCAACAGCTGCACTCAATAATTGTGTTGCGATATATTCCCTTTTAGTAAGACCGTGATAATAACTCGTATTATCTTCTGATGGAAATGCAGGTTTGTTTCCGTTCTCTAATGCTCTTTCTTCATTCATCTCGTTTGCTTTTTCTGGTGTCATATATCATAAATTAAAAGGTTTATCTTCTTTTCCATATTCTCTAATTCTGAGAATATCTTCCAATGGCATATTTTGTACTAGGTAGTTAATAACAGACTTTAAATCTTCAGTTGGTATTACTACCACATCAAGTTCATAAGATTTACTTACAATTAAATCTTCTTTTTTGATTTTATTATAAACTTCACTAACAACAGAACTAGAAAGGTTTTTAATCATCTGATTTTTTATAACATCATCAATCTTATCAGATTTTATACTATGATATTCAT
>JACCDP010634823.1_pt1 | contig 16291 bp, 11 predicted proteins | sample 7445841 | NCBI WGS metagenome assembly JACCDP01 (sample SAMN15323441, study PRJNA562643) | freshwater metagenome | isolation source: river surface water | place: USA:Blue River Watershed | collected 2017-08-17 | reverse complement strand
CCTTTCGATCAATCCACCATTGATTCTCAGCAGTTGATCCTGGTAAAGATGCGTGGTAAATAATCCAATCACCAAGTCGAACCTCAACTGCTATTGGTAGTCCTCTAGCCACACCAAATGATTTAGCGATCTCACCTATCTCAACGGCGCCCCTTACGTCTAGAGAATCTAAAGTGAGTAATTGCTCCTCTTCTAACAAGTTATAGGAGTTATAATTAATATTCATACCTAAAGCATAGTGTTTTAAAAATTAATGAGCAATATCTAATATATAAATTCAATTAATAACTTAATTTATTCATAGTTATTATTTAGATTTATTAAATACTAACATAGAATCTTCGTAGTAAGGATCGAGTAATTTGATTTTTTGAAGAATTTTATCCTTTGCTTCTTGATCTAAATTGGGAAATGACAGCATAACTTTTAATGGAATAGCAGAATAAGGAGTGACCTTTAATGCTTCATTTAAAATTGTCGAAGCCTCAAAGTAGTATCCGCCAGAAATTAATCTTTCAGCTAATAGTGACATCCTCACTGAATCTCTTGGCCAAGTTAGTGCCGATGAAACATATTGACCGGCATCTTTATTATTTGTAGCAGTTTGTTGCTTAACATTTGTATTATAAAGTGGGAATGAAAGCAAAAACCCAATAATTAGTCCAAATAAAAGAGATGAGGAGACAACTTTTTTAGACTTTGAACTCTTGCCGACTAAATTATTATTAGCAATCTTAGAGTGTGTAGAATTTAAATCAGAGTTTCTGAGGTCATGTTTAGTGTAACCCACTAAAGTACCTAAACAAATCCAGCCTAACACTGCAAGACCTAAGTGATTCGCTGAAATTAAAGATTGTGCAATGTATCCAATAAATATCGAAAATACTGCAACAAAACCAACATTATAATGATAGGGATTTAAAATATAATATCTAACTTGATAGAATGTATATATAAGTAAAAAAATATAAATAAAAAGTAAAACAAATCCTCCTCCTACAAACAAATCCAAAAATACATTATGAGCAATTTCTCCAAGTTGGTGGCCTTCTCCACCAACTGCTTGCTCATAATCACGATACAATGTAAACCTATCTCTAAATGAATCTAACCCCCAACCAAAGTAAGGCTTGTCCAATCCCATTCGCCAAGCAGCTCTCCAAAAATCTCCTCTGGAAGAAACGGAAGCCTTGTATAGTAATGATTCTCCTGGGGTTTTTTGAAGAATATCTAATACTAACCAGAAAAATGTAAGAAAAACTAAAAACATGTATAACTTGCTTAATTTAAAAAATTTTTCCATTGAACTCAATTTGAAGTAAATTACGGATGCAGAAACTATTCCCATAACTATAAAGCCCTGGAGGCTTTCGGTCTTATTTATAGTTAAAGTGCAAATAACAATGTACAGAACATATGCGGTTTTTTTTAAATTAAATTTTTTTGTTTCAAATATAAATGCGAAAGCAGGAGCAATTGACATTCCTAGAAAGGAGGACACAAAGTTTGGATTTGCAAAAAAAGACATTATCCAAGACTCTTGACTCCAGGGAGATGGATCTAGACCTAAAATCTGGAACCATGAGTACAAAATTGTTAAAACTCCAACGAAGACAACACATTTTGCTAGTTTTAAACTAAAATCTTCTGAACTAGTAATTACGGAAGCTAAAAATAATAATATTAGAGAAATATATGCGAGAACCCCGGTATTTCTACCCCCTACGCCATAAAAAGTAGTCGTAAAATCTTGATCAGAAAGTAGTGTACTTATCAAAATTGAAGATAAAAGTAACAAAGAAAAAATAATTGGACCCAAATACTTCTTTAGCAATTCTTTATTAAATAAAAACACTATTAACCCTAATACTGCGCCAGAAGAAGTGGCTAAAACCAATAGCTTTGGTGGATTAAATGGATCAAAAGAAACAGCTGGTGCAATAGCCAGTGAGGTTAATACAAAAGCTAATAAGACTATTCTTGAAAGCCAACTGTTTATTTGAATTAATTTCACGTTAAGAGTATAAACTGTTGCCCGACTTTGTACAACAACATTTGTGATTTTAGAAAATCTGTACTAGAAAATTAATATATAATTGAATTTTAAGTCTCGCTTGACTTATCAGATTTTAAAGCAATTTAGGGCGGTCCATTTTTGGACCGCCCTAAATTTATCTATTCAGTATTACCTGAAAGATATTTGAGGCTTTTTATCGCTTAAGAATTAACTTCTGAAGCGCTTGTATTTGCTTATTAATTGATGCAATTAATGAAACAATTGACTTCAATATATCCTCATTTGTTACTGTGGCAGTAGCTGAAGCTACCTTGTATTGAAGTGTCTTTGCTGTGATATCAGTAGCACCAGTAATTGTAAGTGATGCTGCATAAGAACCTACAGTATTTCCAACTAGGAACTTGTAAGTCTTAACTCCACTAGTGAATGTATCAGTAGATAGTGGGGCAGTAACCCAAGTAGCACCACCACCGATTGTTGCAGATCCTGATACTCCAGTAAGAGTCGCAATATCGGTAACCATTGCGCCATTTGCATCTTTACCTGTAACAGTGAGTGTTCCAATCTCTCCAGGAGCGTATGTCGCCTTGTCTGTAGAAATTGTCCAAGTATCTAGCGCACCACCGCAAGTTGCTGTGAATACATTTGATACAACTAGATCAAGAGCTGCGTTATAGCCAGCTACAGCCAACTTAGCTGAACCTGATTTCGTAGATCCTGTACATGTGTACTTACCATCACCGTAAGAGCCTGCACCAGTAGTTGTGGTTGGTGATACCGCAGTTGGGCCATTGGTTCTAGTTGTGTCGCCGACTGCAGTTGAAGCGGCCGCTCCACCGACTGCTGCTGTAACAAGTGTAGTTAATCCGGTTGCTGCAGTTGCTGAAACTGCCCCACCAGGAACAACGTTACCTGCAGAGTCTTTCCAGCGATATAAGAAAGTTCCAGCACCGTCAGTAGTTGATGAAGTATAAGCTACACCAGATTTACCAACTGTTACGTCGGTAACTTCGATGGATTTGGCATGACCGCGTAGCGTAATCGTCTTAGTCACTACTGCAGTTCCGTTAAACGTTACAGATACAGCTGTAGTGATCGGAGTGCCTGCAGTTGGTGTATCAACGCGTACATATGTTCCTGAGCCTGCAGTAGTTGCCTTAACGGCAGTAGTTGCTGTACCCGCAGTGTCAGAATCAATATTTACAAGTGCTCCATTTGTTGCGGTAGCAATCAATGCCCCACTAGTTGCCAAGGCAACACCATATGCATCTCTAAGATCTAGAGCAATATATGAGTACCCTTTTGTTGCGACATCTGTTGAACCTGAGTCATCAACATTTGTAGTTACAAAACCAGCAGTAACAGTTGATGCAGCTACAGCACGATAGTAAGAATCAGCTACTGATAGAGAATCTCCACCGCATTTAGCCACAACAGTTATGGTGAAGGTTTCAACAACCGCATCACCGGCAGTAAATGCTGAAACTTTAACAGTTCCAACAGCTGAGGCCTTAAGTGACGCTGAACCAGTTGTAGCTGTAAACACAATTTTGTCAGCAGCTGCATTGATTGAGGTTCCTGTGAAATCTGTAAACGCAGCCGGTCCTGAAACTACCTTAAAGTATCCAGTTGAGCTAACAGCATCAAAAACTAATGTCGCTGCTGTTGTGACGGTTGCTTTATCATCTGCATCAGATACGTAGCATATACCGACATTCGCTAATGCAGTACCAGTTGAAGAAGATATTGAAACGTTACTAGCGGTAACATCAGCAGCATTTGCTGGAGCAATTGATGTAAAGACACCAAAGCCCAGTGAAGCTACAGCTACAAGCGCTATACGCTTGAAGTTTGTCTTTTTAGACATTTTTTTCCTTTCGTTAGTCGAGTTAGGGAATTTCCCTATCTCGGCTCGAAGGCCTTTTGAGCCTTCTAATTCCGTTCTTCCCTGGCACACACGTGTAATGCCAATGAAGCGCGGAAATCTAGTTATTCAGTGGGAACTGGCCCACCATCGGTTTGATCTAATACCTGCAGCATAAGAGTCACGGTTTCAAGTTGTGCTATAGAAAGTTGCACGTGATCTGCGTACTCAGTAGCGGTAATACTTTTGGTAATAGCTACTGGTTTTACAGTAGGAGCTTTTGGTGTTACTTGGGCTACAACTTCTGGCAGATCTTGATTATTTGAAAGTTGAGATGACGAAGTAATAATAGAGGTATTTGGCTCATTACCTGTTAGTGAATTAAGGCCAAGGAATGCAGTCAATACCAAAATAAATGTAAGCGCAATCTTTGATGATTTACCTGCAATCTCTGCTGCCTTCTTATAAGTACTAGAGAGAAGATCTAATGCAGTAAGGCCACGAGCCTCATCAATAATCAGCTCAGAGAGAACTTTGCGCAGGGAAGCTCGAGCGCGAGAGACTGTATGGCGAACTGCCGACTCTTTAATGCCAAGCTCTTTGGCGATCTCTTCCGTTGAACGACCCTCAACCTCCCACATAACAAGAGCTGCACGCTCTGCTGGGGATAATAGGGAGAGAGCCTGACGAATAATTGCAGCATCTTCTGCAGCAGAGATAGCTAGTGAGTGATCACCAGATACCTGCCATACGGATTCTACCTCTGCTGCGGCATCATCTATAGCAACAAGATTTGGCCTACGGTTTTCAGCACGGAATAGATCAATACACAGGTTTTCAATTGTTCGGTGTAAATAGGAAAGAGCGTGATCATTACTTGATAGCTCAGGGGCAGCTAACATAAATTTAACTAACGCCTCTTGGGTGACCTCTTCAGCCTTTGCCTTATCTTTAACAATCCGATTGGCATGGGCAATAAACTCAGAACGGTTTTGGGTGTAAAAGGATGAAAATTGGGCAACGCTCCAGGAAGCAGGAGTTGAAGATTCGACTGCCATGGATTTTTTGGCCTTAAATGCCATTTTGTTTTGCCCCTTATTACTGGTTTTGCCTTACAGAGTCAGCCGTCGCCGCCTCTATACACCTCTACGGATTAGGTGGGTGTTTGTAGTGAAGATAGGACAAATCGGACACTATCCTAAACTCGTACCTTAACTATGCCAAAGTGGGCCCTGTCGGGATCGAACCGACGACCCACAGATTAAAAGTCTGTTGCTCTACCGACTGAGCTAAAGGCCCCAACTTGGAATTGTCTCATTTGCTTACCTTATTTCGCCTTTGAGTAAAATCCAGTCCCTATATCCTATTCTATTTCTTATTACTTTTGAAACTGATATGTCATTCACCTTAAAATTTTGCCGTGGGTTCGTGATTGGCTGCCTTGATTGGAACGAACACGTAACAACGAACAAATTGCGCTTTTGAATCTAGATTGTCTTCAGAAACGATCTATTTTGTCTTTTTCTTTATTCGATGATCTGTAGAGTATAACGGTGAAAAAGAAAGTTGCTATAACGGGCGGAGCCGGGTTCATTGGTTCAAACCTAGCGGCTTCATTGATCACTGATGGGCACGAAGTTACTATCGTGGATGATTTATCAACGGGACTTAAATCAAATGTCGATCAAAAAAACTGTAAGTTTATAGAAATGTCAATTACTGATGGCGCGAAGTTAAAAAATCTGTTGAAATCTTCTGAAGTAATTTTTCATTTGGGCGCACGTGGTTCAGTTCCTCGCTCGATTAAGAACCCAATAGCAACGCATGAAGTAAATGCCACGGGCACGCTCAATGTTCTCGAAGTCGCTCGTGAAAATGGCGCGCACGTCTTATTTAGCTCATCTTCATCTGTATATGGAAGAAATTTAACTCTGCCTAAAAAAGAGTTAATGTGGTTGGGTCCATTAACCCCTTATGCTGCAAGTAAATTGGCTGCAGAATCATATGTTGAAGCTTATGGAGCAGCTTATGAGATTCCAGTAACTCTTTTACGTTTTTTTAATGTATTTGGACCAAGACAGAGACCTGATCATGAATATGCAGCAGTAATTCCAAAATGGATCTGGCTTGCAATAAATAATCAGCCGATCGAAATATATGGAGACGGAAGTCAGTCTCGAGATTTTACTTTCGTTAAAAACGTTGTTGACATCGCAAAATCTGCTATGGAAAATAAAATTGTTACACAAGGAGCCGTAAACTTGGCTTACGGAAACCGTATTTTTCTTACTGAACTTATTGATTTACTTAAGGAAGAATTTCCAAATTTACAAACTAAAAACACCGATATCCGAAAAGGCGATGTTAAGGATTCTCAAAACTCACCTGAGTTACTAAGAAGTCTTTTTCCAAAAATTCAGCCAACGGCTTTCAATCTAGCTCTCAAAGAGACAATTGATTGGTTAAAAGATCATAGAGATTTGGTTAAAAACGGTCAGGTAGCGATTGATTAATTTAATTTAATGTGCGGAATTGCAGGAGGGGCAGGACTGGTTCCACCTACACAAATTCAATTATCAAAGCAACTTGATTCAATTGAACATCGTGGACCAGATGGAAGAGGAAATAAATTTGGTATCAATTTCTCTTTAGGAATGTGTCGTTTAGCAATTGTTGAGATTCAGGATGGTGCCCAGCCTGTGAGTGATAAGTCAGAAAAAATACACTTAGTCTTCAATGGAGAAATTTATAACTATAAAGACCTTCAGAAAAAATATTTCCCAAACGCCAAAGAGCTTATAAATGGTTCCGAAGCAGCTTTATTAATTGGCTTATACAAAAAATACGGCACGGAATTCGTCAAATTGATTGAAGGAATGTTTGCCATTGCTATATATGACGTGGACGCAGAAAAATTAGTGTTGATAAGAGATCGAGTTGGCAAAAAGCCACTGTGTTATTCAATTTTAGCGGATCAAACTATTTATTTTGCTTCCGAGTCCAAGGCACTGATTGAGATACTTCCCAAAAAAACTTTAAGAAATTCGGCAATAACTGAAGTAATGACATTTGGCTATGTTCTAGGTCCCGAGACGGCATTCTCAGAAATCAAGTATCTTCTACCTGGCCAGTTAGGAATATTTAAGAAGGGCGTTTGGAAAACCGAAGTATATTGGCAGCCAAGCTATGAAAAAGCCATAAAAATTGACTATGAGGAAGCAAAGGAAGAAACAAAAAGACTTATTTTTAAATCCGTTGAAAAGCGACTTTTATCAGAACGTCCTCTAGGTGCTTTCTTAAGCGGGGGGATAGATTCAACTGTTGTCACAGCTGTTATGTCTAAAATTTCTCCAGGTTATGTCAATACATTCTCAATCGGCTTTAAGGACAAAAGATATGATGAATCTAAATTTGCTGAATCAATTGCACAATTTTTAGGCGCAAACCACAAAAGCAAAATTGTTGATCCGAATCCCACTGCACTTGTTCATAGAATTTCAAAAACATTGGACCAACCATTTGCAGATTCTTCAATAATTCCTACCTGTGAACTTGCTGAATTCGCTTCCAGAGATGTCGTTGTTGCACTAGGCGGCGATGGCGGCGATGAGGTTTTTGCTGGATACGATCGTTATCGTGCAGCGCCGGCACTTAAGAAATTAAGCAAAGCGATTCAACTTCTGGGCCCGGTAGGCCCACTTCTTTCCAAAAGTGGAATTATCAAAAATCGGCGGGTAAATAGATTTTTGTCAGAGTTGGAGCCTCGCTCTTCTCTGAATGCTTCATACCGCTCAATCATGTCATTAGCAAAACCTGACTTGCTTGAGACTTTGCTTCAACCAGATTTCTTTGATTTAGGTTCAATTTATGATTTTGACAAAAAATTCGAGATGCCGGGAGCCAAAGATGATTTGAGCAAAATGCTCAGATCTGATTTTTCCCACTATTTACCGGGAGACTTATTGGTTAAGGCGGATTTAGCAAGTATGGCAAAGGGCTTAGAGTTGCGCTCCCCTTTTCTTGACGTCCAATTAATCGAATGGGTTAACTCACTGCCATCTGAGTTCAAAATAAAAGGTAAAGAGACAAAACACATTCTTAAAGATATTGCTCGGGACCTTGTTCCTAGTAAGTTAATCGACCGCCCAAAAATGGGTTTTGCAATTCCCCGGGCAAATTGGCTAAGAAATGAGTTAAAAGACCTCTCTTACGATTTGTTAGCCGATGGAGTAGCTAAGGACCGTGGTTGGTTTAACCAAAGAATAGTTAAAAATACACTCGAAGCACACGCAAAAGGCTCAAATTTAGATTCAGTGATCTGGCCAATGATCATGTTGGAACTATGGGCTAGAAATTGGCTGGACTAGCTACTAATTCTTTATAAAGTTGCTCATGATCAGAAACTAATCTACTTGGACTGAATTTTTCGCCCGCAAAAATTAAGCCTACTTCTCCCATCTCAACTCTTTTCGTTGGATTATTTACTAAAAATTCGATCTTTTCAGCGATGAACTTTGCATCCAAATTTGTTAAGAATCCGCTTGCGCCATCGAGCATAACTTCACTAACCGAACCCACGTTCGTCGATACGACTGGCACCCTCGATAATTGTGCTTGCACAATACTAATTGGGGTCCCTTCGTTATCGCTGGTCATAACTAAAATATCAGAAACACTAAATAGTGCTGCAATATCGTGTTGCCACCCCAAAAAGATAAAGGGCAAGTTTAATTTAACTGCTAATTCTTGGGTTTCTTTGGACAAATCTCCATCACCAGCAATTAGGAATTTCAACTCAACATTCCTGGATTTCAAAATTGTTGCAACATCTATGAGCCGATCTGGTCTCTTTATTCTTGTTACTCTTCCCAAAAATAGGCAATAAATTTGATCGGCGGGGATACCAAGCTGATTGGCTGCCGCCTCTCTTTCAAAAATCTTGGGCTTTTCTACACCAGGAGGGAAAACTAAATACTTATTAGGAATTCCAATTCCTGCTGTGATTAAATCATCCCTCACCTTTGAACCAACGCACAAAAATCTATGGGTAAAAATTGAGAGCCTTTTTTCTATAAAAATATAAATCTTTGTCTTTGAAGGGGAAAAGTAACCATAGAGAATGTGACCGTGAAATGTATGAATTCTTTTGGATTTATGTCCAGATAAAATAGAGGCGATCCGACCTAAAACTCCTGCTTTGGCAGTATGCGTATGCACAATGTCTGGCTCAAACTCCCTGATTATCCTTATGATCCTAAAAATACACAGTATGTCGGACAACAAATTAATACTTCGACCTAAACCTTTTATTCGCTCTACAGAAATATCTTTTGCACTGGTTTCAAGATAATCAGCTTCATTCGCTTCGCAGTACCCAGTTATTAATTTATGGTCGAATTTCTGTGGATCAAGTCCTCGCATGAGATTTGATATTTGAACAGCGGGACCACCGACATTCATACGGGCAATAATTCTTAGGACTTTCACGCGGGAGTGCGGGCGAAGAATTGGTGGCTTATTCATGCACCCCCCGAGTGCCTATAGGATTCGAATATGCAAAGCCTATCGCAGAGAAACTTAGTGATTATTGGTCAAGGCTACGTAGGTTTGCCATTGGCTATGGCTGCAGTTGACGCAGGATGGACGGTTGTGGGACTAGATAACTCAGAGAAGCGGGTAGAAGCCCTAAATTCAGCTAAGAGTCCAGTTGAAGACGTAAGCAATACGAAACTTGAAGCAGTAATTAAAAGTAAAAAATACAAGGCGTCTACAGACTTTAGAGAAATCGAGAAAGCCCAGGTTGTAACAATTTGTGTTCCAACGCCGTTAAATGATTTACGACAACCAGATTTAACTGCACTACAAAATGCAACAAAATCGGCAGCACCTTTTCTGGCTGACGGAACACTTTTAGTCAGCGAATCCACGTCTTACCCTGGAACCTTGAGAGACGTAGTAATTCCAATCGTTGAAAAATATCGAAATTCTGGACAGAAAAACCTATTCTTTGCTGTCGCACCTGAACGCGTAAATCCCGGTGATCAAAAGTGGAATCAAAAAAATACCCCCCGACTTGTTGGAGGAATAGATTCTAATTCGCATGAAATAGCAATGGATTTCTATTCATCAATTTGCAATAAGCCTGTTGCTGTTTCAACACCTGAAGTTGCGGAAGCAGCAAAACTGCTTGAAAACACATTTAGATTAGTAAACATTGGGCTAGTAAATGAATTTACAAAATTGTGTGACTTGGCTGGATTAAATGTGAACGAAGTGATCTCAGCAGCAGAAACAAAACCCTATGGCTTTCTTCCATTTAGGCCAGGAATTGGAGTCGGAGGGCACTGCATTCCTGTTGACCCACTCTATTTGACGTGGTGGGCATCGAATATGAATTCTTCTGCTCCAATTGTAGAGTTGGCTGATCAAGTTAATCTTGAAATGCACAAATTTGTTGCAACTAAGGCACTTTCACTAATCAAAGATAATAAGGCCAATGCCCGTATTCTTCTTTTGGGTGTTGCCTACAAGCCAGGAGTAGCTGATACTCGCGAAACTCCAGTTGCCTATCTTCGTGATTATTTGAAAACACTTGGACATGATGTTCAGTGGTTCGATCCATTTATTTATGTATGGGATGGATTTTTACCTGTCCCTAAATTGATTGACTTCGACGTTGCAATCTTGGCTGTTAATCAGCCTGGAATTGATTTAAACCAAATTCTAAGTCAGGGAATTCCAATTTTGGATTGCACGAATTCGTACGCCAATATCGATGGAGTTACAACCCTTTAAAGTAGTAACTCTTGTGCCACATCTTTAATTATCTCGTCAAGCCCACGCTTCGGCTTCCAACCAGTCAATGAATTAATTAAATCAATATTAGGCACTCGTCGTTCCATATCTTCGAAACCTTCACCGTACGCTTCTAAGTATGGAATATATTTTATTTGACTTATAGAATTTGTTAGCTCAATAATTTTCTTAGCTAAGTCATTCATCGAAATTTCTTTATCATTACCAATATTTATCACCTGCCCAATAGTTTTATCTGAAAAAGCGACAGAGATAACCGCATCTATTACATCTAATACATGGCCAAAACACCGAGTTTGTTCACCTGTGCCATAAATTGTTATCGGCTCATTTTTTATCGCGGCAGAAATAAACCGAGGAACAACCATTCCATATGCACCAACTTGGCGGGGTCCTACAGTATTGAATAGTCTCACAATTCGCGTTGGGAGTTTTCTTTCTGTCCAGTAAGCGTATGCCAACGATTCATCAATTGCTTTTGCTTCACTATAAGACCACCTAAGCGTTGTTGGCGAACCAAGAATTCTGTCATTAGATTCTAGAAGTGAGTTTGATACGTTTTTTCCATATACCTCACTGCTACTTGCTAGAAACACAGGGATATTGTGCTTTGATGCTAATTCTAAAACATTTTCTGTTCCGCGAATATTTGTTACAAGACTTGATAGTGGGTGATTCACAATAGTGAAGACACCCACAGCTGCTGCTAAATGAAAAATATAATCAACACCAATTACACAATTTTCAAGCAAATCTTGATCTAAGATAGAGCCGTTGATAAAAGTAAAATTCTGATTTCTATCATGTCTATCAAGGTTTGATCTCTGACCTGTGGAAACATTGTCTAATACGCTCACAGAATAGCCATCAAGAAGTAATCGATCAACCAAGTGGGACCCAATAAACCCAGCACCGCCAGTGACAAGTACGCGCATTGCTGCACTTTAGCCCAAAAACAATTCTGAAAATGGTAAAAAGCACCCCTTTTTTATATTGAATGGCCATCACTGGATCCTCCATCAACGCTCAAAAAAGCCATTTTTAAGATAGTTTGAGGTGAGATTTAAAGCGATAAGTTATCTATCGAATAATGGCTTAGTTCGGAGCTATGAGCAGCAATTGTCTCAGGTTATGCAATTGAATGGATTGCAACGCAAGCTAGTGACGGCGATTCTGGATTTGTCGCTATGCATGTTATGATCACAAGTGGTGATGTTAAGTTGGACTAACTGCAAGCTATCTAATTTTTGATAAATATTGCCTGACCTGTTGGGAATTCAAGCAACTTTTCACTCTTGTCCAGTATGAATTCGAGAACCACTTCACGGAGTAAAGGAAAATCCTGGTCAAAATCGTCCAGATAACAAACTGCACCCGGTACCATTAAAGGATAGAAATTTTCAAGTACTTTTCTTTCCGCTAAGTAAGAATTCAAATCAATAGATAGAAATCCAATTTTTGTAGTTGGAATCGAAGTTAAGATCTCAGGAATCATGCCACGAACAAGTGTGACATTTTTATACATACTAAAACGTGATTCCACGGTCACATAGATATTTTCTGAATAGCGACTGTTGTGCTTCAACAATTCATCCGCACCCCAATTATCAACCAAATAATATTGCGATTTGGAGTGATCATGACACTTACTCTCTAAATGTGCTTTACTTAGAACCCCGTACCACACTCCACACTCTACGTAGTCCCCTTTTGTATTTGAAAGACCTAGGCAAACGGACCAGTTATACAAATGAGCGCGCCAATGCATTGCACGGTAACTCTTGAATTTAATGGGAACTCCTTCTATAGCTTTTGAAAAACTGCTAATAACCTTATCGGATTTAAGGAATTCGATATTGTTTCTACATACAATCCCATCTCCCACATAGGTGTTTTGAGCTGCAATACGTGACATTTTAGTGCTAAATAGAATTTTCATAATTGCTAACATTCTCCAGTAAAAAAATGTGATAATTTGGTTTATCGCAACCCAAACTGGTTGAATAAAATTCTTATACATTCGGTGAGTGCGAATAAAATCTTTCGTTAGCATTTGCACCTTATCTCATTTCGAGTTAACTTAAAGTGTACTCCCGATACTTTAACGTATCTCGAAGAGGCTTTCCAAGCTATCTGCCAATTTCTGATGGGATTGCCACCCTAATTCATTTTTGATTCGAGCGGAATTTACAGCATAGCGCCTGTCATGTCCTAATCGGTCTGGAATAAATTCAATCTTAGGATTCTTGACGCCAAGGAATCTTCCAAGTAATTGAATAATTTCTAAATTTGAATAGAAATCATCATTTCCAATATTATAAATCTTACCCGCGCTGCCTGATTGCAAAACTCGTCCAATTGCATTGCAGTGGTCAGAAACATGAATCCAATCTCGTATATATTTCCCATCACCGTAAACCTGGATTGCACTTTTATTTTTAATGTGCTTTATGACTTGTGGAATAAATTTCTCCTGATGTTGATATTTTCCAAAATTATTCACACACCGAGTTATTCTTACATCGACTCCGTAAGTTGTGAAATACGAAATTCCCATTAGATCGCCACTAGCTTTACTTGCCGAGTAGGGTGATGAAGGAACGAGGGGATAATTTTCATCGGCAGTGCCTTTCAAAATGGAACCATATACCTCGTCAGTGGATATTAAAATAATAGGTATTCCAGCTATTCTAGCCAAATCGAGCATATTCTTAGTGCCATTGATATTCGTCTGAATAAAAACTTCCGGTTTTTCAATACTTCTGTCTACGTGTGACTCAGCGGCAAAATGAACTATCGCGTCAAAGGAATTTGTGCATGTTAGCAAAATTTCCTTATCGCAAATGTCGCGCTTTAAAAAAAAATAATTTGCAGCAGTCGCAACGGATTTCAATCTTCTTAAATCACCAGCATATGTCAGATTATCCATAACAGTTATTGATTCAAATCTTCCGCCAGGCAGGTCACCATTACAGCCCATTCTCACGAATTCAGATCCAATAAATCCTGCTCCACCAGTAACTAGGAGTCTTTTGTATTTGCTATAGTTTTGCATATGCAGGGAATCCTTTTGTCTGGTGGTCTAGGAAGTCGCTTGTGGCCCACTACGAAGGGTACCAGCAAGCAACTGCTCCCAGTCTACGATAAGCCTTTGATTTACTACCCATTGTCTTTACTGTTGCTAAGTGGCGTCACGAAAATAGTAATTGTTGTGACAGCGCAAACTAAGGAATCCTATTTCAGGCTCCTTGGGGATGGTAGGGAATTTGGAATAACCTTCGATTATGCAATACAAGATTATCCAAAAGGAATTCCAGATGCATTAACTATCGCCGAACAGTTTCTAGATCCAAGCAAAGAAGTTTCACTGATTCTGGGAGATAATTTTTTTCACGGAATCGGGTTGGGAGAAAGTACATTTGACGGTTTTCAAAAAGAAAATGTCGCTTGCTTTGGATATGCAGTTTCAGACCCTTCACAATATGGGATAATGCAGTTTGATGATTTGGGAAATTTAGAAAAAATTATTGAAAAACCGATTCAATACGTAAGTAACATAGCGGCAACAGGCCTATACAAATTCCCTCCTGACTCCTTTAAGAGAGTTTTGGAATTGGAACTATCCCCAAGAGGTGAATTAGAAATATCAGAACTAATTAATTCTTATATTTCTGAAAAACGAGTGCAGTATAAGATTTTACCTCGCGGAACTGCGTGGCTCGACTCAGGTACCCCAGAAGGACTTCTTGGTGCAGCAAACTTTGTGCATACGCTGCAAGAAAGGCAAGGTTTACTAATTGGGAGCCCGCACGAATCTGCTTGGCGAAAAGGATTGATCAGTAATGATTTCCTTCAAAAATATGCAAAAGAAAACATTCATACGGAGTATGGTAAAAAATTAAATCTGTTATTAGCAGGCTTGAGCTAAAAATCTAATCCAAACTAGATAATTTGATTTCTTTTTGAGAAAAATCAATTATGTGAGTAGCTATACTAAGACTCTCTCTCTGATGAGAAACAATCAAAACAGTACAACTCTTACTAATTTCTTTCACCGTATTCAAAAAAGAATTTGTGGTATCTGAGTCTAATGAACTTGTGGGCTCGTCCAAAATAATCAACTTCGACTTGAAATACAGTGCCCGTGCAATTCCTATTCTCTGCTGTTGACCGCCACTAAAGGATACTCCCAAATTTTGAATTTCATCGTGAATACCTATTCCACGACTTACCAAAAATTCCCACATGCCGGAATCTACAAGTGCAGCACGAACACGATCGTCCCGAGCAGAATCGAAATTTCCATCAAGGCAAACATTTTCGGAAACTGTTCCAGAGATCAGATAGTTTTTTTGAGGTAAATAAGATATGTATCCAGAAAAAGTACTTAAGAATTCCGCTACATCCAGTCCATTTAGGGTTATGTTACCTGATTTAGGTTTCTGAAAACCAGTAATTAATTCACAAAAAGTTGATTTTCCTATTCCGGATGGTCCAACAAGTGCGACCAAAGAATTTCTCGGAATAACTAAATTTAAATTCTGAAAAAGAATTTCTCCTTCTAAATCAGAATAATTAAAATCAACATTACGTAACTCTATTTCTAAACCACCTTCGAAAGGAAAGTTCGACTCAGGTTGTACTGCTTTCGGAACAAGTTCAGACTCCGGTATTAAATTTAGGAGAGAAAGTGCTTGTTTGGCATATGTGGTACTCGAAACCATCCCTATAATTGCTTGTTGAATTCTTAAAATTGAAGGTGCAATTCTTGAAAAAGCAACAGTAAACACAAGCATGAAAGAAATAGCATTTGAAGCACTTCCGGGAACAATTGCAATTAAACCCAACAGTCCAATGATCAGTACCGTTCCAATCTCAATTGAAATTTTGGGTAAATTCTGAATCCACAACAACACGCTGTAGGCACGCTGTGAACTTTTGCGACCATCTTCGAACTTGTTGACGAAAAAATCCACTTTTTTTGTTAAAATAATTTCTCTGAATAAATTTACCGCATCAGTTATTCTTAAGTTATCGTTAATTAAACCTTCGTTTCGCAGATTAGAGTACAATTTTGATTGTCGAGAAAAATATTTTTGGGACGGAACAAAAAATATAATTCCGAAAGCAACTAATGCCAATAGCATATAAGCGTTATAAAGACACAAAACCAATAGAATCAGGGCTATGAAAACGCTTTCCGTTAAGAATGTCGCCATTGCACCAAGAATTCCAATGGATGCATATTGAACACCTTCAGAGAGAGTGTATGAAATCTCTTCACGTGATTTTGTCTGAATAAACTGAATTTTTGAAAGAAATAGCCGTTGTAATAGAACTGTTGATAACCGAATAGAAATCTCAGCCAAAAATAAATTTAATTTATAATTCTGATGTAAGAACAAAAGAGACTTGAGGATAAAAAAGACTAAAGCTGCTAAAGACAAAAACGAAATTAGCGTTCTTCTGTCCAAATATTCCAAGTTAAATAATCGCAAAAAACTACCCAACATCTCGTTATTGTTACCACCAGCAAGAATAGTGAATGAGAGAGTTCCCACTAAGCCAATTAGGAATATTCCAATTATGTCCAT
>JACCDP010898327.1_pt1 | contig 16293 bp, 17 predicted proteins | sample 7445841 | NCBI WGS metagenome assembly JACCDP01 (sample SAMN15323441, study PRJNA562643) | freshwater metagenome | isolation source: river surface water | place: USA:Blue River Watershed | collected 2017-08-17 | reverse complement strand
TCAGCGCAAAACCCGCTGACGTGACGCATGAGTGGTTTGTGATTGACGCCACCGACAAGGTGCTCGGACGGATTGCCAGCGAAGCAGCCCTCCGTTTACGCGGCAAGCACAAAGCCATTTATACGCCCCACGTCGATACCGGCGACTACATTGTCGTCATCAACGCCTCCAAGATTCGCGTCACAGGCAACAAAGCCTTGGACAAGATGTACCACCGTCACTCGGGATACCCGGGCGGCATCTCCAGCACCAATTTCAAAGACATGCAAGCCAAGCACCCCACACGTGCGTTGGAAAAAGCGGTCAAAGGCATGTTGCCTAAAGGTCCGCTTGGTTTTGCCATGATCAAAAAGCTCAAGGTGTACGGCGGTGCCGAGCATCCCCATACCGCCCAACAGCCTAAAGCGCTGGACATCTAAGGAGCTATGAAATGATTGGTGAATGGAACAATGGCACCGGCCGTCGCAAATCCAGCGTGGCGCGTGTGTTTCTCAAAAAAGGCTCCGGCAAGATCACGGTCAATGGCAAAGACATCGCCGAGTATTTCGGTCGTCAAACCTCGATCATGATTGCCAAGCAACCCCTGTTTTTGACCCAGCACGCTGAAAGCTTTGACATCCAAATCAATGTCCAAGGCGGCGGTGAATCCGGTCAGGCTGGCGCAGCCCGCCACGGCATCACACGTGCTTTGATCGATTACGACGCAACCCTCAAGCCCGCGCTGTCAGCCGCTGGTTTTGTCACCCGCGATGCGCGTGAAGTGGAACGTAAAAAAGTGGGTTTGCACGGCGCCCGTCGCCGCAAGCAGTTCAGCAAACGCTGATACCCATCGCAGCCTTCGGTCTGTGTCAAACCGCCCGCACCTTGGTTCGGGCGGTTTTTTCATGGGCCATGGGGTTTGGGGGGGCTGACGGCACAGATAACCTTGCTTGGCGGATTGTTGACTGAAATAGGTTACTATTAACCGTTGAAAATTTTGTGATGGAGCGTGTCATGAGTGCCTTAGCCGAAACCGTAACCACAGTCATGCCTGAACCCATTGTCTTCACAGACAGCGCGGCCGCCAAGGTGGCTGATTTGATCGCCGAAGAAGGCAACCCTGAATTGAAATTGCGGGTGTTCGTGCAAGGTGGCGGTTGCTCAGGTTTCCAATATGGTTTCACCTTTGATGAAATCACCAATGAAGACGACACCACCATGTCCAAAAACGGCGTCTCTTTGTTGATCGATGCCATGAGCTACCAATACCTGTTGGGCGCGGAAATCGATTACAAAGAAGATTTACAAGGGGCGCAGTTCGTGATCAAAAACCCGAACGCCACCACCACTTGCGGTTGCGGGTCTTCCTTCTCGGCGTAACCCACCCACAACAACCAAAAAAGCCGGGAACCTTCCCGGCTTTTTTGTTTAGGCGGGATAGACACCGCCAAGCACACGCAACCCTGCCGCACCGGTGACCCCGGGTAAATTGCCGGGCAAATGCATGCAGGTTTGTTGTGCCAACCAAGCAAACGCGGCGGCCTCCACTTGCAGGGGCGGCAAACCGACGGCTTCGGTGGAACTCACGGTCATGGCTGGCAAGCCTTGCTGCAGCCTGTGCATCAAGTGACGGTTGTAAGCCCCGCCGCCACACACCAGCACACGGCTTACTTCCGGCGCATGCCGTTGGATGTCATTGACGCAAACCTGCGCGGTGAAAGCGGTCAGTGTGGCTTGAACATCTGCTGCAGCCAGCGGTTCAAAACTTTGCAGTTGTGTGTTGAGCCAATCCCCATGGAACAAGTCGCGCCCTGTGCTTTTCGGTGGCGATTGCTGCAAGAACGGTTCGCGCAGTAAATGTGACAGCAAAGGCGTGTGGACTTGGCCAGTGGCGGCCCACGCGCCATCAAGATCGAAAGCTTGACCCGTGTGACGTTGGCACCAATGGTCAAGCAGCACATTGCCTGGACCGCAATCAAAGCCGCGCACCTCGTGCGGGGAAAGCAAACTGACATTTGAGATGCCACCGATGTTGAGCACAGCCACACTGTGACCCAGCGGCGCAAACAGGTGGTGATGAAACGCGGGCACGAGAGGTGCGCCTTGGCCGCCTGCTGCCAAGTCTCGGCTGCGAAAGTCGGCCACCACCCGAATGCCGGTGAGTTCAGCGAGCAATGAAGGGTTGTTGATTTGCCAGGTGTAGCCCGTGCCATCGTATTGGCCCGGTTGGTGTCGAACGGTTTGCCCGTGCGCACCGATGGCCGCGACTTCGGTAGCAGCCACGCCCGTTTGGACGAGCAATCGTTGAACCGCTTGCGCATAGAGCCTGGCCAGCGCATTGGCTGACAGCGCAGCCCGATGCAGTTCGTCTGGGCCGGACTGGTTCAGTTGGAAAAAGGTTTCTCGCAAGGAATCGTCAAACGGTAGCGCCTGATGACCGCGTACTTGGACACCGTTTGAAAAATCAGCCAGCACGGCGTCTACGCCGTCGAGAGAGGTGCCAGACATCACGCCAATGTAAAGCGTGGACATGGCTGTTGGTCAGGGCGTGTTGTCTGTGAAAGCCACCGCAACCGAGGCCAATTGCCGAGCAACTTGGGTGGCTTGGCGGTTGAATTCATCACGGGCGTGGACAGGCACGGGGGTGGATTCGCTTTGGCGCGCGAGCATGGCCGGGTCTTTGTGCGCGCCATTGACGCGGAATTCAAAATGCAGATGAGGGCCAGTGGCCCAGCCAGTGGCACCAACCAAGCCCAAGGTTTGCCCTTGCGCCACCGACTGACCACGCTTGACCAACATTTTGCTCAGGTGCGCATACAGCGTGGTGTGGCCGTTGTTGTGTTTGATGACCACGGCATTGCCATAGCCGCCCATGTTGCCCGCGCTTTGCACCACACCGGTTCCGACGCTGCGCACCGGCGTGCCCTTGGCCGCCGCATAGTCCACGCCCAAATGCGCACGCCATGTTTGCAAGATGGGGTGAAAGCGCATGCTAAAGCCGCTGCTCACACGCGAAAAGGCCAAAGGCGAGGCCAGGTAAGTGCGCCGCAAACTTTGGCCTTGCAAGTTGTAATAGCCACCCGGTTTTTGCGGACTGTCTTGGAACCACATGGCTTGGTGCGATTTGCCTTTGTTGACAAACTCGGCGCTCAATACCTTGCCTGATTTGAGCACTTCACCGTCGGCCTCGAGCGACTCGTAGCTGACGCTGAAATGGTCTCCCTTGCGCAATGCACGGTGAAAGTCGATGTCGCCAGAGAAGATGTCTGCCAATTGAACCGCGATGCTGTCGGGGATGCGTGCTTCATCGGTGGCAGCGAACAACGAGGTTTGAATCACGCCACCAGACAAGCGCACGGAGGGTTTGAATTCACCGGTGTCGCGGTATGCACTCAAGCCTTGCTCGGTGCGCTCGATCACCAAGCGCTGGAAAGTTTCATTGCTCTCCGTGGCCCAACGTGCGGTCAGTTTGAGCAAATGGTTGTCGTCATCCACTTCGGCTTGCAGCAAGCGGGCCTGTTTGCCAAGCAAGCTGTCACGCACCAAGGGGTGGCTGCGCATGAAGTCGGCAGCGGTTTTGTCCGACACGCCTAAACGCGACAGCATGGATTCAGCCGTGTCCGTCGCGCGGGAGGTGTCGGTGCGGTAGAGGCGTAATTTGTCTTTGCCAAGGCTGTTGATCTGGCTGTCGAGGCTCAAGTTCGAGACTGACTCCACCAAAGGGCGGATGGTGACCGTGCCTTGGTCAAGGTTGCCAAAACCGGCCACGGCGAAGGCGCCGCTGACCAGCATGACACCCAGCACCACCCAACGCAGTGTCCAAGGGTGGCTGCGTGTCTGGTGTTCGGTCACAATGAAATCGTCTGAGTGAGGCAAAACTGAAAGTCCACAAGCATCGCGCCTGGGTCAAAAAACCCCGCGCTTTAGAATTGAATCGTCCGCTGACCACCGCACCACCTAGGGTGCGGCACAAAGCGTGAGAGTATACAAGCCTGACGCCAAGGCAACAAGCCCAAAATCACTTATGAATCAAGCATCTAAGAACCAAACCTCGCTGTCGCCGCAAGTCGAGCAAGCCTTGGCCGTGTCGTTGCGCGGTTGCGAGGAATTGCTGCCACGGGATGAGTGGGTCAAGAAATTGCAAAGGCACGAGGCCAACGGTCAGCCCTTGCGCATCAAACTGGGGCTGGACCCGACCGCGCCAGACATCCATGTCGGTCACACCGTGGTGCTCAACAAAATGCGCCAACTGCAGGATTTGGGACACCAAGTCATTTTTTTGATTGGCGATTTCACTTCCTTGATCGGCGACCCGTCCGGGCGCAACACCACGCGCCCGCCACTGACCCCGGAACAAATCAAACACAACGCCGACACCTATTACAAACAAGCCAGCATGGTGCTGGACCCAGAGCGCACCGAGATTCGCTACAACAGCGAGTGGAGCGAACCCTTGGGCGCCAGCGGCATGATTCAACTCGCTTCGCGCTACACCGTGGCGCGCATGATGGAGCGTGATGATTTCCACAAGCGTTTTCACAGTGGCCAATCCATCAGCGTGCATGAGTTTTTATACCCGTTGATGCAGGGCTATGACAGCGTGGCATTGAAGAGTGATCTCGAGTTGGGTGGCACCGATCAAAAGTTTAATTTGCTCATGGGACGGCATTTGCAAGCCGAATATGGGCAAGAACCGCAATGCATTTTGACCATGCCGCTGCTTGAAGGCTTGGATGGCGTGGACAAAATGTCCAAAAGCAAAAACAACTACATTGGTATCACCGAAGACCCCAACACCATGTTCGCCAAAGTCATGTCCATCAGCGACGAATTGATGTGGCGCTGGTACACGTTGTTGAGTTTTCAAAGCCTGAGCGCCATTCAAGCGCTGAAAAACGAAGTGATGCAAGGCCGCAACCCGCGCGACGCGAAAGTGGCGTTGGCCAAAGAAATCACCGCGCGTTTTCATTCTGTCTCGCTTGCAGACAGCGCCGAGCAGGATTTTGTGAATCGCAGCAAAGGCGGCATTCCAGATGACATCCCGGATGTGCATTTGAGCGGTGCACCTTTAACGATCACCGCCTTGCTGAAAAACGCCGGATTGGCACCATCCACCAGTGAGGCCGGGCGACTGATCGAAGGCAACGGCGTGCGAATTGACAGCAGCGTGGTTGGCGACAAAGCATTGAAACTCAATGCTGGTGTGTATGTGGTGCAAGTGGGTAAACGCAAATTCGCGCGTGTGCATTTGACCGCTTGAACGATTCAAATCACCACCGGCATCCCAGCAATGAACAAATTGAATGACTGGTTCTTGACACTCTCGGCGCGCCATTTGCTGTGGACCTCGGTGGTGGTGGCAGTCATCACCATCGTCATGAAAACCTGGGCTTGGTACTTGACCGATTCCGTGGGACTGCTGTCGGATGCGATGGAGTCGTTTGTGAATTTGGCCAGCGCCATCTTTGCGTTGATGATGGTGACGGTGGCCCAGCAACCGGCTGACGAAGAACACCCGTATGGCCACCATAAAGCAGAGTATTTTTCGTCTGGCTTTGAAGGTGTGCTGATCATGGGTGCTGCTGCCGCCATCATTTGGGCGTCGGTACACCGATTGTTTGACCCGCAACCGGTCGTGGAGTTGGGGTGGGGTTTGAGTTTGTCTGTGGCCAGTTCCGCGTTGAATGGCTTGCTGGCATGGGTCATGTTCAAAGTCGCCAAGCAACAACGTTCGATTGCGCTCGAGGCGGATGCCAAGCACTTGGTCACCGATGTCTGGACGTCAGCCGGTGTGGTGGTGGGTTTGCTGCTGGTGCTGTTCACGGGTTGGTTGTGGTTGGATGCGGTGGTGGCCATCGGTGTGGCATTGAACATTTTGAAAGAAGGCATCGAGCTGATTTGGCGCTCATCGCAAGGCTTGATGGATGAAGCGGTCGATCCGCAAGTACTGGCGCAAATCAATGAAGTGCTCGAAGGGTTTTCGCATTCGCGCGGTGACATGGACATCATTCGGTTTGACCACCTCACGACCCGCCAAGCGGGGCAACGTCGGTTTGTGGACATGCACATGCACATGCCAGCCAGTTGGTCATTGGGACGTGCAGCGGCGTTGCGAACCAGCGTCGAGCAAGCGCTCATGAGCGCAGTACCAGGCTTGCGTGCCACGATTCAATTGTTGCCCAGCGATGTCGAAGCGCATTTTGATGATGTGAGGGATTTGAAATAACGCTGTGGGTTCAATTTGCCCAAACAGGTAGGTTGATAATCACCGCATGACCATCTCTTTTCGCACGCTCGCGCTTACTCCCGACACGCTCAACAACCTCGATCAACTCGGCTATGCCGAGATGACACCGATCCAACAAGCCAGTTTGCCGCTGGCGCTAGCCGGGCAGGATGTGATTGCGCAAGCCAGCACGGGCAGTGGCAAGACAGCAGCGTTTGGTTTGCCATTGGTGGAGAAGCTCACAGCCAATTTCCATTCGGTTCAAGCCTTGGTGTTGTGTCCCACCCGTGAACTCGCGGACCAGGTCACCACCGAAATCCGAAGGTTGGCGCGTGCGATACCCAATATCAAAGTGGTGACGCTGTGTGGTGGTGTGGCGTTGCGCGGACAAGAGCAAAGTTTGCAACACGGGGCGCATGTGGTGGTGGGCACGCCCGGGCGCATTTTGGATCACCTGTCGCGGGGCCATTTACGCTTGGATTCGGTCAAAACCTTGGTGCTTGACGAGGCCGATCGCATGTTGGACATGGGGTTTTTCGATGACATCGCGCAACTGATCAAGCAATGCCCAGCGCAGCGCCAGACCTTGCTTTTTTCTGCCACTTACCCGGAGGGCATTGGCAAATTGTCAGCGCAATTCATGCGTCAACCGCAAACGGTCAAGGTTCAAACGGTGCATGCCGCTGACAAAATCAAGCAGCTGTTTTATGAGGTGCGAGAGGACGAACGTTTGCATGCCGTGTCGTTGTTGCTCAACCATTTTCGGCCCGAGTCCACGCTGGCGTTTTGTAACACCAAACAACAGTGTCGTGAATTGTTGGCGGTGTTGCAGGCGCAAGGGTTTGATGCATTGGCGTTGTACGGTGAGCTCGAGCAACGTGAGCGTGACCAGGTGCTGGTGCAATTCGCCAACCGCAGTTGCTCGGTGTTGGTGGCAACCGATGTCGCTTCTCGTGGCTTGGACATCAGCCAACTCAGCGCGGTCATCAACGTGGATGTCACCCCTGATGCAGAGATTCACATCCACCGCATTGGACGCACGGGGCGCGCCGATGCGCAGGGTTTGGCGCTCACCTTGGCCAGTCTGGATGAGATGGGCGCCGTTGGCCGCATTGAATTGCTGCAAAACATGGCATCGAACTGGGCCAACTTAGATACCTTGACGCCCACCCCGGGTGGCAGGCTCACCGCGCCCATGAAAACGCTGCAGATTGTGGGAGGACGCAAAGAAAAAATCCGTCCGGGCGATGTGCTGGGTGCGTTGACAGGTGAAGCAGGGTTCAGCGCAGCGCAAATCGGCAAAATCAATGTGAATGAATTTTCCACCTATGTGGCCGTGGACAAAAGCATTGCGGATGAAGCAGTTCAGCGTTTATCTCAAGGACGTATCAAAGGCAAAACCGTTCGCGTGCGGTTGATGGATTGATTTACATTACCGGGGTAATGTGATAATGTATGCACATGAGTTCCAAGCCATCCAAATTAACAGCGCAAGGTCAGGTGTCAGTGCCTGCCTCAGTGCGTCAGTTCCTCAGCCTCAGCCCCGGCGCCACTTTGCTGTGGGTGCAGGAGGGTGAGCGTATGTGGGTGGAACGTGCCGTGACACACACCACGACAGATGTTCACCAAGCCTTGTTTGGCAAATCAGCGCCCCCGAAAACCGCTGGCGCGCCAGACAGCAAACAAGCGATTCGCAGCTTTATTCAAAAGAAACATGCACGCCATTGACACCAATGTGCTGGTTCGTTTGTTGGTGAGAGACGAGGTAAAGCAGGCGAAAGCCGCAGACAGTTTCATCAGCAAAGGCGCTTGGGTGTCGCACCTGGTGTTGGTGGAAACTGTGTGGGTGCTTGATGCGGTGTATCAGCGCACCCCAGCGCAATTGGCAGCTGCACTTGAGTTGCTGCTGTCTCATGAAAGTCTGGTGCTACAAGATGCCGATGTGGTCAAAGCGGCTTTGGCGCATTTCAAAGCCAAGCCTGCGCTGGGGTTTTCTGATTGCATGGTGCTTGAAATCGCACGCAAAGCTGGTCACACGCCCTTGGGCAGTTTTGATAAAACTTTGGCAAAACTCAGCGGCGTGCATAAACTTTAATGCCGCGATTTTTATCGATAGGGATTGTCAATCCCTAGCCCCGCCAGCAGTTGCACTTCGTATGCTTCCATGGCTTTCGCCGCTTTGAGCGAAGTTTCATGGTCCCAGCCTTGCGCATGCAGCGTCCCATGTACCAGCAAATGCGCATAGTGCGCCCGCCATGTTTTGCCTTGGGCTTTGGCTTCTGCAGCCACCACTGGCGCGCAAAGCACCAAGTCAGCCATCACCACTGGCGTGTGTTGGTAGTCAAATGTCAACACGTTGGTGGCGTGGTCCTTGCCACGGTAACTGGCGTTGAGTGCGCGGCCTTCTTCTTCGTTCACGATCCGCACAGTGATCTGCCCGTCCAGTTGCAACGCATGGCGAATGCATCGGCTCACCCAATGTCTGGGTAACGCTGCACGGTGCTTGGCGACAAGCCCAATATCACCGAATTGCAATGACAAAGCCAACTGCTTGAGCGCCATTCATCCCGCCGCTTTGCGTTGTTTGTCGTAGGCGTCGACAATGCGGGCAACCAATGGGTGGCGCACCACATCTTTGCTGGTGAAATGCGTGATGGCAATGCCGTCAACCCGGCGCAAAACACGTTCACCATCCACCAATCCGCTCGGGCTGCCTTTGGGTAAATCGATTTGGCTCACGTCGCCGGTGACCACCGCTTTGGCACCAAAGCCGATGCGGGTGAGAAACATTTTCATTTGCTCTGGCGTGGTGTTTTGCGCCTCGTCCAAAATGATGAACGCATTGTTCAAGGTGCGTCCGCGCATGAAGGCCAGCGGTGCAATTTCAAGCGCGCTGCGTTCAAAGGCTTTTTGCACTTTGTCAAACCCCATGAGTTCGTACAAAGCGTCGTACAAAGGTCGAAGGTAAGGGTCTACTTTTTGGCCCAGGTCGCCAGGCAAGAAACCCAATTTCTCACCCGCTTCCACTGCAGGGCGCGTGAGGATGATGCGTTGCACCGCGTTGCGCTCAAGCGCATCCACCGCGCTGGCCACTGCCAAATAGGTTTTGCCTGTGCCGGCTGGCCCAATGCCAAAAGTGATGTCGTGCTTGGCAATGTTGTCCAAATACAAGGCTTGGGTGGGTGTGCGGGCCCGCACTTCGTTGCGCCGGCTTGACAGCAAGACGTTGTCTGCAGACGCCATCTGCGAATCACCCGCCAACATCAACTGCACGTGTTCTTTGGGTATGGGCTTGGCGGCACGCTCGTACAAGGCTTGCAATATTTCTAAAGCACGTGTGGCGTTGGTTTTGTTGCCGTCGATTTTGAATTTTTCGTGGCTGTGCGCGATCTTGACTTGCAGCGCGGTTTCGATGGTGCGCAAATGCTCGTCCAGTGCACCGCAGACATGCCCTAATCTGGTATTGCTGGAGGGGCTGAATTGGTGGCGCAGTATCAATGGGTTGACCGATGAAGCATCGCTGTTCGGTTCAGGTTCACCGATGGCGCGCGGGGACAAAGTAAATGGACGCAATGCATGAGAGGGTGTCGAGAGTGAATGCCCAGAGCGCAAAGCATAACCCATGGCCTGACAGGGACCGAATCGGCATGGCGCATTCGCGTTGATAATTGAGCCATCACCTCACAGGCACAGCGCAGTTCATGATTGGCAAACTCAGTGGCATCTTGATAGAAAAAAATCCACCCCAGGTGGTGTTGGATTGCCATGGTGTCGGGTATGAAGTCGATGTCCCGATGAGCACGTTTTACAACTTGCCTGCGGTCGGCGACAAACTCAGTTTGCTCACACATTTTGTGGTGCGTGAAGATGCGCAAATTTTGTATGGTTTCGCCAGCGCCGAAGAACGCGCCGCTTTTCGTCAGTTGATCAAAATTTCGGGCGTGGGCCCGCGCATGGCGTTGGGTGTGCTCAGTGGCTTGAGTGTCGAGGAACTGGCGCAAGCCATCAGCATGCAAGAAGCGGGTAGATTGGTCAAGATTCCCGGCATAGGCAAAAAAACCGCCGAGCGCTTGCTGCTCGAACTCAAAGGCAAAATGGGCAGCGACCTCGGTGCCAACCCGATCACGCTCACGCCATCGCCTCAGAACGACATCCTGCAAGCACTGATGAGCCTGGGGTACAGCGACAAAGAAGCTGCCGCGGCTTGCAAACAATTGCCTGCCGAGATGGGTGTCAGCGATGGCATCAAGCAGGCATTGAAAGCCTTGGCGCGCTGACCCATGACCATCCAAACAGACAGCTTCTCAAACGACTTCATCCCCGATAAACGGGTGGTGTCAGCTGCGCCCGTCAATCCCCGTGAAGAGGCGATCGAGCGCGCGCTCAGGCCCAAGTTGTTGCAGGACTATGTCGGGCAGGCCAAAGTGCGCGAGCAATTGGAGATCTTCATCGGTGCCGCGCGGCAACGTGAAGAAGCGCTGGACCATGTGCTGTTGTTCGGGCCGCCGGGACTGGGCAAAACCACACTCAGTCACATCATTGCCCAAGAGCTGGGCGTGAACCTGCGACAAACCAGTGGCCCTGTGTTGGAAAAACCCAAAGACTTGGCGGCGCTGTTGACCAACTTGGAAAAAAACGACGTCTTGTTCATCGATGAAATCCACCGTTTGTCGCCGGTGGTTGAAGAGATTTTGTATCCCGCCTTAGAGGATTACCAAATTGACATCATGATTGGCGAAGGCCCGGCCGCGCGCAGCATCAAACTCGATTTGCAGCCGTTCACTTTGGTGGGGGCCACGACCCGCGCGGGCATGTTGACCAACCCTTTGCGCGACCGGTTTGGCATCGTCGCTCGGCTGGAGTTTTATTCTGCCGAAGAGTTGTTGCGCATCGTGATGCGCAGCGGCGGTTTGCTCAAAGCGGCATTGAACGAAGAAGGTGCGTTTGAAATTGCCAAACGCTCGCGCGGTACGCCACGCATCGCTAACCGTTTGTTGCGGCGTGTGCGTGACTATGCCGACGTCAAAGCCAATGGACAGATCAGCCGTGCTGTCGCTGAATCGGCTTTGGCGATGTTGGATGTCGATGCCCAAGGCTTTGATTTGATGGACCGCAAATTGTTAGAGGCCGTGATCCACCGCTTTGATGGTGGCCCGGTGGGATTGGACAACATCGCGGCCAGCATCGGCGAAGAGCGTGACACCATCGAAGACGTGATCGAACCGTTTTTGATTCAACAAGGTTTTTTGCAACGCACACCGCGCGGTCGCATCGCCACCTTGGCGGCGTATCGTCACTTGGGCGTGGCCGCTCCGGCCGCCGCCCAACACGCCGCCGGTTTGTTTGGCAACGAAACCGATTGAGACCGACGACAACCCACGCTCAAGTGCTGCTCTCTTCGCGCGCACCAGCGTCCAAGTGACGTTCATCTGCCCAACCGACCAATTGCAAACCTTGCGGTGTCCACAGCAAGCGGTTGATGGCGGTGTTGCGCAGCCCCCAAGATCGCTCAATTTGCAAACCTTGACCTGTGGCCATGCGGTACAAGATATCGAGCACGCCACCGTGACTGACCAAGGCAATGTGTTGACCACGGTGTTGTGAAGCGATGTCATGCAGGACGTGACTGACACGCTCGTGCAACATCACCAGGCTCTCGCCGCCGTCACGGGGTGTCCAATGCGGGTCCCGTTCACGCCACAGCAAGGCGTCTTGCGGATGCGCCTGTTGTATCTCGTCCCATGTTTGGCTTTCAAAAAAGCCGTAATGCCGCTCGCGCAAAGGTTGGGCCGTTTGGACCGTCAAGCCATGGTGCGAGGCAATGTGCTGCGCAGTGATGAAAGCACGGCTTAAATCGCTGGCGTAGATCGCGTGGATGTCTTCATCGGCCAAGGCTTTGGCCACTTGCTGTGCTTGCCATCGTCCTTGCGCGTTGAGTTCAATGTCGATTTGTCCTTGGATGCGGCTGGCTACATTCCAGTCGGTTTCGCCATGTCGGATGGCCAGTATGCGTGTGGGTTCCATGGGCCACAGTGTATGCAAGCCATGGCATTAAACAGGGTTATTTAAAAATAGCACGACCGTTCTTTTTTGCTAGACTCCCGCCATGAACCACACGGGCAGCATGAACAAAGACGCAGACAAATCGTTGTCGAAGCAACGCTTGTTGCACAAGGGTCAGCAAACCAAATCGGCCATTGTGGAGGCGGCGTTGGGTTTGGCCACCCAAATTGGGCTCGAAGGCCTGAGCATCGGTGCACTGGCCGAAGTGATGAAGATGAGCAAATCGGGCGTGTTTGCGCATTTCGGCTCGCGTGAGGAGTTGCAAATTTCGGTCATCCGCGAGTACCACCACCAATTCGAGCAAGAGGTGTTTTTTCCAGCGATGAATTTGCCGCGCGGCCTGCCCAGATTGCAAGCCTTGTTCAACAACTGGATGCTGCGAACCAGTGCTGAAATCGACTCAGGTTGCTTGTACATCAGTGGCGCCGCTGAATTTGACGATCGACCCGGGCCGGTCAGAGATGCCTTGGCCAGTTCGGTGAAAACCTGGTTGACCGCGTTGCACAGGTCGGTGTTGCAAGCCCGCGATGAAAAACACTTGGCCCAGGACACCGACGCCACCCAAATGTCCTTTGAAATTCACGGTTTGATATTGGCTTTGCATTACGAAGCACGGTTCTTAAAGACGGCCAAGAGTCTGAACCGTGCCAAACAGGGTTTTGAACACATTCTTTTGCGCTATGGCGCAACCACTTTGAAAGATTGAACATGCCAACCTACCAACCGCCACTGCGCGACATGCAGTTTGTGATGAATGAAGTGCTGGACTTGCCCGCCAAATTGCGTGAATTGCCAGTGCATGCCGAACTTGACAGCGACACGATCGCTGCCATATTGGAAGAGGGCGGCAAATTTGCCGCCGAGGTGTTGTTGCCCCTCAACCCCGTGGGTGACCGACAAGGTTGCAAATTGAACACCAGCACCCACGAAGTCACCACCCCAGATGGCTTCAAACAAGCGTTTGAACAATATGTGCAAGGTGGTTGGCCCTCGCTCAGTTGCGACCCTGCTTATGGGGGACAAGGTTTGCCGTTGGTGGTGAACCAATGTTTTTACGAAATGCTCAACAGTGCCAACCAAGCGTGGACCATGTACCCCGGCCTCACCCACGGCGCTTATGAGTGTTTGCATGCGCATGGGTCGGACGCGCAAAAGCAGTTGTATTTGCCCAAACTGACCAGTGGCGAATGGACCGGCACCATGTGTTTGACAGAAGCGCACTGCGGAACAGATTTGGGCTTGTTGCGCACCAAAGCCGAGCCCTTGCCCGATGGCAGTTACGCATTGACAGGCAACAAAATTTTCATCAGCGCCGGTGAACACGATTTTGTCAGCAACATCGTGCATTTGGTGTTGGCACGTTTGCCGGATGCGCCGCAAGGCAGCAAAGGCATCAGCTTGTTTGTGGTGCCGAAATATGTGGTCCATGCAGACGGTACGCTGGGCGAACGCAATCGCATCCATTGCGGTGGTCTGGAACACAAAATGGGCATCCATGGCAACGCCACCTGCCAAATGGTGCTCGATGGCGCGATCGGCACATTGGTGGGGCAACCCCACAAAGGCTTGGCCGCCATGTTTGTGATGATGAATGCCGCACGCATCGGTGTGGGCATGCAGTCCTTGGGGTTGACCGAGGTGGCTTACCAAAATGCCTTGGCCTATGCCAAAGAGCGGATCCAGTCCCGCAGTTTGTCTGGCGTGAAACAGCCATCGCAACCGGCCGATGGCATCTTGGTGCATCCTGATGTGCGAAAAATGCTGTTGACCGCCAAAGCGTATGCGGAAGGTGGGCGGGCCTTGAATTTGTATTGCGCCTTGTTGATCGATCAAGAGTTGAACCACCCGAACGCAGCCGTGCGGCAACAAGCCGCTGACATGGTGGCCATGCTCACACCGATTGTCAAAGCATTCATCACCGACAACGGATGGACAGCCACCTCCAGTTGCTTGCAAGTGTTGGGTGGTCACGGGTTCATCAGTGAATGGGGCATGGAGCAATATGTGCGCGATGCGCGCATCAACATGATTTACGAGGGCACCAACACCATCCAGAGTTTGGATTTGCTCGGGCGCAAAGTATTGGGCAACCAAGGCGAGACGTTGAAGAAATTCGGCCAGATGATTGCCGAGTTGGTCGCCGCTGAATCAGGGCATGAAGAGATGGCGCCATTCATTCAGCCCTTGGCAAAGTTGGCTCAGCAAATGACCAGTTTCACTGGCGAGATTGGCATGAAAGCCATGGCCAATGCGGATGAAGTGGGTGCCGCAGCAGTGGATTATTTGCGGGTGGCCGGCCATCTGGTGTTTGGGTATTTTTGGGCGCGCATGGCCCAAGTGGCCCTGCAACAAATCTCTGCGGGCAGCAACGACCCGTTTTACAAAGCCAAAGTGCAGACCGCGCGGTTTTATTTTTCCAGGCTGTTCCCCGAAACCGCGTCATTGATGCTGACTGCCCGATCAGGCAGCGAGGTATTGATGGACACCGACGCCGTATTTGCTTGAAGCTTTATTGAGGAGACAAACCATGGAACAAACCATGAAACAAACCCTTGCCATGTTGGCGGCTGTATTTGGCATCGCTGCCCAAGCGCAGATGACACCTGTTGGCGTGTGGCACACGATTGACGACGAAACCCATCAACCCAAAGGTGAAGTCCGCATCACTGACAACAACGGCGTGCTCAGCGGCGTGATTGGACGTGCATTGAAAGAAGACCCGAAAGCCAAAACGGTTTGCGACTTGTGTACCGATGACCGCAAGGACCAAAAAATCATTGGCATGGAGATCATCCGCAACCTGACACGTGAAGGCAAAGAAAACGATTTCTTGTGGGCAGGCAAGGGCACGATCCTCGACCCGAACAATGGCAAGGTGTACACCGTGAAGATAAAGCCTATCGAAGGTGGCAAGCGTCTTCAGGTGCGCGGTTACATTGGTGTGTTCTACCGAACCCAATTGTGGGTTCGCGTGGAGTAAACGTGTTGTTCACTTGAATGGGATGGACCGATGACTTCTGTACTGCATAACCAAGAACACGGCGTATTGACGTTGACCCTGAACCGGGTGGATAAAAAAAACGCATTGACCGCAGACATGTATGCGTCGCTGGCAGACCATTTGACGCAGGCGCAAACCGCTGACGATGTGCGGGTGGTGTTGCTGCAAGGGCATGAAACCGTGTTCAGCGCGGGCAATGACATCGCCGATTTTTTGCAACAGCCACCTGCCGACACGAATTCACCGGTGTCGCGGTTTTTGCGGGGCATCGCGGTCTTCCCCAAGCCCTTGTTGGCCTCGGTATGCGGGCCGGCGGTGGGTGTGGGTACCACCATGTTGTTTCATTGTGATTTGGTGTATGCCGGAGACAACGCGGCGTTTTCCATGCCGTTTGTCAATTTAGGTCTGTGTCCAGAAGCTGCGTCCAGTTTGTTGGCGGTACAACTCATGGGGTATCAACGTGCCGCTGAAGCCTTGCTGATGGGCGAACCTTTCATGGTGGAGTCTGCGCTGGAATTCGGTTTGATCAGCCGTGTGTTGCCGCCCGCAGAAGTCAATGCGTATGCGCAGCGTCAAGCGCAAAAAATGGCTGCCAAACCGTTGGCGTCGTTGATCGAAACCAAACGTTTGATGAAGCAGGGCAAAACCCCTGCCGTGTTGGCGCAAATGGACGAAGAATCGGCGGTGTTCGCTCGCATGCTCAAAGAACCTGCGGCTGTCGAGGCATTCAGCGCCTTCATGGAAAAACGCAAACCAGTGTTGGGTTGATGGGTGGCTTGACCGTATTCAAGCGTCTTTTCGTTCGATGGGGCGGGGTTTACCGTTCGCATCGATGGCCACATAGGTCACATTCGCTTCGGTGACTTTCAAGTAAGTGCCTTGCATGCTGAAGCGCTCAGCGAACACTTCAACTTTCACCGTGATCGAGGTGTTGCCGATGCGGGTGACTGAACTGAAGAAGCTCAAAATGTCGCCCACTTTGACCGGTTGCTTGAAAATGAATTCGTTGACCGCCACGGTGGCG